>Ga0302320_10000828_pt1 | contig 73403 bp, 61 predicted proteins | sample Bog_T0_3_FD_202130 | JGI IMG/M metagenome (GOLD analysis project Ga0302320, IMG submission 202130) | Peat permafrost microbial communities from Stordalen Mire near Abisko, Sweden - Bog_T0_3 | ecosystem: Environmental > Terrestrial > Soil > Wetlands > Peat | place: Sweden: Abisko, Stordalen Mire... | reverse complement strand
CACTCAGCCCGGCATCATGAAGAGAAAGGTCTCCCTCTGTACTCCCTCTCAAAGAGAAAAAAGAACTTGCAAAGCGAGAGAGAATCTTAGCCGCGCAAAAACAGCGCGCCGAAGGTGGGGCACCCGCGGATACATCTTGGGGGAACCGCTCTAGTCTTCGCAGGTGAATCCCTGTGCGGTGGCGGCGGGCTTGACCTTGGGGTAGTACACCCGGCTGTAGGCAGAGGCGGTGTTCTTCGTCCAAGTGAGACCGTCGGCGCGATGGATCTGCTTCCAGTATTCAGGGAGGGTGATGTCATAGGCGTCGATGGCGGGACGCAGATTTTCAGGGTGGTAACGCTCCTCGTGGCGGAAGCTGGCGATGGGAAGGCGCGGCTTCTGCGTTGCAGGCTGATCGACGTAGCCGATAGCGACCCCGGCGACCGGGAAGGTGTCCTCGGGGAGGCCGAGCAGTTCGACCATCTGCTCTGGGTTGCGGCGGATGCCTCCGATGGGGACGATGCCGAGTCCGTAGGAACGGGCGGCGATCATGATGGTTCCGAGCGCGATGCCTACGTCGGTAGCGGCGCAGACAACGCCTTCGACGCTGTGCTGGGTCTGCTGACTTACTCCGGCTTTCTCAAGACCCACGCGGGTTTTGTAGAGGTCGGCGACGAGGGCGAGGAAGACGGGAGCCTTGGCGATCCAGGGCTGATTGCCCGCGATCTCAGAGATGCGCTTGCGGCGCTCAGGGTCTTTCACGACGACGATGGAGACCTGCTGGCTGTTCATCGAAGTGGGCGCAAGGTGCGCGGACTCGATGATGTTGTCGAGGATTTCATCTGGGATGGGATCGGACTTATAACTGCGTTCACTGCGATGGGACTGGATGAGTCGCACTGTTTCGTTCATGAGTTCTCCGTACGAATGTATTTCAGCTACTAACGAATTGGATTCCGTGCGGAGCAGGTTGGATTCGCGATGGCAGTTTTCACTGAAGCAGCCGCAAGCATTTACAATTCGTTCATCATGCGCCTGATCGTACGCTCTTCCGCCATCCATGCCGCCGGTGTCTTCACGTTGGAACGCATTCCGAAAGGGGCGCTCGTTGTGGAGTATACGGGCACCCGCATGAAACATGACGACGCCGACAATCTTTATAACGAGCGGCCTTACACCTACCTCTTCGGAGTGGGCGATGGGACTTATGTAGTGGATGGCTACTCGATGGCCATGTATCTGAATCACTCCTGCGCGCCGAACTGCGAGACGGAAGAGGACGAGGACGAGCACGTGTGGATTCGCGCCATCCGCGACATTGAAGCGGGCGAGGAACTGGTGTACGACTACTTCCTTTATGACGGCGAGGGAGACGCTCCCTGCACCTGCGGCGCGGAAAAGTGCCGCGGGACGATGTATTCGCCGAAAGAGCTGAGGAAGCGCAAGCGAGCGGCAGCGGCGAAGAAGAGCGCGAAAGGAAAGAAGACAGCGGCGAAGTAAGGGGAAGAAGAATCGATGGGTGGGTGAAAAGCCTGGGGCGGTGCGGGATATTTGAGCGGTGCTGGGGTCCTTCGCTTCGCTCAGGATGACACGCTCACAAATGGAAATGGAAAAGCACACCCTTTCGCGCCGGAACGAAGGTGCGGGAGAGATGTGCTGAAGGATCAGGATGGCTTCCGCTTACTTGGCGGGAGGCTTTTCCTTCTTGCGGGCGGCCCAGCGGGCGCGGGCGGCGTCAGACATCTTCTTGCGGGCCGCAGCGGAGATCTTGCGTTTCTTGGGCAGTGCAGCGAGGGCAACTTTCACTTTCTTGCCACCTTTTGCCGGGGCAGTTTCCATTCCATCCATGCTACCCAGAACGGAGAGAGCCTGATCGACTCGCGACAACTCTTTACAAAGCCGGATATGTTCCTGCTTCAACTGACTTATTGCTGCGGAGATTGCTTGATTAGCCATGCCGACAGTGTAACAAAAATAACTCAGGGGAGTTATTTTATCCGACGCGTGCAAGAAGTTCATCCAGATAAGCACTCCATATGAGCGAAGGATTTTGTCTGGGAATGGGTGCAAGCGCCTCGTGGAGAGTTACCCGGCAAGGTCGGGACGCTTGAGGCGGAGCAGCGAAAGCGCGGCGAGAGTTTGAGCGTCAGTGATCTGTCCGCATTCCACCATCCGGTTCAATTCACTCCAGGTAAAGACTCCGCGAACGATGTCCTGCTCCTCCGGCTCGGGCTGGGCATCGAGCTGGGTAAGTCCGGTGGCGGCGAAGACGTGCATAGGTTGCGTTAGAAAACCGTAAGCGATGTAAATGCGGGCGAGGAAATGGAGTTCCGTGGCAACGAGTCCGGTTTCTTCACGCAGTTCGCCGCGGGCAAGATCTTCGACGGTGTAGTTAGCGGCTTGTTCCCAAGTACCCTGAGGAAACTCCCAGAAACGGGCTCCGACAGCGTACTTATACTGCTGCACCATGTGGACGCGACCGTTCTCGACGGGAATGACCATGGCGGCATCGGGCTTTTCGACGATTCCGAAAATTCCGTCAGAGCCGTCGGCGCGCCGAACGGCGTCTTCCCGAACGGTCATCCAGCGGTTCTGATAGACGATGCGCGAGCGAAGAGTTTGCATGCAGAGACTCCGAAGTGGAACTGGACTGAATTGCTCCGCGCCGAAGACGAGCACGGCATTTATAATGAGATTCTCCCATGAGCTATACGGTTCTGGCGCGTAAATACCGTCCACAAAAGTTTGCCGATGTGATCGGACAGGATCACGTTGTGCGGACATTGCAGAATGCGCTGGAGCAAAAGCGCATCGCCCACGGCTACATTTTCAGCGGACATCGCGGTATTGGAAAGACAACGATCGCACGCATCCTAGCAATGGCCCTGAACTGCCAGTCGAGCGACCGCCCGGTGGCGGAGCCGTGCGGAGTGTGCGACTCCTGCCGGGAGATTCGCGACGGCTCGGTAGGCGCGATGGATGTGATCGAAATTGACGCGGCCACCAATCGCGGCATTGAAGAAGTGCGCGGGCTGATTGCCACGGCCACGGCGGAGCCTGCACGCGACCGCTACAGAATCTTCATCCTCGACGAAGCCCACCAGGTGACGGACGCGGCGTTCAACGCGCTGCTGAAGACCTTGGAAGAGCCTCCGCCGTGGGTGGTGTTCATGATGGCGACGACGCAGCCGGAGGACATTCCGCAGACGATCCGCTCACGCTGCCAGCACTTCAGCTTTCATGCGGTACGCTTTGAGGAGATCGTCAACCATTTGCGCGCGATCAGCAAGACAGAAAACCTGACGGTCGATGAGGACGCGCTGGCGTTGCTGGCCGAGGCAGGCGACGGCTCGATGCGGGACGCGCTCAGCATTATGGATCAGGCGATCTCGTGTTGCGGCGATACGCTGACAGCCGAGGTGGTGCGCGGACTGGTGGGGAACGTTTCGACCGAGGTGCTGGAACGCGTAATGAACGCAGTGCATGAGAACTCCAGCGAGGAAGTGCTGCGGATTGTTGACAAGCTGATGGTGGAAGGCCAGAGCGCAACGCACTTTGCAAAACAGACGGTACGCTTCCTGCGGAATGCGCTGGTGGCGAAGGTGGCTGGAACCGAGAGCCCGATTCTGCAGATCAGCACGGACGAGAAGAAACGAGTCGCAAATATTGCGGCACAGTTCGGCGAAGAGGAACTGACGCGCTTCCTGCAGATTATGCTGCGCACCCACGGCGACGTGAGTTACAAGCAGGAGCAGCGCTTCCACCTGGAACTTGGGCTGCTGAAGCTGGTACACGCGCAGAGGCTGTTGCCACTGGAGCAACTGCTGAGCAGCGTGCGTTTGACGGATGCGGGTAGCCCGCCGGGTGCGGGCGCGGGGACGCGGCAGACAACTTCAGGACCGAGCACGGCAGCACAAAAAACGGCAGCGCGTCCGGCTCCGCCGCCGGCGTTTACGTCACGGCCAGCGGGAGTTCCGCCGATGGGTGGAGGCAGTTCGCCATTTGGTGGGACGGCGGCCAAGCCCTCGCCATTGGAGGCGGACAAGGCACGCAAGGGACGCGAGGAGATGAGTTCCGATGCGACGCCGCAGGGGGCAGCACAGGCCCCAGCAAAGGCTTCGCCGCTTTCTCCACTCGGGTTTGGCGGTCAAGCGGTGGTGGGAGCGTTTGGGGCACCCGCGCCGATGATGGGACCGGCTTCTCCAATTTCGGTTGGGAGCATCCAAGCTGCGGGCGCACCGTTCGACAATGGCAGCGCGCTGGCGGTTGCGCCGCAGATGGAGAGTTCCGGCTCAGCGCTCGACGTGGATGCGATTCGCGGGGCGGTGCTGGAGGCGATGGAGACGGGCGGCTCGCAGATGCTGGTTCATGCGCTGGAAGAGGGACACTGGTCAGGCGAGGGCAACCAGATTTCCGTCCAGGTGGAGATGTCGGCGGGGATGGTCGAGCTGAGTTACACGAGAGAGCAGGAGAAGCTGGCAAACCAGGCGGCGGCGAAGGTGGCCGGACGCGCGGTAAAGGTTCGTCTGGTGGGCGGAGCTACGAAGGCAGCCGAGGTGAAGCCGCGGGTTGCGCGCGTGGGAGGCTCTGAGAGCATGAAGACAAAGGCCGCCGATGAGCCGGTGGTGAAACGAATGATGGAGAAGTTCGGAGCAGAGATCCGCATTGTGATGGACCGCTCGGAGAGGTGACGTAGATGGACCCGAAACAGATTCAGGAGATGATGACGCGCGCGCAGGAAATGCAGCAGCAGATGCAGAAGAAGATGCGCGAGACGCAGGTGGAGGCTTCGTCCGGGGGAGGCGCCGTGGTGGCGCGCATGAACGGCGAAAAACAGCTTCTCTCCATCAAGATTGAAAAGGACGCGGCAGGCGACGTGGAGATGCTACAAGACCTGGTAAGGGCGGCCGTGAATGAGGCCGCGCGCAAGGTGGACGCGGCGATGCAATCGCAAATTGGCGGAATGCTGGGTGGAATGGGACTGCCGCCGGGACTGTTCTAGCGGCAATGGCGATTGAGCGCGGAGATCGAAGTTAGTCATGTCAAAGTTTGCCGAGCCAATGGCTCGACTGATCGACGAGTTGAAGAAGTTGCCGGGAGTGGGGAGCAAGAGCGCACAGCGCTATGCGTTCCACATTCTGCGCGGCTCCGACGAAGACGCCGAACAACTGGCGGAGGCGATTCGCGAGATTAAAGCGGCGCTGCGGTTGTGCTCGGTATGCAACAACATTACGGACGTGGACCCGTGCGTCTATTGCGCGAGCGCTACGCGCAATCTGCGCGTGGTTTGCGTGGTGGAAGAGCCAACCAACATTGCGGCGCTGGAAAAAGGACACAACTACAACGGCGCGTACCATGTGCTGCATGGAACGCTGTCTCCGATTCACGGGGTTGGCCCCGAGCATCTACGGATTGCGAACCTGATGAAGCGGGCGGAGAGCGGCTCGGTGGATGAGGTGATCCTGGCTACCAATCCCACGGTGGAGGGCGAAGCGACGGCAGTGTACCTGGCGCGGCAACTGAAACCGACCGGAGTGCGGGTGACACGGATCGCCACAGGGATTCCGGCGGGCAGCGACATTGAATACGCCGACGAAGTAACGCTACAGAGAGCGCTGGAGGGTCGGCGGGAGATGTAGGAGCTCCGACGAAGAGCCAACAGAAACCCCGCAGCAGATGCGGGGCTTCTGTTGGCAGAAAATCTTTTGGAGCGCGACGCGGAAGGTGTTATCCGCGGAGTTTGGCGAGCAGATCCTGGGGGTGGACGGGTTTGGCGAGGATTTCAAACTCATGACCACGAGCACGGGCGTTCTCAAGCAGATCTGCCGTGGCGGCCTGGCCGGAGAAGAGAAGAATCTTGCAAGCGGGCAGAAATTCACGAATCTGAATTGCGGCCTCGATCCCATTCATATCAGGCATGATAACGTCGCTGATGATAAGGTCCGGGCTATCACTTCTTGCCACATCAACGGCGGAGATTCCGGTGTAAACAGCGGAAGCATTAAAACCAGCCTGGTTAAGAATGATCGCCAGTGTGTCGGCGATGACACGTTCATCATCCACCACCAGCACGCGGGGCCTTGCGTTTGTTTCCGTCATGTGACCTCTTAGATGCGGGGCCTTAGGGCTTCGCTTCTTTCTTGCAGATTATACGGGCCGGGATGATTTCCGAAAGTCACTAATCCCGCAATGAATAAAACAGTATATTTGCGGGCAATACATGTGCGGGATGCAGTCACCCGTCATTTGGCCAAGCTGGAATCCAACAATGCCGGCGTTTGACACATCCTACGTAGTAAGGCGATCCACTATCGCCTAGAGAATATGTTACTTCAAGACTCGAAACACTGGCGAATCACAAGCGCGGTAACCGGCCTGATGGGGCTGCACCCATGTGGACCTCAAACGCTGCCTGCGGTGGCAGAACGCCGGTTCCGCGAGCCAGCCGAAGGAGTCTGACGTATGATCACCGTTATGGACGATAAGACATTCCAGAAAAACGCAGAAAAGGCCATGGAGCGGCTGACGCGCGCTCTTTACGACGTAGAAGAGGCGGCAGGCTTTGACGTGGAGGAGCGCGGCGGCGCCCTGCACCTGACCTTCGACGAGCCACCCGGCACGTTTGTGATCTCGCCAAATTCATCGGCGCGGCAGATATGGATTTCGGCACTCTCGACGAGTTTCAAACTGGACTGGAGCGAATCCTACACGGACTTTGTGCTGGGCCAGAGCGGCGAGCCGCTGCTGGCACTGATGGCGCGCCTGCTGACGCAACAGACGGGGAACGCGGTTGTGCTGGAGTAGGGCGGGAAGAAAGGGCGAAGTCAAAAGACTCCACGTCAAGCTCAAAGACAAAGTCAAAAGCCCCACATCTGCTAACTGCGGCAGATATGGGGCACCAGTGCGTCTAGAAACTGCCCCACTCAACGAAAAGCGCGTTGAATGGGCCACCCGCGGGGCACCTTCGGCTTAGACTCCGGGAGCTACTCGGCATTGCGGAGATGCGCGGATGGGGCCTCAGAGGCAGCCTTGGCGGCGTTCCCTGGAACGAACGGCTCTGTGGTGGGCCCGCCAAGTCTGCGAAGCAGATCTTCGGCGATCTGGCGTCCGTGGAAGCGGCCGTTCTCGATGAAAATCTCGTTGGTATTCATACCCGCAATAATCACTCCGGCCAAATAGATTCCGGCGACATTGCTCTCCAAGGTTTGCAGATTCACAACGGGCTTGGAGGAGGGATGCTGCGAAAGCTCGACGCCAAGAGCGCGCAGGAAGCTGAAATCCGGGTGGTAGCCGGTCATGGCGAGGACGAAATCGTTCTTCATGCGGAGTTCGCCCTGGGGAGTTGAGAGCAGGACGGTGTCCGGGGTGATCTCGGAGACGGACGTGTTGAAGTATGCGGAGATCTCGTGGTTCTTGATGCGGTTCTCGATGTCCGGCTTGATCCAGTACTTGACGTTGGGTGAGATGGCCGAGCCGCGATGGACGAGGGTGACGCGGGCTCCGTGCCGCCACAGCTCAAGGGCTGCGATGACGGCGGAGTTCTTGGCTCCAACGACGACGACATCCGAGTTGTAGAAAGGATGGGGCTCGCGATAGTAGTGCGAGACCTTGGGCAGATCCTCACCAGGGATGCCCATGGGATTGGGCAGATCGTAGTATCCGGTGGCGATGACCAGTTTGCGGGCAAGGAACTCGGTGGGACGGGCGAGCGAATCGGTGCAATGCACGAGGAATGCTCCGTCTGCGCCCTCAGTGCGGGTGACGGTGTGGTACTGGCGGACATCGAGGCGGTAGAACTCGGCAACCTTGCGGTAGTACTCCAGGGCCTCCTGGCGGGAGGGCTTCTGCTGGGCGCTGACGAAGGGAATGTCTCCGATTTCAAGCAGCTCCGGCGTGGTGAAGAAGGTCATGTTGGTGGGGTAGTTATAGAGCGAGTTGCAGAGGCAGCCCTTGTCCACGGCGACTGCGGAGAACCCCGCGCGGCGCGCCTCAATGGCACAGGCCAGGCCGGTGGGACCGGCTCCGATGATGAGAACGTCAAATTGCTCCACTGTGGGTTCCTTCATAGGTAGATGTTACAACGAATGCCTGCGGTTGGCATGAGGCAATCGCAGCGTTGCACCGTAGTTTGCGGTAAGCTCAAAAGAAGCGAGCAATTGTTGACCGGTACACGCTTCTTTCATCATGCCTGAACTCAAACTAGCAATCTTTGATGTGGCGGGAACCGTGATCGAGGATCACGGCGAAGTTGTGTCGTCCTTTGTGGATGCGCTGGCGGCCCATGGAATTGGGGTGGGCAGCGAAGAACTGATGGAGTTCAAAGGGGCGGCCAAGCGCGAGGTGATTCGCTTTTTCGGCTGGCGCAAGCGCAGCGAACCGCTGAGCGACGCGGCGGTGGAGGCCGTTTATGCGGACTTTGAGCGGCTGGTCAACGAACGGTACGAGGAAGAGCTTGCACCCATCGCGGGCGCGGAAGAGACGTTTGAGTCCCTGCGCAAGCGCGGGATGACTCTGGCGCTGACCACGGGCTTTGGGCAAGCCACGCTGGAGCTGGTGGTGAGGCGGCTGGGCTGGCACCAGTGGTTTACGGCGATGATTTCAAGCGATGAAGTGGATGCGGGAAGACCTGCGCCGTACCTGATCTTCCGGGCGATGGAGCGCTGCCACTGCCGCTCGGTGCATGAAGTGGTCAACGTGGGCGATACGCCTCTGGATCTGCAATCGGCGGCAAATGCAGGAGTTGCCTTGAACGTTGGCGTGCTGAGCGGACTCTACCGGCGCGAGCGGCTGGTGTGCGAGCCTCAGGACGCGCTGCTGACTTCCGTGGCCGACCTGCCGACGTTGCTGGCGCAACGGGAGTAGAAAGCGCGGGAAGCAATCCTGCAAGGGTAAGTAGCTGGAGTGGGTGAGTATGAGAGATTTACCCCATATGCACTGGCGGCTGGGCGGGGTACAAAGGTATGTCCCCCGGGAACCTAAAGGCGCCGACACTCATGCTGAACTTGAAGAAACCGACGAAGCAATACTATAGCGAGACTGAGGCCGCGCACTCCCTGTGCATTTCTGTAGAGGCCCTTCACGAAATACTCGACCAACGAATCTTTAATCAGGAACATCCCCGGCCAGCGGTGCTGGAGTTTACCCATGCTGAGCTGCTGCTGCTTTCGGTGTGGGCGGAGCCGGAACGGGGCCGCAATGTGGTCGCCATGCCATCAAGGAATTAAGACAAAAGGACCATTCTTCCTTCATGGGGAAGGTAATTTCTTCCCTTTCGACATGGGGTGGCAACGCTCCATGCGGGTAAATGGCGGCACAGCCATATGGCCCCCGGCTTGCAATAGTAGTAAAGCAGGTGAGGGGCATGGCCGAATTCACGAGAGAGCTGAAAGAGGAGTACTGGCGTCCCGCGCCAGCTCCGGGTAGTCCATTCCAGAGCCAGGGTTTTCCTCCGCAGACAAGCGCGGAGTTCTGCACGATCTGCGGCACACGATTTCCGGCAGGGGCTCGCTTTTGCCATCTTTGCGGGTTGACCCGCGAAGCGGAGTTGCACGAAGAAAAGCAGGGCGTGCTGACGGACTGGCTGGATATGTCAGGGATTCGCAAGCGAACAGGGCTCTCAACAATCTCGCTGACGCTGGTGCTGATGGCCGGCCTGTTCATGCTGGCAACGGTACTGACCGGCCTGGTTTATGACACCGCGACGATCGCGGAGTGGCAGGCAGTGCAGGTTTGGCGCATCGAGTGGTTGCTGGCAACGGTGGCGGCGCTACTGGCTGCGATGCTGTTCAAGAAGTGGTAGCCGCGAAAAATCACTCCACCTTTTTCGACTACACCGTTCGACAACACCAATTCGACTACACCAAAAAGAGACGCAGAGGCAAAGACAAGCGGTTGCGATAGGCGGCGTGGTTTGTGTTACGCTAGAGGTGTGTGGGCGCGTAGCTCAGTTGGTAGAGCAACGCCCTTTTAAGGCGTGGGTCCTGGGTTCGAGTCCCAGCGCGCTCACCATTGATTCTAAGATACTTACGCCGACTTCAAGAAGTTCGATTCAGACTCTTCCGAAACGCCAGACCGCAGCAACAGATGCCGCACATTCCATGGAAACTCATGGAGAGCGCGGCATGGGTGAAGCGCGGCAATTCCCTTGCAATCCTCAGAAACGGCTGGAGAGAATTTTCTGCGGCGCTCAGCGCACCATGGGGCTGAGCAATCGCCGCAGGAGATTGTCGCGGCGATTAATCTTCAGGAAATTCTCGTAGGCGCCGCGGGCAAGCCGAGCGGTTGCGGAGTAGCACTTATTCCAACGATGGACGGCGACCAACTGGGTGCCGAAAGAATTGTTGAAGCGCCCGTAGCCGCTCATGTCATAAATGCCGATTCCCTGCTCGGCGGCACGGCAGATCAGCCCCCAATGCAGAAGGTCGTTGGGATGTTGGCGGCGGCCCCTCAGTTCGCTGGAACACTCCCATAGATAGACGGTTCCGTTGTCATGAGGAAAGAGTCCGGCAGCAATGACCTCTCCTTGAGGATTGCGAACGCCAAGGGTGAAGAGCAGGCCAAGAGGCTTGAGGTGGCGGACGATGGACTCCGGAAAAGCTGCGGTAAAAGGGCAGACCGCACCCTTGCTTTGCAAGGTGCGGGAGAGCTGGTCATGCACGCGGGACGCCGCGTCTTCACACTCGACTACCTCAAGACCGCATCTTTGCGCCTTACGAATGCCGTTCCTGCGCCCGCGTCCCGCGCACCTCAGCATGGCGTCCAGATCATGGGAGAGCGGTAGCTGGTTGGTCCACGTCTGGTGGCAGACGAACGAGGCGGTCTCGTAGGCCGCGTGCGGCATATCCGGGTACTCGATCTCGATCATGGAAAGGCGCTCGACGCGCGCGAGTTCATCAAGAGCGTGAACGAATGCCTGCTTATCCGCGCCCTCCTCAAGGAGCGGGCCGATATGATTGGTGCGCCAGGTGCGCAGGGGGCTGCCGAGAATCCGAAAAGGGCCGCGCTGGACAATGCCTCCGGAAAAATATCCGACGGTTCGGCCATGGTCGGTTACGGCCCAGTACTTCCACTCGGCCTGCTGCATCTCCACGAGGCAATTGAACCAGGCCTGGCGATGAAAGACGCTCCGCCGCGGGAATTCCGCGATGAGGGAGTCCCAGCGAACGATCTGCCCGGCGCTAAGTGGTTCGAGGCTGAGTGACACGAGCTTCCTTATTCCTGACTGACGGATGAAAGGCGCGCGGTATTGAGGCGTCTTAGCAGACTATTATCATCGGCGGGAGCAATTTGATAAACGCGAAAATTCAGGTGTAGCCAAGAAGAGCAGCCATTGGCCGCAGAAATCTAGCGGCTTGCGAGCGCGGTGCTTTCATCGAAGAGGACGATGCTGACCCAGAAGAGTCCGGAGGGGTACTTTGGGGTGCGCAGGAAGCGGACGCCAACCGCGTACGTGCCAGCGCTGCGAAGCGACGCCAGATGGGCGACGGTGGCGGGAATTTCACTGGGGCTGGTAGTGGCGTAAGAAGCGGAGAAGCGCGCGCCGGGCAATGTGAGTGGCGCGTGGCTGTCCGGGGTCTCGCGCTCGGCCATCTGCTCCACCAACTGGTCAACGCGGGCGTTGCCGACGAGTTCGAGCGGGGGCAACCCGTATTGCTGACGGGCAGCGGCGAAGCGCTCGGCGATGCGCTGTGCGGCGGCATCATCGCCCTGGTCGGAGATGCGGTGCGCAAAGTCCTCGACGACGTAAAGAATTCCGTTGCGGTTGATCACCGCGATGCCAACGCCGTCATAGGAGGCGTTGAGCATGTTGGTGCGGTGCGGAGCTGATTTGTCGAATGCCTCATGCGCGCCTTCGGCGGTGACGTCGTAAACGACGTTTTCGCTGGCGGCGTCCAAGCGTACGGCGCGCCGGGTTAGACGCTCCAAGAGGGCAGGTTCTCCCTCAAATTGGTGGGAAAGGCGACCCTCCTGCGACATTACTTCGGCGTGATCGCGCGCTGCTTCGGCCAGCCTTTCGTCCCAGGTTAGGAGCTTCAAGCCAGCTTTTCCGCGCTCGCCGTTAATGAGGTCGAGGAGAACCATCTGTGGATTCTGATTGCCAGGAAGGGTCGTGGCCGGCACCGTCAACATCTCTCGCCCAGAGGTTCCGTCAGGCAGCCCTGGTTGGGGCTCAGCTGTCAGAACTCCGAGTAGTAGACATGCGGTGAGTAGCACGATGACCCTCCTAACTAATTACGATCATCGGACACCCGTATGGCACCCCCAAAATTACGAAAGTAACTTTGGGGGCTTTTGGAAATCGAAAGTACCTGACCTGCGGATTACTAATGTTTGCTGGAGCGACAAACTTGCGACTGCAATCAGAGATTTTGAGGCGAGCACGACAAAGGGCTCCGGTGACGGAGCCCTTTGAAAAAGCTATTTTCGGGGAAAACCGCAGCTCACCTTTTCTTGCGGCGCTTGAGGGCTCCGCCAAGGGCAAGCAGTCCGGAGCCAATCAGCGCGATGCTTGCAGGCTCAGGGGCGGAGGCACCACCGCGAAGTAATTCTCCGCTGGATATGGTGGCGAAGGTTGTGGGAGTACCGCCATGAGCCGGAGCAACAACTCCGATGTTGTTTCCCTGAGTCCCAATCGCCGTTGAGTAGGTTCCGGCGTTGCTTCCGATGAATGTATTGCCTTGCAATGCCCCGCCCATTGTTGCCGCAGTCTCGCTGGGAGCAAACTCGACTGAGCCGCTCGTGCTCTGTCCAATCGTGATCTGCGTCTGCGCTAGAGCGCTACCTGTGAGACCGATCCACAGAGAGACTGCAAATAAACCAATACTCAGGAAACGGCGCAAAGCACTCCCCCTACTTCCACCAAAGCCACTGCCTCAATTAAAGAGTCGTACTAATACTTTAGTCCTATAGCAGATAGAGAACCAGAGCTGAATGATCGACTCACAATATTTTGGCCTTGTATTTTCTAACGAGCCTTGGTGCGGCACGGCAAAGCTAGCGGATATCTCATGGCAGAAACTCCATTCCCAAACGTACCCATCTCTTGCATACACTGCCATGACAGGATCAGTGCAGCTTTTCCAGGGTCTCGCGGGCGTCTCTGGCGGGGTCGCCAGAGAGTTTGAGGCGTAGCGCGTTTTGCAATTCAGCTTTGGCACGGATGCGATCTCCGGATGCGAGCAGCGTGAGGCCGAGGTGATAACGGTAGCTGGCCTGCTTGGGAGAGGCGTGGACGCAATCCTGAAAGAGCAACTTCGCCGCGAGGTAATTACCCTTCTTGTAGTTGACCCATCCGAGGGTGTCCGCTATGGAGGCCACTGCGGGCATCTGCTGCCGGGCTTTCTGCGCGAGGCTTAGAGCGTGGTCGAGGTCGAGGTTCTGCTGTGCGCACACCCAGGCGAGGTTGGCTTCGGCGACGGCGAAATTGGGGTCGATCGCAAGCGCCTGCTCAAAGCTCTTGCGGGCGGAGTCCAGATCGTTCTTCTCGATATAGAGATTGCCGATGAGTGTGATCAGCGGCGCATAGTTGGGCTGGATGGCCAAGGCTCGATTGTAGGTAGCGAGCGCATCGCCGGTGCGTCCCAACTGATGCTGGATGTCACCGAGGGCGACATAGGCAGTAATCATGCGGGGATCAAGCGAGACGGCGTGCTGGGCTGGAATCTCGGCTTCGGCATACTTCTCACGCTTGACCAGAACCGTTGCCAGCAGGCGCTGGGCATCGGCGGCGGTGGAGTGGGCGTCGGCGAAGGCGCGCGCGCGCTCCACTGCCTGATCGGGCCGTGGTCCGCCAAGGAGGAAGTCGAGGTACTCGCCCATCAGCGCGGAGTTATCGGGCTGCAAGGCGAGAGCGAGCTGATACTCCTTTTCGGCCTCGGGTCGGTGCTTGTCAGCGGCCCAGGCTTTTGCAAGACGGGCGTGCGGCCAGGGATCGCGCGGGGCAAGCCTCGCGGCCACGGAGAACTCCTCACGAGCGCGGGGATAATCCTTGGAGGCGAAGTGGGCGGCACCCATGAGGAGATGGCTGGCAGCGGCACCGGGCTCAAGTTGAATGCAGCGCTGGGCATCCAGGCGGGCGGCATTGGTTTCGCCGCGCGAGAGCAAGAGCTCAGTCAACTGCTTCCATCCGTCGACCATGCCTGGGTCTAGGCGGACGGCGTTCTGGTAGGCGTCGCGAGCCTGGTCAAAGGCCCCTCGACGCCACTGCGCGGTGCCGAGAACGAAGTACGCCATGGCGAGATCGGGGGCGTCAGCCACTTGCTGTTGCAGAAGCTGAACGGCTTCATCCGTGCGGCTCTGGGCGAGCAAAATCTGGGCGCGCTGGACGTTTGCCGTGGGATTGGTGGGACTCTCGCGAGTGACCTTTTCGTTGAGCGCTTGAGCCTCGGCGACGCGGTTGGCGTTGAGATAGACGGCGATGATGCGATTCTGAAGTTCGATGTTCCTGGGCGTGGCGGCAAGTCCGCGCTGATAGGCCGAAAGGGCACGCTCGGTTTCGCCTAAGCCGGAGTAGAAGTCACCCACGGCGGCGGCAACGTCGGGAGAGGCGGCGTTGGCGTCAAGCAGCTTCTGCAACTCGGCCACGGCGTCATTGGTGCGCGACTCGGCTACGAGAACCTCGGCAAGAGTGACGGTGAGCGGCGCTGCCTTGGGATTGCGCGCAATGCCCTGCCGCAGAATACGTTCGACATCCGGCAGGCGCTGCTGGATGCGATAGAGGTTCGCCAGACCGGCGTAAGCCACGGGCATCTGAGGACCGTACTGGACAGCTTGCAGCAGGTTGCTCTCAGAGGCGGGATAGTTGTGGAGGCTGAGTTCCATGAGGCCGAGATCGACGTATCCGGAGGGATCATGAGGAGCGAGCTTAATGCCGCGAACAAAAGCGTCGCGAGCCTCGGTTTCGCGCCCGCTGGAGAGATAGACGGAGCCGAGGAGTTGGCAGGCTTCGACGTTGTTGGGATCGCGCTGGAGGATGGCTGCAGCCTGCTCCTGAGCCTGATCAAACTGGCGCGCGGCAAGATAGAGGCGGCCGAGGGCGAGGCGGGCCTCGATGAGATTGGGATCGAGTTGCACGGCACGCTGGAGGGCTTCGAGGGCATCCTGCCAATGGGCGGTTGCAATGGCGGATTTCGAGAGCTGGAGGTAGGCGTCGGCAAAGCGTGGATCGATTTTGAGGGCGTTGCGGAACTGAATCTCAGCCTGCTGATACTTACCCTGCTCCAGAAACTTCTGTCCACTTCGCAGATATTGGCGCTTTGCAACGTCCGGATCTCTTCTGCATCCAGCGGCGAGCAAGAGCGAGACGATGAAGAGAGCAAGTATCAAGCGAGTTCGCAAGAAGCCTCCAACGGGAAATGATGCAAACTAGCGCGGGATGACCTCATCAAGACTGGGCGCAATCAGGGTTGCGAAGTCGATGGCAGACTGAGTGGCGCGCGCCTCGTCCCCTGTGGCCGGAACAGTGATACGCACCAGCGCAGAATCAGTACGGCGCAGCACTATGGCATCACGGATGGTGCGAAACTTAGCGAGATACTCGCTGGCAATCATGCTTCCGTGCGACTGATACCAGTATAGGACGACGTAGCGCTGGCGCTCGTTCTCCACAATGTAGAGGTTGACTTCAGAAGGCTGGCCACCGTGGAGGGGAAGCGTGATGCGCGAGGACTTGACGGGCTGCCATCCGGCACCGGGGAGACAGTTCTTGGGCGAATGCACGGAGTCTCCAGCGCGCTGGCTTTTGTAGTAGCCAACGTACACACCCACTTCATCGGCGGGGGCGCGGCGGTAGACGCGGTTCAAGTAGGAGTCAACGCGCGAAGCTGCAACGAGACGCGGTTCAATGGCGATGTCCTCGGAGGTCCATCCGGCGAAGTTGGCAGGAAGCTGCTGCAAGAGGGCGGGTGGGGTTGGGCGCTCCGCACGCGGCACGGCGCACTCGACGACCGCCGCCAGCAGAACGACGACGGCCACCCACCAGCGATAGCCGCTCATACGGTTCTCCGGCGCGCAGCGGAACGGCGCGAGAGCCTGCTGATGAGCGCATGGCAAAGCAGAAGAAGCAGGGTGGAGAGGAAGAAGAGAAAAAGTCCGGAGAGCAGGTGCGCCCAGCCTTCGACGGCTGAGGCGCCACCCAACTCGGCGGAGATTGCAGCGAAGACAACGCGCCCTGCATTGCCGGCCACGGCGATGGGAAAGACCAGCAAGCAGAGAGTCCAGCGGATGAAATTGTTTTTCTCCGCGAGGTAGGCGTACATGACGGCGATGGTCAGCAGGGAGAGCAGCGAGCGCAGTCCGCTGCAAGCTTCCGCAACCTCCAATCGTGTAGAGGGAAGGACAATCACATTGCCTTCGCGCAGAACCGGGAAGAAATTGAGCATATGGAGAATCGAGGTTGCTAGACGCGATGCCAGTATCTGGAGCGGAAAGACGATCTGGTAGTAGATTACTCCGGGAAATGGGATCATCAGGAGGAGCAGCGCGAGCGGAAACGCGGCAGCGCGCAACATTCGCCATCCCCAGAACCAGACGATGAGACCGGCGAGGACACCCAGCAGAGAGATACGCTGCAAAAAGAGTTCGGCGCCGAGCGTCCCGATCAGGAGCACGCAGAGCGATGCGCAGAGGATCAACATTCCTGTCCACGAAGGACGGGGTGCGATGCGGCGGAGATCATTGCGGCGCTCCCACAGCACATAGGCGCTGAAGAGCGGCACGAGAAAGCCATGCGAATAGTCAGGTTCCTCCCACCATTGGCGTGCAAGATGCATAAGCACCGGCGCATAGACCAGAAGCACGCAAGCCGCGAGTCCGCAGGCTCTCCAAAACGCGCTGGAGCGCGGCGAAGCAAAAGCCTGCGGTGGAACGACCGGCGCGGTCTGTGCTTCATGATTCGGCATTGGCGGCGAAAGGGCTCGCCGTTAGTGTGCCAGAAATGTGCGGCGGGAGGTGAGCGCAAAATGCGCAGCAGTTACCTTTTAAGAAACTTTCGGGTCGTTCGTGTTCGGGCCTGGAACTCGTCGTGCGGCGGGCGTGTATTTGATCCCCGAAGAGGATGCGCTTGCGTATAATGACGCAGCGCACACAAAGACTGTTTTGAAGAATGCAGCGGTATTTTGGGAGTGGCTTCGATGTTTCACTTTCCGGCGATGGATCGTTAGCCAATGAGCAAGACTGAGATGAACTCGGAAGCGCAGCCGCATGGGGTGAAAGAAGCGGAAGCGCCGACGCTCGCCGTGCTGATTCCGACCCTGAACCGGCCTCACGATCTTGCGATCGCGGTAAGAACGTTGCTCGAACAGACGAGGCTCCCACAGGAACTCATCATTGTTGACCAGAGCGCGAGCGATGAATCCGAACGACAAGTGCGCGCGATGTTTGCAGAACGCGGGGAGCGTGTAGCGCAATTTGAATTGCGGTACACGCGCGACCCGAACATCCGCAGCCTGGCGGCGGCACGCAACCTGTTGCTTGCGCAGAACCGTAGCAGCATCTTTCTGTTTCTGGACGATGATGTGGAGTTGGAAACGGACTTCGTAGAGAGGCTTCTGGAAGGCTACGCGGAGGATTCGGGCGTGACCGGAATCTCTGGAATCATCACCAACTACAAGCCGGGAGGATTCGCCTCGCGCGCATGGAGCTGGGTGTTCATGCGTGGACCGTTCCGCGATGAGCGCCAGGAGATATACTTCCGCGCCGATGAGTTGCGCGGCGCGGGGAGAATTGCGGTCAGCCGCTTTGGAGGCGGACTGATGAGCTTCCGCACGGATCGCATCCGCGGGCTGGTCTTCGATGCGAATCTAAAAGGAGCATCCGAGGGCGAAGACGTGGACTTCTGCCTGCATTTGCCGGCAGGCTCGCGGCTGGAAATTGACCCTCGGGCAAGGCTGGTACACAAGGCCAGCATCACGGCACGAAAGAATGAACACTGGATTGCCTCCGTGGTGCGCGGCAGCAGCTATCTGTATTACCGGAACTGGCGGCGTGGATTCCTTAACCGCGTGGCCTTTGCGTGGCTGATGAGCGGGTTCGCTCTTCTCTCACTGATGGCGAGCACCAAGCGCTCCTCGCTTGCGCCCTGGAAGGCGTTCACGGCGGCGCTGCGGTACGGCAAGGAAGTTGGATCCGGAAGACATTAGAGCGACGGCGGCTACGCCAGACGAAGCAAGGTGCGTACGCGCAGGGCAAAATGCTCACGCTCATCCGCTGTCAGCGCGAATCTCCAAGCCAGTATGAGATAGAGCGCCGCCTGCCATCCGGCGGAGAAGAGCAACCAGTACACGCTGTAGCCGTGTTGCCAGGTGCGCAGCGCGGCGCAGACTCCCAGCACCACCGCAGCCACAAGCATCGGCTTCAGCAGGGCCTCGCGAAGATAGCGTCCGGGCGGCAGCGCGATGGTTCGCAGCGCATACCAGGGCTGAATGAATACCTGCACAAAGACCATTGGCACGGCCGTTCCAAGCGCAATGCCAATCAAGCCGTAACGCATTCCCCAGAAGACACTGAGAGCAAGATTGGCGGCGCCTTCGCCGAGATTCCACCAACCGCGTAACTGGTGGCGGCCCTGCGCCAAGAGCAGATCCACGGAGGGCTGTTGCGCGAGCATCAGAAAGTAGCCGGAGAGCAACACCAGCATGAGGGGATAGGAACTCGAATATCCGGGCCCTACCCAGAGGCGAATTAGCGAAGCACCATTGACGAGCAGGAGAAGACTAACAAAGAGGCTCAGCAACAGGCAGAGCCTGGTAGCACGCAGAAAGCTGGTAGCAAGAGCGCGATTGTCGCGGCGGCCTGCATGTTCGCTCATCACGCCGGAAAGCGGACTGGCGAGAGAAAATCCCATCTCGCGGAAGAGAACCATCAGGCGTCCCGGAATCACAAACGGGGTGATGTAGGCGATGCCCAGTACCCGACCGATGACAACGGAGTCGATGAAGAAACGGAGCTGGTCGCCGAGGGTTCCGAGAAATGCGTTGCCACTGAAGGAAAGCAACTCGCGAATGCGGGCGCGGGAGACGAGCCGTAAAGAGAAGCGTAGCGCGGGGTCAGCGACGTGGACGAGACGCGAGGAGGAGAGCAACGACAGAAGTGAACAGCCCAGCGTGACGGCAGCAACAGCGATCACTCCGCCATGCAGATGCAACGCGACAACGATGAGCACGGCGCGGAGGATTCCGGTGGATGCGGAGTTCAGGTTGTAGAAGTCGAAGCGGCGGAATGCGCAGAGATAGGTTCCGAAGCTCTGCGACAGAAACGCCGTGGCGACGGAGCCTCCGGAGAGCAGAAGCAAGGCCTGGAAGACCGGGCGATCCGCCGGGGCGATCACGAAGAGCCGCGGCATGAGGAACACGGCGGCGAGAGCAGTCAACAGAATCAGAGCGGTGGAGCAACAGGCAATCACAATGCCGGAGGCGAAGGTGCGGTCCAGTTCCTCGCGCTCACCGCTGCCAACGTAGCGGGCCAGGAATCGGAACATGGCCGTGCGCATGCCAAAGTCGAGAAGACCGCAGGAGTCCAGCACCGCGGCGACCAGCATGTACATGCCGAAGTAAAGGCTTCCAAGGCCATGCACGAGGATGGGCGTGAGGACGAGCGAGAGCAGCGCGTTGACTCCGAGGCCAGCCCAGTTGGCGAAGACGCTGCGCAGAGCAGAGGCCCGCCCCACCACTCCGGGAGATGATGGAGGTCCGATGGCTGAAGTCCCGGTCGTCATGGAGTCACAACCTGAGGCATGATGCGCTGACAACGCGCGATGCGGATCGAACGCGGCGCAAGCGAGTGGGCTTGAGCATCCGGCTCTTCGCGATTTGTGATGTTGGTCGGCAAAGCCAGTACAGTTCCCTTCCCGCTCAGTGGCGCGTGAGCCAATTCCCTACGCGAATTGGGACGTGCTCTGCAACGGCTGGCTCTTCCTTCACCGGCAAAGAAGCTGCCGGGGCGGGAGCCAGCTTGCTCTCATCTTCTTTTTCTCTTGCCTCACGGAACGACTGTTGGAAGATGGGCTCCATGCAGGCGGTAAGGAAAACGGCAAACCATAACAACTTGGCGTGCTTGGCGGAGAGAAACATTGCCGCCGCCATAAAACCAACCATCCCGCTGCCTACCGAAGTACACAGCGCAGTGTAATAAGCATCCTTGGCCGCGACAGCGGCCCGGCGCATGCGCGCAAGTGCCCGCAGGCTCAGCCCCAGGACGGAGAGAAACACCAACAGCCCGATGGCTCCCAATTCGACAGCGGCCTCAAGATACGTGTTGTGCGGAACTACAAAGTCGAGATCGACGCCGGGGGGCAGGTAGCGGTGCATGTACTGGGGAAAGTTGTACAGTCCGACACCGAAGAGCGGATGGTCAATGAATATCTTGCCGGAGACCGACCACAACTGGAGGCGGATATTGCTGGACTCTGTATCGCTATCCGTAGGCTTCAGGAGGCGGTCGAGCGGCGAATAGGGCGAGGCAAAGCAGATGAGAAGAATCGCTGCACAGACCGCAATGGCGATAAGACGGCGGCGGGTGTCATGAAGCTGCCAAAGGGACATGCAGACCAGTCCGAGGAAGCCTCCCCGCGATGCGGCGAGAACAAACGCGATGAGCGTGACTCCGAGACAAGCAATTGCCCCCAAGCGCTGCCAGAGACGCGGCGCATAAGCGATGGGACAGAGCATCATGGGCAACACGATGAGGGCCGATGCACTGAACATGTTGGGATCTCCCGCCACCCAGCCCGGACGATAGGAGATGCCGTATTCTCCTACGTTGGCAACCCACTCGCGGATGAGATAGAGGGAGACGATTCCGATGGACGCGGTGACCACGAGCACGGTGGTCTGGAGCTTTTCGCGCGAATCCACAAGGATCATGACGGTGATAAAGAACAAAAACTGCGAGAGAAAGATGCCGACGAAGTCCGCAAACGTGATCTCTTCGGCGGTGACTACGTAGGAGGTGACAGCGAGCGCCACGTAAAGGGCAAAGGCCTTGGCCTGCGGGGAGGCGAACAACAATGGCAGTTCGCGGCGGCGAGGCAGGTAGGCAAGCGCGTAAACGAAACATGCCGCGCCGATGATCTTTTCCAGCGTGAGGCCGCCGATGTCAAGGCCGAAGAGGCCATGATCAACGAAGGGCAGCGAGAGCACGAGGAAGTAAAAGAGGATCATCAATTTGAACTCCCAGCCGCCGCAGGATTGGCATGGACCGCGGCAAGAAGTTGACGAAGCTGCCGACGCAAGGCAGGAATGCTGTAGTGTTTTTCGACGGCAAGCCGCGCGGCACTTCCGATGGCCGCGGCGCGCGCGGGATCGGTCAGCAGCAGGGCAACTGCCTCGGCAAAGAGACGCGGATTATCTTCGAGAAGAATTTCGTGGCCGTGACGCAGATCAAGCCCTTCGGCACCGAGGGTGGTGGAGACAACCGGCTTGGCCATCGCCGATGCTTCCAGAATCTTGAGCCGGGTTCCGCTGCCGATGCGCAGGGGAACGACGCAGACGGCGGAGCGCGCGATGATGGGACGCAGCTCGGCTACTGTGCCGGTAAAGGTGACATCGGGAAACTCGGCGTAGCGGCGCAGCATCGCCGGAGAGGGATTGCGTCCGGCGAGGACTACCCGCACCGAAGGCACGAGCTGGCGCAGTCTCGGCAGAATGTCATGCACAAGGAAATCCGCTCCATCCTGATTGGGCAGCCAGTCCATGGCGCCGACAAAGAGCACGGTGCGACCGTCGCCGTGGGCGGAGGGCGCATACTTCTCGACATCTACCACGTTGGGAACAACAAACTGGCGGACGTTGGGGGAAATCTCACGCAGCACTTCGCCATCGCAGGCGGAGCAGACGGCGACAGCCTCCGCCAGATCACAAGCGGATTTCTCAAGACGTTCGATTTTACCGGCTTCCAACGCGGCATAGAGCTTCTTGAGCGGATTGCGCTCGCTGGCGGCGAACTGGCGCACGATGCGGCAAGTGATGTCGTGCTTGTTGAGCACCACTGGGACGTGATTGCCAGCGGGAATGTTGCCCGCCATGTAGCAGTCATCGCAGAGAATCACGTCAAAGGCGGTCTTTGCCAGATGCTCGCGCACCAGGGACTGCATGGCAGGCACGGTGAGGCGAACCGCTCCGTACGGCTTGGGACCGAAGACGGCACAGAAGCGGTGAAGCGAACTGCTCTCCGGAGCAGGCAGAAGATGATACTCATGGCAGAGGCCACGAAACTCGCGCGAAGGCGTCGCAATCTCTTCCGGGCTGGCGAAGGCAAGCACGGTCACCTCGTGGCCCTCCAGGGCCAGCGAACGCAACAGACTGCGATTCCGCACGCGGTGGCCGGCGGTGGCCGGGACCGGCGGCGAAAGCAGGATGGCGAGGATCTTCATCGGAGACCTCGCGCCGACGAACTAGAGGTGGAAATGAGCAACTACCCTCCCTCCACCAGACCCACCTTGCGCAGCATCTGGACGGCGGCGCGGAAGGGGTAAAAGACGAAGTTCTTTTCCAACATGTATTTGACGAACCAACGGTAGCGGCTCATGTAGTCCATGGCGGCAATGGCTTTGTCGAGGATGGCGGGCTCGAACTGAGTGGCGTAGTGGGCAAGATCTCCCTCGACGTGGATGGCATCCTGCTGCCATTGGCCGAGGCCCTTCTCAGCGGTCAACATGAGATGCTGGCAGCGTTGCGGGTCGAGGCCAGCAAGGCGCATCCCGGTGGCGTCAATCGCCACGCTGTCGCGGCTGGCAAGCAGCAGGTCCATGCGCCGGGGCTTGCCGTTGGCCGGGCCACGGCCCTCCATGGCGATGATGGCGTCCATGATGGAGATTTGCGGCTTGAAGATGGCGTGCAGCTCGGCCAGCATGGGATTGAGATACTGATGCAACAGGATGCGATCATATTGCGGAACGCATCCCCATTGGTTCTTGATGGAGCCGGTAAAGTAGGTGAGGGCGTGCGTCTTGAGCACCGGCAAGGTGATAAAGACATCGCCGTTCAGCATCAGGCGCGGCAACTTGACACGGCCCGCTGGCGGCACGTCCACCTCAACCTGCTCGGCTTCACTGAGGTTCACCAGGGTCACGCCGAGCGCCTCAAGCGAACGATAGCCGGAGACATCAAAGGCCTCCCAGGCGGTCTGACGGAGGCCATCCGACTCCACGACGTAGACCTTGGCGGCACGCGTAAGCAGAAGCTCGCAGAGGGCGTGGGCGATGCGTGGATCGGTGTTTGACATTGCCCACTTCTCCGGCACCGCCGTGCAGAGGTTCGGCTTGACGACCACGGTAGAGCCGGGCGCAACCAGGCTCTTCCAGTCGAGAAACTCCATGCATTCGCGCACCACGGAAGCGACGGTCTCATCATTGACGCCGCGCAGTATCACTGCGCTGGATTGCTGCGGACTTCGATCGGTCATTCGGTTTCACCATACTTTCCGCCCAGGCTGGCGGCGACGAAAATGATCCCAGCTAGAATACAGTTCTCAGACTCTGTGTGAATACGGCTCATGCCCGCGTCTCCACGGCAAACTCCTTGTAGTTCCAAACGAGTTGCGCAGCAAGCCCGGAGACGGTTGCAGCCTGCACTTCTCCGCCTACCGGGAGAAGTGAACGGACGGACTTCAAGTTCTGAGGAAGATCGCTGATTGTTTTTTCGCGGCACGCTTGATGCCAGCGATAGGCAGCCAGATAAATTGCGTGACGCGGTGTAAGTCCCGAGGCATAGAGCGAAAGCCACTTTGGCCAGTAGCGGGCCGACGTGAGCCAACCGGAGCGGCGGACGGCATAGAGCCATCCACGGAGCAGTTTCTGGTTGCCCTGGCCACGGCCAAATGTGCGGACCATTTGCTCCGCGGTGGCGCCCTCTCCAGTGCCTGTCATGCGTTGAAGCTGCCAGAGCCAGATTTGCCACGCCCAGCCAATAACCCTCTCTTCGAAGTGGTCGCCGAGATCGATCACTAATTCCGGCTGCAGTTTGGCCGAAGTACATAAACGCACCAGAGGCAGAAATTCTTCCATCGAGATTGGCAGTTGAAGCGTGGCCGGGGTGAGAGTGATTTCTTCCATGCGATGCAGACGCGTCCTGTAGCCAGCCTCAAAGCGCTCAAGGAATACCAGCATCGATGAAGCTATATCGAGGCACAACTTGACGCTGCGATAACGCCTGGTTGCGGCAGCTTCGGGTGTGTCCTCCGAGGTTCCCATCTGCTCAATGAGACGGTTACTGATCATGCGCCAGGCATCTTCCTGAGAGAGATCGGAGGCAGAGTAGTTGGGAATCAGATCAAGGATTACAGGCTCGCCGAAGAGCACGAGTCCACAGGAGCGCAACTCATAGCTATAGATGTGCGGCGGCAGATGCCGCAGATAAGTACCATGCACTACGCTGAAGCTAACTTCGACGCTGACACCACGGGCCGCCAGGAGCTGTTCCGCAAGTTTGCACAGCGCGTGCGAGGCCTGCCGCGACGGCAGAGGCGCTTCGTCGTGCAGGACTACCATCGCCTCAACATCACTTTGCAGAATTACTTTTCCATCCCTGCGCAAGTAGCTGGCCTCGTTCCGTGCCAGACTGCCAGTGAGCACCACGGCGCGCAGGTTTGCGCCAAAGGTTTTGCGACAGGCCTGCACAAGAGCCTCTTCGACCGGAAAAGCTAACGCTGCCGGGGTGTACTCGACCTGTTCAATGTCAGACATCTTTATCCTCGGCGCATCAGCGCAGCAGGTTGCGGCTCATTCTGCGTGCCTGGATGCAAGAGCGGCTTGCCGGTCTTAGCCTGCCACAACTCTTCGTAAAGATCTTCCGTTTCGACAATTTGCCGTTCGAGAGTAAAACACTGCCGCACCCACTCGGCGCCGGAAGCTGCCAGTTGCGCCGCCAGAGCAGGATCACGAAGCAGACGCGCGATGGCTCCGGCGAGAGCTGCAACGTCGCCGGGAGGAACGGTCAGACCAGTCTTGCCATCGACAATAATCTCCGGCGTGCCGTCGACTGCGGTGGCGACCATTGGCCGCTGCGCCGCCAGGCACTCGATGGCGAAGAGCGGCAGGCCCTCGGCAAATGACGGCAAGACGCAGAGGTCGGCAACGCTCATCCACTCGCGCGTATCAGGAGAGTGTCCGGGCATGAGCACGGAATTCTCCAGTCCGAGCTGACGCGCCTCCGCCTCCAACGCCGGGCGAAGGCTGCCCTCTCCGAGCATCACAAGCCGCAAGTGAGGAAACTCCGGCTTGAGTAGGGCCATGGATTGCAGCAGAACGGAGTGGCCCTTCTGCGGCTCAAGGCGGGCGGCTACCAACAACACCGGGTCGCACTCCGCAAATCCGGCGCGGCGCTTGAAGTCCGCGGGCACAGCGGGCAATGATTCGAAACGCCCAACATCGCAGCCGTTGCGAATCACTGTAACCTTCTTCGGCGGCAGCTTCTTGTCGTCCACCAGATATCTTTTGTTTGCCTCGGAGACGGCGATGTAGCGGTCAATGAGCCGACCCGCAACACGGTCAAAGATGAAATTTGCTTTCCACCCCTTGCGCCAGTACTCGCGGACGTGCGGCGTCTCAACCGTTACTGGTACACCGGCCCAGCGACCCACGGGCGAAGCCAACAAGCTTGGGCGAAATCCATGGGCATGCAGTACCTGTACGCGCTGACGGCGCAGGTAACCGGAGAACTCCCACATGAGTCCGAACTGCCGGTGAGAGTGCAAGGCGAGGGGCAACACTTCCACATCGTCCGGCAGTTCCGGCCGTAGCATCACGAGCAACTCGGAGGGACAGACCAGCAGGGGGCGAAAACGGCGGCGGTCCAATCCGCGCAGCAGACAGAGCATGTGCTCCTCAGCACCACCGCGCACAATCTCATTGTCAAACATGCAGACGGCAAGAGGAGCGGAACTCACGCGATGGCCTCCTGCATGGAGCCGAAAACATCGCGCACGGAGACCATGGGCGAGGTGGGGCTATCGCTGGAGAGAAAGACGGCGCTGGAGTTGGGATCGTCGGGATGATAGCCGTGCATTCCGGCGGGCTTCCATCCTCTGCCGTTAAAGCCACCCTCTGCGACGATACAACCCGGATCGAGGAGCGCAACGATCTCTCCGTACCGCTTGTCGGGGAAGAACACCCCGAACTCACGCAACTCTTCCTCGGTGAGCACGCGGGCGTAATCGAGTTGATTGAGTTGCGCGCAGATCGCCGAGCGAGCCGACTCCGAGAAAAACCAGAAGCGCGCCATGGTGGAGTCGTACACGGCGAGATAGTCGCGTGGCGTCTGGAAGCCGCAGCCATCGACCACAGCCGCCATATCGCAGTGCCGCACTACCGGTGTCATCCCGTGATCGGAGAAAACACGCAGTCGCGCGCCACTATCGCGCTGAAGCGCTGCCTCGAAGACGCGGCCGAGCGCTTCTTCGTACCATGCGAGCTTTGCGGCTACCTTCGCGGGTTCCGCGCGATGCAGATGGAGAAACATGTCGAGTTCGGAGAGGTAGAGGAAAAAGAACTCCTCGCTCCCACTCGCTATGTCCTGCGCGGCGCGCTCCAGTATTTCGCGATCTGTAAGGGGATCCTTGTAGGAGTAAATCTTGTGTCCGATGCCCTTCTCGTAAAGCAGATCGAAGATGGAACGCTGGCCGGGAATTCCGTCGCGGGCGTAGATATTGCGGCTCTCCGCCCAATGGAACCACTGCAAAGTTTGCGGCGGCACGCTAACGTCAAAGTTGCTCCCCATGCCAAGAACCCTGCGTCCGATCTCAGTGAGTACACGGCGTCCGATGCGATTATCGAGAAGGCGTCCGGGCAGTGGGCCGAGTTTCCGCATCGCCCGGAAGGGAGAATGTTCCGGATCGAAGTAGACGAGGTTCCACATCTCGTTCTCAGCCGGAGTGCGCCCGGTCAAAATCGAGGGGATAATGCCTGAACTGAAGCCAAGCAGCGTTCGCAGCGACTGCTGGTGGCCGAGGAACTGCGCGAGAAACGGACGCTCGCGAATCAACTCCCAGCCAAGAGCATCAATCAAGACAAACACATGAAGTCCGCTCACTTGACCTCCTGGCCAACGTGTACACCCAGCCGACGGGGCGAGGTGCGCAGCAGGAGTTGCTTGGGCAAATGGAGGAGCGCGTTACGCGCACGCCGCGCAAGCAATGGAAGCGCATTCCTGTTTGCAAGGGCTGAGAAGTGGGTCAGATCTGTATCGTGATAGACGGCGAGGCGCGAGATCACGGATGCATCCGCGGTGGCGAGCCACGGATGCGAGGAGCATATCCAACGGAAACCGGCATCCCGCGCGGCTCCGGTGAGTGCATGATTCAGAAATCCGTAGGGAGCAGAGAACGTGGATGCAGGCTTGCCGAGGTGGTCTTCCAGCGCTAAGCGCGAGGACTGAAGCTCACGCTCGGCTGACGCAGGCGGCAGCCCGGTGTAATCAATGTGCTCGCGGCCGTGCGAGCCGATGGTCATTCCCGCCGCGCTCATTTCACGCAACTGGTTCCAAGTGAGATAGCCGGAGGACTCCACCAGCGCGGTGGTGACGAAGAATGTTGCCGTCAGTTCATGTTCAAGCAGTGCGGGAAAAGCAAGCTGGTAATGGCTGGCGAGGCCGTCGTCAAAGGTCAGAACTACGCTGCGATTGTTGGAGTTTACATTGAGCGCGGGCAAGTCCTGAACATCAAATTCCTGCTCGCGCAGAAATGACAGATGCTCCTTGAACACAGGCAGAGGAGTGGTGTAGCGCTCATCCGAGGCGCTGGCGGCGCAGAGATCGTGATACATGAATACCGGGACGCCGCGAATCGCGAATCGTGAGGAGGTCAACTGGTGCGCTGCCATGCTGCCTCCTTGCCTCCCGAAAAACTGCGGAGCAGTCCGACAAGAAACGCCAGATTCATGGCGACGAGAAAGTAGCCGACGAGGCTGAAGCGAACGCCGCTGAGAGGCTTGCGAAAGACAAAACCCAAGGCCGCCCAAAGCAGAATCAGAATCTGTGCGATCAGGGCAAAGCGGTAGAACGGCTGCTGGAGCAAGAACAGATTACTGATGAGGACCAGGGTCATCAGCACCGGGAGAATCCAGCGCAATAGCTTGTGCGAGAAGAACGCAAAGGACGTGAAGCGCGTCTTGGGGACACGCAGCAGTGCTGGAAGAGCGCGGAAGCTTCCGGTGCTGATGCGGACACGGCGATGAAACTCACCGGCGACGCTGGTAGCGGGAAAATCGACGGCTTTCGCCTCTGGGTCGTAATGCACCTCGAATCCTGCGCTGCGGACGTTCATCAGGGTGAGGATGTCATCGACCAGCACATCGGGCGAGGGCGGTAGATAAATGTCACCGCGTACCGCGTAGATCGCCCCGCTGGGAGTGAGGGTCGCGCCGAGTCGGGCTTCCATCAGGCGAAGGGCAGTCTCGTATTTCCAATAGAGACCTTCCGTCTGGCTGGATTCCGCGTTGCACTGGAAGCTGAGAGCGCCGCAAACAGCGCCAATGGCGGGGTCCTGAAAGTGGCGGACGAGTTTGCGCAGGGCATCCGGGGCAAACATGGTGCTGCCGTCGCAGAGGACGAAGATACTGTTGCGGGCGCGCTCGACGGCAACCGCCAGTGCAGCGCACTTCCCTGCCCGCTCGGAGCGGATCACAATCTCGAAGCGGGGATCTTCGATGGTGCTCAGGATCGCGTTAGTGCGATCCGACGAGCCGTCGGATACGATCACGATCTGCAATTTTCCGGAGGGATAGCTGAGTTGTTTCGTGTTCTCAATCTTTTCGGCGAGGTGCTCTTCTTCATTGTAGGCGGCGAAAAGCATGGTGACCGTAGGCAGTTCGGCGTCCGGCAACTCCGCACGGCGGCGGTCGCGCCGGTGGTGAAGGAACTGCCAGTCGCGCTTCACCTGTACCAGTCCGTAGCACACGAACAGCACGACCGGGTAGCCGATGTGGGCATAAACCACCAGCGCCGCAGCGGTCCAGAAGACAATCAGCGCACAGACGGAAATCATCTCGCGCCCCGGCCCAGCAGCAAAGTCTTGGCAGTCTGAAAGATCACAAGCAGGTCGAGGCCAATCGAGAAGTGCTTGATATAGAAGAGATCGTAGGCGAGCTTTTCGGTGTTGTCCTCAAGGGTTGCGCAGTAGCCGCGATTGATCTGCGCCCATCCGGTCGCGCCCGGCCGCACGCTCCAGCGCAGCTTGTAGAACGGGATGGCGGCACACAACTGCTCCTCCTGCTCAGGCACAAACGGACGGGGACCGACCAGTTGCATATCGCCGCGCAGAATGTTCCAGAGCTGAGGCAATTCGTCCAAGCGCGTGGCACGCAGCCAACTGCCAAATCGGGTGAAGCGTTCGTCCTGCTCCTCGGCTGGGCGCACGCCGTCGGAACCGTCCCGCATGGAGCGAAACTTGTAAAGCGTAAACAGGCGACCGCGCAGGCCAACCCGCTTCTGTCGGAAGATGACAGGGCCGCGCGAGTCGAGCTTGATGGCAAGGGCGATGAACAACATGACCGGCAACGTCACCAGCAGGGCGGACAAGCTGACCACCAGAGCCATGAGGCGCTGGCACAAAAGCGAGAACGTAGAGACTTCAAAAGCCGGAGAAAACAGCAACATGCTGGGGCGCAGTGAATCGAGATACACTTTGCCGGTGATGTTCTCATACAGTTCGCTGCCTTCCTGCACCACCACGCCCTCTTCTTTGAGATCCAGCAGGAGTTCAACTGGCAGACGTCCGCGGCGCTCGCCCATGGATACGACGACCCGGCGGATGTTGTAGGTGTCGACGAGACGGCGGAGGTCACTCGCGGGCACAGATTGCGCGCCATCCTCTATCCATGAATCAGTGTGTTCCGCTACCTGGCACATCAGGCGGAAGCCCAGCTCGGGACGGGCGTTCAGAATCGATGAAATCTCCGAGGTCACTGGTCCTTCCCCAAATGTAAGAATCCGCTCCTGGAATGCCGGCCAGTGGCTTGCGTAGCGGAAAAGCTGCCGCCAGCAAAGCGCACTGAACGCAGCCAACGCCGTGCCGGCCAGCACCACCGCCAGTTGCAAACGCACAAGAGGAAACAGCGAGTACAAACATGCGAGGAGAATGAAAAAGGCGCCAAAGCACTGGATGAGACTGGTAACGACCTCGCGCGAATTGCGCAGCACGCTCAAGTCATAAAGGTCGAAATAGTACATGCACAGCACAAACAGAACGACGACGAGAGCGACGCGCGCGTCCGCCTTCTCATATCCCAGGGCAAGCGTTGTGTCCAACGGCCCGAGATAGGCGATCATCGCCAGCAACAAGGCGCAGGTCGCCAGCACGGCTTCCGAGAAGCCGAGGATCATCGACCGGACTGGGATGTACACGTGCGAACGTCGTGTCACTTAGAAACTGTCTCCCCCACTTTTTCGCCTCGCGGAGTGTAGTACTGATCGTAGTAATTCACCCTGTCGTAATCGGAAGCGTCATTGAGAACGATGCCAACCAGTTTGGGATTGTCGAGGCTCTCGACGGCCTTTTTCAGCGCCGTCCGGGAGACCGTTCCCTTGCGCACTACCAGCAGCGTCCCATCGCTCAATCGCGACCAGAGATTGGAATCGGCCATCGGAAGCAGCGGCGGAGTATCGATGATGATCCAGTCAAACTGCTTCGCCAATCCGGTAAACAGCTCAGCAATCCGGGGCGACTGTAGAACGGAGGCAGGATGGGCCACGTCACCGGCCGGTAGCAGGCACATGCCGGTTTCGCCAATGCGCAAGAGGAAGTTGCTGATCGGCGCGTCCGGCTGCTCCCACCACTCGCCGATTCCTGCCTGGTTCTGCATTCCGAGCAACTTGCAGACCGCGGGCTTCCGCAGGTCGCCCTCGGCGAGCAGTACTTTCTGGTCGAATCGCGTTGCCAGCGTCATGGCAAGGTTCACCGAGGTGAGCGTTTTGCCTTCGCCGACTACGCTGCTGGTCACCTGTAAAATACCGAGCTTTGTGCTCAGCCGAATGTTGGAGAGGCGCGCGCCAAGCACGCGGAATTTTTCCGCGCCCAATCCACGTTCGCTACTGAGCGCGACGAGCCTCGGCGACGGAATCGATGAGACGGGAACCACTTTGAGCTTTGACAGATCGATTGGCTGATCGAGCCCCGCCACGGCAGGCGCGCTGGCCGGCAAGTCATGATCCAACGCAAGCGGCTCAATGGCAAAGTCCGGCATCCCGGTGGACTCCCGCGCAGCACGGACGAGATCTGCCAAGCGGTCGTCAACCACCGCATGTGGCGCGAGCGGCGATTCGAACTGATCCATCGGATTTTCATCCAGTGGCGGCTGCGTTGAAGGCGAGTCTGCGCCGGCAGCGATCGGCACGGAGGCATTCTTCAGCGCGTCAGGAAGCGGATTCCAGCTTTCGTCCCCTGGCTGTCTGTCTTGTTCAGATCGGCGAAGCGCATCGAAGATTCTGCTCATCCTGCCACTCCTTGAGTCTTGTCGTTCTCATTGCCGGATTCCAGCAGCCGGGCCAGGCGGAGCAGCGTTCGCACCAGCATTTTGCGGCTCATCTCTTCCTCGGCAGGCTTGGCCAACATCGGTGTACCTGTCATCTTGGCAGCGGAGTTCTTTAGGCTGAGACGCAGATCCTGTGCTACCTCATCGATGACCGAAGGATGGATCGACTGCGTCTGACGTCCATAACCGCTGATCAGGGCGTTGTCGCAGAGGGTGTTCACAAGGCGCGGAATTCCATGCGCGTAGTGCAGGATGCGCGCCAGTGTTGGCGCGGGAAAAATTTGCAGCAGGCGGTTGGGAGCTCCGGCTACTTCGAGACGGCGGTCAATGTAGCCGCGTACTTCCATGTCCGCCATGGGTTCCAGCGTGTAGCGCAGCGAAATACGCTGCTTTACCTGGCGCAGTTCGGGCGAGTCGAGATTTTCGTCGAGTTCCGGCTGACCGACCAGCACGATCTGCAGCAGCTTGTGCTTGGCGGTTTCGATGTTGGTCATCAGGCGAATCTCTTCCAGCAGCATCGGCGCCAGCAGATGCGCCTCGTCAATGACCAGGGCGCAGATACCATTGCGGCGATAGACTTCGATGAGGTGCTCATTGAACTGTTGGAGCATTTCGCCGCGGGTGCGCTTCACTTCCCGGATGCCGAAGTCGGTGAGAATCATGCGCAACAGGTCATCGGCCGAAAGCAGCGGATTCAGGATGTATGCGTGCGCCACGCGCGAACGGTGCAGCGTATCAAGCAGGCAGCGGACGAGCAGAGTCTTGCCGGTGCCCACTTCCCCGGTGAGAACGATGAATCCCTTCTGCATGAGGACGCCGTAGGTGAGATTGGCGAGCGCCTCATTGTGCCGCGCCGTCGCGTAATAGAACGCGGGGTCGGGACTCATGCTGAATGGACTCTGGTTAAGTCCGTAGAACTTTTCGTACATGGCTCTATCTCCCCAAAGACGTGTAGGCGTTGGCGGCAACCATCACCAACAGCATCAGACCGGCGCAACTCCATTCGAACATCGTGCGGATGCGCCGCTTCTTCTCTTCGTTTGGCGTGAACAGGTGCGGTATGCCCGCAAGAATTCTCACATTAACGATGCGCGTAACCTCTTCCTCGCTGCGCACGCGATCTTCGACGGTTTCAACCAGAACGGCAAGCCCGAGGCCCACAACCAGCCCCGCGAACAGCCCCATCAGGCTCAGCTTCAGGCGGTCTGGAGACACTGGTTTCCTGGGCAGACTGGGCGCATCAAGGATGCGGAACTGCTCGCCCTGCTGACGCTTTTCGAGGTTGGTGGCAAGCTGCGACTGCATCTGCTTCTTGAGCAGCGAATCGTAATTCGCTTTGGACTGATCGTAGTCGCGGGTGAGATCGGACAATTGTTGCTCGCGGATGGGCATCCCGTTCAGCCGCCCCTGGTAGCCCGCAATCTGTTGTTCCACCTGCTGCAACTCGCGCTTGGTATCCGCAATTTCCTGCTCGTTGGCCTTGAGCTGGCCTTCAAATTGAAGGATCGGAGTCATCGTCCGCGGGTCGTGCGACTCGGAGGACTTCAGAGCGCTGGAGTTACTGCCCGAGGCCATTTTCGCCTGGATCTCATCCCTCTGCCTCTCCGTGCGCGCGATCAAGCGCTTCAAGCGCAGGACGTCCGGATGGTCGGGCGTGTACTTGGTCTGGTTGTCCGCCAACTCCTGCTTGAGTTTGGCAAGCTGATCCTCGATGCCGGGCAGGGAGTTCGCGCCGTTGTCGGCCTCGACCTTTACCGAGCGATACTGCGCCAGTAGTGATTCAAAGTAGAGCTTCTGTTCCTGCGCGCGGTTTAGAGACTGGCTGAGGCTATGCTGCCTGTCCTGCAAACCGGAAAGTATGCGGACATTTGCGTCCATCTGACTGGGAAGCTGTCCGAGGTTTCCAGACTTGAACTGTTTGATCTTCGCCTCTTGCTCGGCAAGGCCGGCGCGGGCGGTTTCCAATTCGCTGGAGAGGAACTCTGTAGTGCTCTCCGTCCGCTGCGACTGCTCCTCAATGTTCTGGTCAATGAACAGCGATGTGAGTTGGGCGTTCACCTGTTGCGCCAGGCGCGCAGACGGAGCGCTGTAGCTGATCTTGAACGCCGACAATTGTCCGCGACGCCCGGGCGCCTCAACCAACTCGGTCTTGACGTCCTTGCGCATCTGCTCGATCACTTCGTCAGGATTGATCTTGTTCGCCTCTTTATATAAGCCAAACTGTTCAATGATGCGCTGCAACCGTGTCCGGCTGAGAATCTGCTGCCTCATGCCTTCCAGGCGCTGCTGGAGATCGACCGAGACGTTGGCTACTACGTATTCCTCCGGCACCCGCTGCTGCTCAATCAGGATGACCGTTTCCGAGCGGTAGATCGAGGGCAGCAGCCAGCTAGCCGACCAGATGGCCAGCCAGCAGACAAAGAGCCCTCCACCCACAAACCATCTACGCCGCACAAGGATCTCCCAGGCGTCGTGAAAGGTGATGGGAGTTCGCGATGATGTTTCTTCCTGCGCCATATGCTAGTTCCCCAAACCCTTGTGGAAGCGGTAATCCAGCGAGCCCTGCACCAGCATGTGATTGCCGGCCACGGCTGCTATGCCCTGTTGCGACTGGTGAACGTAAGCCAGGTCACCACGCAGGCTGAACGAGCGATTCAGTTCGAAGACCGGGCCTCCGCCAGCCCACAGGCTCCGGAAGTAACTACCGTTGCTGATCAAACCAATTCCCTTCTCATCCGACCAGTTGGCGCGCAATTCGGCGAGCACCTTGGGGGCAAGTCGGACACGGTAGCCGGCACCGGCGCTGGTATCCTGCACGGCCTCCAATACACCACCTCCATTGGCGATGCGACGCTGCCCCTGCACGTCAAAGGCATTGCGTTGTCCGCTCCATGACACGGTGCCACCGAAGGTGGGATACCAGTGGTGCTCGTACACAACATCGCCAACCGTGACGACCCCCACAGTGATGGGGACCACTTCGCGGGTACGTGCATACTCAGGACCGGCGTAGAGCGTCACCTCGGTGTGCGAACTGGGGGTCAGTTTGACAAATAGCATCGGCGCCGGGGCCTGCGTGCGCGAAACCGCCGCACCCGTGCTGTAGATATCCGTATAAGCGAATTGAACGCCTGCATTCAGTATGGACGAGAACTGGTGCGAATAAAATGCGGAACCAGAGATGACTTCCGAATTGACGTAGGGGAAGACCGTGGTGGACGACGCCGATGCATCGTAGTTGTACTTCTGGAAACCGCCGGTAAAGCCAATGGCGCTATGCTCTCCCACGCGGTAAGCCAGGTCAAAATTGGAGACCAGGGAGGTTCGCTTGGTATCCGGCAGAACACCGTTGTAATTCGGTCCGAGCGGCCCTCCCAATCCCGGCAGAAGGTCCACGCGGCCGACCGTCTCGAATGGATTGTCGGTCAGGCTGAAATCCTGACGGGCGTGCATCTGGAGACGCGAACTGGGCTTCCATGTCATGTCGCCTGCAAGATTCTGGGTGTACTGGTTGTTGGTGTCGCTGTTCGGATCAAAGCTGACGCCGGGCGTGTAGCTCAAAGTCCAGGTGCCCGTGGAAAAAGTGCGCTGAAAGGCGACGCTCGGCTGTATGAAGTAACGCGTGTCTCCTGTATAAGACGCAGTGGTGGTGTTATACAGACCGCGATTATCGTAGGCGGCGCCCAGGCTGAACCCAGCGACCAGTACGTTGCGGGATTCGATGTCGCTCCCAATCGCGAGCGCAGGGGCTTCGCCACCAAGGTGCGCGGGGCCGGTCTGCTCCTGCTGAATCGTCGGCTTGGGCTCTGGACTATCCTGTGCAAAGGCTGCCGTCGAAAGACCGACCGACAACAGTACGGCAAGAATTGAACACACCTTCATGACTATCACTCCTTCAACGGCGCAAGAACTGCAATGGATAAATTGCGATCATGATTACGGCACAACGATCATGTCGTGTTGCTCGAGAACAAAGTTCTGATTCAGGTCTCCGGCGACCGCCTTCTTGTAGTCGAACGGAAGCCGCTCAACCCGACCATCGCGATGGGTACGAACGACTTGAATTTTGTTGACCTTGGCAAAGTCCTTGAAGCCGCCACTCAGAGCCAGACCGTCCATCACGGTCAGCCGCTGCCCGAGCGGAAAGGAACCCGGCTTGACCACCTTGCCAACGACGGTAAAAAACTGGCTGCGCGGTTCCTGCACAATCACCGTGACCTCGGGTGTCTCCAGGAAGCGCTTGAGTTGTGCGGCAATGGTGGCACGCAACTGTTCCACCGTCTGCCCGCTGGCTTGGAGTTCACCGATCAACGGCAGGGTGATCTTCCCGTCGGTGCGCACAGGAATAACTCGCGTGAGTTCCGGCTCGTGCCAGACGTTGATCGCCAGCAGGTCGCTTTCCCCAATCACGTAAGCGTCGGGGCTCTCCATGGAAATGGCGGACCGGCCCCCGCCGGGCTTCTGTTCACTTGCAGCGGGACGATCTGGAGGAGGAACCGGTTTGGGCTCTTCCGGCTTCTGCGCGTTTGCCGCTAGCGCGCCGAAGACCAGTGAAATGAAAATGACGACGATGAATAGTCTCGTATGCTTCATGACAAGTTCTCCAATGTCTTTCCTTCGGTTCCTACGGAGTCAACTTCGCGGCGGCCTTGGATGCCCGCCTTCTTAAGTTTGTAAAGCAAGGAGCGGTAGCTGATCTTAAGGGCGCGTGCCGTACGCTTACGGTTCCACTGGTTGACTCGCAGTGTATTCAGGATGATCCTGCTTTCCATCAACTGCGTTGCGTTGCGCGTGAGCTGACTAAGCGACAAGGCCGCGGTTTGATCCACATTCGAGGAATCGGAGATGATTTCACGCTGCGCGATCTCGCTCAGAATGGCCTCCTCGGTCCCCACCACCACATAACGCTTGATCAGGTTTTCCAGTTCGCGGATGTTGCCGGGCCAGAGATGCGTTGTCATCAACAGACGCGTGGACTCCGATACCGGCGCCGCAGAACATCCAAAGCGTTCCCTGTAGAGATCGACAAAATACTCGACGAGCCCGTCCAGATCCTCCAACCGCTCGCGAAGAGGAGGAAGTCTGAGCACCAGACCGGTAATGCGGTAATAAAGATCCTGCCGGAAGCGCTCCCCTGCGACCTCCTGGTGCAACTTGCGATTGGTGGAGCAGATCACCCGTATATTGGCCTTCGTTTCTCTGGTTGAACCAATCGTCTGGAGTTGGCCGTCTTGCAGCACCTGCAGAAGTTTTGACTGAAGCGAAAGGTTCAGTTCGGAGATCTCGTCGAGAAATAGCGTTCCACTTGCAGACATTTCACCGCGCCCGGTATTGGCCGCCAAGGCTCCCGCGAATGCCCCACGTTCGTGCCCAAAGAGTTCGCTCTCCAGCAGCGTTCCCGGAATCGCCGGACAGCTCACCTTGACGAACGATCCGCGCGCCCAGGATGAATTCCGGTGCAAATACCTGCAGATGACTTCCTTGCCAGTTCCGCTCTCACCCTCAATCAGGACGGGAATGTTGGTATCCGCCACTTTGAGCAGATTCCGTCGGATCGCCGCCATTGTCTCGGATTTCCCGAAAATGATCGACTCGGGCGGACCGATCTCGTCGCACGCATACGGTTTCTTTGCACTTTGCGCCATGGTGGTGCATGACAGTGCAATCTTAGTGCCGTGGATACAACGACTGGTCTGCTTCGTTGAAATGAAGCTAACACATTGAAACCAAGGGATCAAATGAATTCGTTCGCAGGGCGAGAGACAGCACATTGCGGATACCTTCATGGAAAAGTCGTTCTTTTGGGAAAGTACGTTCCGTTCCACTTTGTAGTTACGAAAGTGCTGTAGCGGACGCGTTTTTGATGGATGAGCCCATGTTCTCTCGTAGTAGGATGGCTGGTCATTGGTACAAATGCGTTCATTTTGTACTGTGTGACCGGTTCCCTATGTCAACTACTGTGTCTCAGCTTTCGGAGAAACGCGATTTGAAAACGAGCGGCATCGCCATGGCGGTGCATGATCTCAAGGGCTACCTGGCGGTCATCTCCGGCCAAGCGAAGCTGCTGCACGCGGGTAAACTGGGCGCGGTTACGCCTCAGCAGGAAGAGGCTCTTGCCGACATCGTCTCGGGTTGCCGGCAGATTGAGGAACAGATCTCCAGATTGCTGACCCCAGGCTCTTGCGGCTTTCCCCAATGGAAACCAGTGTTTAGTATGACCGACCTCGGTCAGTCCCTGCTTGGCGTCTATACCTTGCTACGGCCCGAGTTCACGGAAAACCACCTTCAGTTCGATATCGAGTTGAGTGAGCACGCGATGCTCCTGCCTTTCGACGCGCGCCTTGTGAGGCAGGTGCTGCTGAATCTTCTGGAGAATGCCCGCCGGTTCACGCCGCCGGGAGGCCGAGTCACTATCTCCCTGAAACCGCATTTCTGGGAGAGACGGAACTCGAAGTTCCGTGCTCCTTTCGAAGGTTGCCGCGCCAAGCCAAACCTGCCAAATACTGCCGAGATCATCGTTGCCGACACAGGCTGCGGGGTGCCCTCGAAGGATCACGATGCGATCTTCGAGGAGTACTTCAGCACGCCTGATTCCGGCAGCAACCTCAGCTCAGGGCTGGGATTGACGATCGCCCGCAAGATTGTGCAGGCTCATGGCGGAAAAATCTGGGTTGAGAGTGCAGAAGGCACGGGCAGCAGATTCTGTTTCGTCCTTCCATTCGTCGCGCCGTCTTCCACCGAGGAGACGCAGATGGACACCCCGGCAACGGAGTGCCGCTAGCAATGTTCAAGATTCTAGTTGCCGATGATGATCCCATGATGTTGCGATATATGCGCAACCTGCTGGAGTCCGAAGATTACATCGTGCGGACCGTTTCCAGCGGAGCCGATGCCCTGCTGGAGATGCAATGCCCGCCTCTGCCCGACCTCATTCTGCTGGACATGATCATGCCGGAGATGGATGGATTGGAGACCCTGGGCCGGATGCTTGGGGTGGCGCCATCGGCCAAAGTGGTGATGCTCTCAGGTCAGTCTGACCCGGCGGGAATTGTACAGGCCATGAAATTGGGCGCTTCAGACTATCTGGCTAAACCGGTGGATGAGGAACTCCTGCTGAATGCGGTGCGGCGATATGTACCCGCGGCCGCGAAGGATGAAGATCCTGAGTTGATTTACGAAGAGCTGGGCACGGAGAGTTTCTTCCTCGCCGCGTCGCCGGGGATGAAGAAGATCTACGAACAGCTCGAGCGTATCGCCCGGGTTGAGGTTCCGGTGCTGATCACCGGAGAGAGCGGCACAGGCAAGGAGATCATTGCCCAATTGCTGCACAAGCACTCGGCCAGGGCAAAGAAGCGATTTCTCAAGATCAACTGCGCCGCGATCCCCGAGGAACTACTGGAAAGCGAACTGTTCGGGTACGAGGCCGGAGCCTTCACCGGAGCCACCAGCAGTAAGCCCGGATACTTTGAACAGTGCGACCACGGCACGATCCTGCTGGACGAGATTGGAGAGATGCCGCCACGGCTGCAAGCCAAGCTTTTGCAAGTCCTGCAGGAACAGCGATTCTTCCGCCTGGGTGGCAAGTCTCCAATTACGGTCGATGTGCGCATCCTGGCGGCGACGAACGTAGATGTAAAGGCTGCGGTCGAACAGGGCCGGTTACGGCTCGATCTTTATTACCGTCTCAACGCTTTCAACATCTGCCTGCCGCCACTACGCGAGCGCCGCGAGGAAATCACTCCCCTGTTCCGGCAGTTCATGAAGCGCATGTCGTACGCCTGTCATCATCCGGCCCGCCCGCTGACGGATTCGTTGCTTCAATCACTGATGGAACACTCATGGCCCGGAAACCTGCGGGAGTTGCATAACGTAGTCAAGCGCTACCTCGTGCTGGGTGAGGAGAGTTTGACCACCGCGCCAGCCGCGGCTGTAGAACCTAAAATGAACGGCCTACGCCGGAGGCGCACGGACTCAAGCAACGACTTGAAGCAGATTGTGCGCGAGTTGAAAGGCGAGGCAGAGGCGGAAGCCATACGCCACGCCCTTGAACTCACGCAATGGCGGCGCAAGGAAGCGGCCAAATTGCTGGGAATCTGCTATAAGGCCCTTATTTACAAATCCCGGCAGTACGGTATCATCATCCCTAGAGAAAAATCAGTTATCACCGCGGCGGTGCGCCGCATGGCCCCGGCTGATGATTCCTCCACGGTCCCAGAGAGTAGATTTGCTGCTGCAAAAGCGGTGGGAATGAGCGACCACCATGAGATGCCCTAGTTCAGAGCCGCCGCGCAGTATGCGGCAGAGGAGTTACTCATGAGAAAGACCATATTTGTCCTCTTGTTTCTGTGCCTCGGGCTACAGGGCATACTAGGGTTCAAAGTCTGGAAGCGGATGCAGGTGGAGGCGCTGGACATTAAGCCGCCGAAGCTGACCTTCCGCGCCGCGCGGCAGATGTTTCCGTTCTCAGTGATTCCGGGCGGCGTTCTGGATGAACGCGAACTGGCCGACTCCATGGCCAAGGACGAAGTGGTACGCAAGCACTACGGCGATTTACAGCCTGACCGGATGTGGTTCACACGCATCAAGCAGCCGATGTCGGCATACGTCTCGTACCGTAAAGGGTCAGATGTCCGGTGGACCAGCCACCCAGTCACGATTCCGGCCAATGAGTTGGTTCTGACGGATGGGAAACACATGGTTCGCGCCCGCTGCGGGAATCGCATCGAAGTGAAAAAACCGCAACCGTTGCCGGCCTTGGTGGTGCCGCCCGATGTTCCACCTCCAGACATTGCGCTGGAAACGGGATTGCCATCCCTGATGCCACCGACGGTGACACCTCCCGTGCTACCCGCCAGCCAGCTTGCCAAGAACGATGGAGCTCCGGTGTCTCGAATCTCGACGCCGCCAACAACGTGGTGCTGCGGCCTGACGAGCAGCACCCTGCCCAGCGTTCCAGAGCCCCCTTCCTTCCTGCTGGTTTTCGCAGGAGGACTGTTCATCGTTTCCATGGTCCTGGGCAAGAAGTTGCTCTGAGGCTGGCTTCGCAACTCTTAAGGGCGCAGGGACTCCGGTTCCCGCGCCCTTCGTTTTGGTTCGAGATATCTCACCCACGCTGGCACAATCCGAAAACACATCAGCCCGTTTCCCTTCTACGCCGCGATGGCTCCGGCTGCGCTTGGCATGGCTGCGCCCGGATAAATTGAGCAACGATTACACATTCAGAAGCGGACCGTTTCAGAGCAGCACGCTCTAAATGATCGATATTCCCTGCCCCAGTGGCTCCAGAAAGACTTAAGATGAATGCAAGGGTTGGGGTGCGGTTCTCATATAGCAATATTCAGTTCCGGCACTAGACGCATCCCAACCTGACATCATCTTACGCACTCATAAAAAGGAGTTTTCTGTGAGCACACTCGCAAAACCCAGCGCCAGCTATAGCCTCACGATCAGACTGCGAATCAGCAATACTCCGGGCAGTTTGGGCCGGGTCACCTCGATGATCGGCGATCTTGGCGGCGACCTCGGGGCTATCGATATCAAGGGCATTACCAAGACACACAAGATCCGCGAAATCACATTGCAGGCACGCGACGAAAAGCACGGGGAATCTATTGTCGAGCATCTGAAAACACTTGGCATTGTCGACGTGCTCAGCGTCAGCGACCGAACGTTCATGATGCATATGGGCGGGAAAATTCGGGTTGTCAGCAAGGTTCCGCTGGTGACGCGCGAGGATCTCTCGATGGCCTACACGCCCGGCGTGGCGCGGGTCTGCATGGCTATCCACAACGATCCGGATAAGGCATACAAGCTGACCATCAAGGCCAACACGATTGCGATTGTGAGCGACGGCACCGCAGTGCTGGGACTGGGCGACATTGGTCCGGAAGCAGCCATGCCAGTGATGGAAGGCAAGGCGATGCTGTTCAAGGAATTCGGCAACGTTGACGCCTTCCCGATCTGCCTGGATACGAAGGACACGGAAGAAATCATCCGCACGGTGAAGAACATTGCACCGGGCTTCGGCGGAATCAACCTGGAAGACATCTCGGCTCCGCGCTGCTTTGAGATCGAAGAGCGCCTGAAAAAAGAGATGAACATTCCGGTCTTCCACGACGATCAGCATGGCACAGCCGTTGTGGTTCTGGCAGCGCTGACCAATGCAGTGAAGTTAGTAGGCAAGGAAATCAAGAACCTGAAGATCGTGGTGACCGGCATCGGCGCGGCTGGAGTTGCGTGCTCGAAGATGATCATGGCCGCGGGAGCCACCAACATCATCGGCTTTGACCGCACGGGCGCGATCCACAAAGGCCGCGAAAACATGAACTACATGAAGCAGTGGTTCGCCGAGAACACCAACCCGGAAGGCTTTACCGGAACGGTGAAGGAGGCAATGGTGGGAGCCGATTTGTTCCTTGGACTCTCCGGCCCGGGAGTGATTGATGCGGCGGATCTTGGGAAGATGAACAAGGATGCGATCGTATTTGCCATGGCGAATCCGACGCCGGAAGTGATGCCGGAAGAGGCCGCGCCGTATGTGCGCATCATGGCCACGGGGCGTTCCGACTATCCGAACCAGATCAACAACGTGCTCTGCTTTCCGGGAATCTTCCGCGGCGCACTGGACTGCGGCGCGACCGACATCAATGAAGCAATGAAGCTGGCGGCGGCAGCGGCGATTGCAGCGACGATCACACCTGAAGAATTAACCGAGGACTACATTGTTCCCGGCGTCTTCGACATGCGCGTTGCCAAAGCGGTGGCAGCAGCGGTGGCGAAGGCCGCCGTGGAAACCGGCGTAGCGCGCAAGACTCCGGGACTGGAAGAACATCCGTACGAGCATCCGAGCGCGCAGTAATTCAAGACGCGGAAATAGCAAAGGGGAAGCCACTTCCATGCGGCTTCCCCTTGTTTCATGCGGCTCACAAGGTCAGGACATGACCTTCACGAGCACCTTGCCCATCGGTCCTTGTGCGAGGCGAGCGAAGGCTTCCTTCACATCGAGGAACGGAAACACCTGGTCCACCACTGGGTGCTTGCCAAGCGCGTCGAGGCGCGCAACGATCTCACTCCAGCCGGCCTTCGCCTGCTCAGAGGAGTAGTCGGCAACGGTGACTCCGCCGATTCGGTTTCTGCGGAAGAAAAGCGACGCAGTGTTGAATTCCGGCACTGGGCCTGCGCTGCGGCCAACTACACTGATGCGTCCGGCATAGCCCAACATGGCGATGACTTCGTTGAAGAGAGCGCCGCCGATGTTATCAACTACGATGTCCACACGCTTGGGAGCGATGGCTGCAAGCACAAGTTTACGCAATCCTTTTTCAGCGGGATCGAAGACGAAGTCTGCGCCTAGTTGTTTGAGTTGTTCGGCCTTCTGCGAGCTGCGTGAGAGTCCTATTACGGTAAGCCCCATCGACTTGCCAAGCAGAACCGATGCGGAGCCAACGCCGCCGGAGGCGCCCGTCACCAGCAGTACGGAACCAGCGGGCGGAGGAGCAGGCGGATCGCTCCACTGGGTGAGCGCCTGCCATGCGGTGAGATAGACCAATGGAGCGCCCGCGACCTCTTCGAGCGACCAGCCATGCGGCACGGGAATGACGTGCGACGCATCGACAGCAACCTTTTCAGCCAGCGTTCCCCAGGCTTCAACGCCGGTGTCTCCGCGGAGAATGCCGACGGTGTCGCCGAGCTTTACGTTGCTGACGCCCGCGCCGAGAGCTACGACTTCGCCAACGCCATCACGTCCAAGGATGTGCGGAAGCTTGGGCTTGGCGGGATACTGCGCGAGCGCGAGGAAGGCGTCAGCCGGATTCAGTCCGGCTAAGATCGTCTTGAGCACAACCTGTCCGGGAGCTGGCTGGGGGTCGGGAACCTCGTCGACCCGCAGTTTTGCTACACCATCGTATGAGTCCATCAACCATGCACGCATTGCGTCTTCCCTTTCTCAACAAACTTTTCTGTATGCAATCTTAACTGTAAAGATGCGCCGCAGCGCGTTGCGGTTTCCGAATGATTGCCCGAGGAAGAGGCGCAAGGATTGGCAACCTGGTTAATCGTTGGAAGACGGAAGGTAAGTTTGTAGTTAATGGTTGAGCGAGGTGCTGAACGATTGGCTAGATGAGCAACAAAAGCGCCAAGGGAAGATGGCGAAGTGGTTCATGGTTGAGCAAAATACGCATGTCATTGACCGATCAATATGACATTATGTTATCATACTGACATTATTTGAAGGCGGTGTCATGGTGGAACGTGAAATCCGGTTGCGTCTAAATGCAAATGGCCGAGTTGTGATTCCTGCATCCGTTCGCAAGACCCTAGGCGTGGAAGCTGGCGACGAGATCATCCTTGAGGAAAAGGACGAAGTCTTCTGCCTGACGGCGCAACAGCATCGCATCCGTCGCGCACAAAGGCGCGCGAAAAAGCACCTTGCACCGGGCACATCACTGGCTGACGAGTTGATCGCCGAACGCCGGGAGGCCGCGAAGAATGAGTAGGATCGTGCTCGACGCATCCGCCGTACTGGCAATTATCAACCAGGAGCCAGGACACGAAAAACTTACTCCAGAGCTGCTCGCAGACGCAGTGTGCAGCACGGTGAATCTTGCGGAGGTACAAGCTAAACTCATCAGCCGCGGATGGAGTTCGGGTGAGGCATGGGAGGACGCGAACAGTCCGATCCAAGAGTCTGTTCCGTTCACCGCGGAGCACTCGCGACGTACAGGCGATCTGGTTCCGCAGACCAAGCACCTGGGACTGTCACTGGGAGATCGAGCGTGCCTGGCGGTTGCAACCATACTCAAGTGCCCGGTCTACACGACAGACAAGGTCTGGAAGGAACTTAAACTGCCAGTGAAGATTCACATCATTCGCTGATCCGCGCGAGCAAATTCTAAGGTCAAGAACAAAAACCCCACATCTGCCAACAACGGCAGATATGGGGCACCAGGCACCAGACAAAATTGGTGTGACCAGTTCCCTACTTTACGGGTGCGATGTAGGGAATGGTGTGGGCAAAGTACCAGCAGAGGAAGAAGACTACCGGGACGTGGACCATCATCTGTAAAACTCCGTAGCCGACCAGGTCGCGTGCTTTTAGGCGCAGGAGGCCGAGCAGGGGGAGCATCCAGAACGGGTTGATGAGGTTGGGTAGCGCCTCGGAGGCGTTATAGATCTGCACGACCCATCCAAGATGGACATGCAGCGTGTTGGCGGCCTGCAAAACGTAAGGCGCTTCAATGACCCACTTGCTGCCGCCGGATGGAACGAAGACTCCGATGAGAGCCGAGTAGAGAGCGACCAGCAGAGGATACGTTCCCTGGGTGGTGACGCGGGCGAAGAGGTCGGCCATCCAAGCGGAGATGCCCGTACCGACGATCATGCCGAAGATGACAGCATAGAAGGGGAACTGGATGAGGACGCCACCGGTTGCGGGAACGCTCTCAGAAACGGCCTTCACGAAGCTCCGGGGACGCCAATGGAGAAGCAGGCCGAGAGTGATGAAGATGAGGTTGTAGTTATTGAGATCGAGAGCGGCGAGAGCTCCGGTGGGCGCCTGCTTGAAGAATGCGGCGAGGTACCAGATGAGCAGGCCGGCGACGAGGATGCTGAGCAGCGGGCTGTATTCGAGCCACTCGCCGGGGCGGGTGCGGGGCGGAAGAACGCGCTCGGAAGATTCATACTCGATGCCGTAGTCGGCGGCGGTCTTTGCCTTCTCGGCCGGAGGCGCGGAGGCCCAGGCAATGAAGGTGGACAGAACGATGAGGATGGCGGCGGTAGCGAGTCCCTGCCAGAGGAAGAGCGTCTGCTTAAGCGGAATGACACCGGCGATCTGGAAGAGTCCCGCGGGGATGGCCGTCTTGGTGGCCATCATCATGGCGGCGGAAGAGGAAAGGCCGAGCGCCCAGACGGCACCGAGACCGAGGTAGCCAGCGGCACCGGCGGCACGAATGTCCATGCCTTTGACGCGCTTGGCGAGTTCACGGACGAGCAAGCCGCTGAAGATGAGGCTGAGTCCCCAGGAAATGAGCGAGGTCAGCATGGAAAGGAACGCGACAACGGCGATCGCGGTGCGTGGATTCTTGGGGAACTTCGCTATCCAGGCGATAAAGCGATTGACGATGGGCGCGGTGGCGACGACATATCCGCCAATGATGATCATCACCATCTGCATGGTGAAGGGCACGAGCGTCCAGAAGGCTTTGCCGCCCTGATAGGCGAGGTCGCTGGCTTTCTGTCCGATGCAAAGTCCGAAAATAAAAACGAGTACAACGCCAGCCAACGCAAATACCAAGGGGTCCGGGAACCAGCGTTCACTCCAGGTGGACAGGGCCAGGCCAAAGCGGACGAGAGGACCGTCTGCAACACTACCGGCTGGGACCGCGTTCTTTGTGTCCTTTGCTGCGATGTTTGCCATACGCTTTACTCTCCAATAGACCGTGATGTTTAAGAGGTACGATGATCGATAGATTTGCCCTTATGGTTACGTTTTGAAATCGCACTTACCTATGAGTTCCTAAGAAGTACGGGGGCCGTAGCGCCATGTCACCGGCCCCCGGTGAAAATAAATCAGCTACACACGTTCGATGGCCATGGCAACGCCCATGCCGCCGCCGATGCAGAGCGCAGCGAGTCCCTTCTTGGCCTCACGCCGCTGCATTTCATACAGCAGGGTGACGAGGATGCGGGCACCGGAAGCGCCGATGGGATGGCCGATTGCGATGGCTCCGCCGTTGACGTTGACCTTCGAGGGATCCCAACCCATCTCATCCCGAACCGCGCAGGATTGCGCGGCGAAGGCTTCATTGATTTCCAGCAGATCAAGGTCTTCGACTTTCCATCCCGCACGCTTGAGACATTTGTGCGATGCCGGGGCCGGTCCCATTCCCATGATCTTGGGATCGATTCCAGCAGCGGCGTAGGCGACGATGCGCGCCATCGGTTTAAGGCCGAGTTCGGCAGCGCGCGCGGCAGACATGACGACGACGGCAGCGCCGCCATCATTGATGCCGCTGGAGTTGGCAGCGGTCACGGTGCCGTTCTTGTCAAAGGCAGGCTTGAGGCCGGCGATGGCTTCGAGGGTGACTCCGTAACGGATAAACTCGTCGGTATCGAAGAGCACCGGCGCACCTTTGCGCTGTGGAATCGGCACGGGGACAATCTCATCCTTGAACCTGCCAGCTTTCTGCGCGGCTTCCGCCTTGTTCTGGGAAGCGACGGCGAAGACGTCCTGTTCCTCGCGGGAGATGTTGAACTCCTTGGCAATGTTCTCGGCGGTGACGCCCATGTGGTACTCGTTGTAGACATCCCAGAGACCGTCGATGATCATGCTGTCCACAAGGCTGGCGTTGCCCATGCGGAGACCGTCACGCGAGCCCTTGAGGATGTGTGGGGTGGCGCTCATGTTCTCCTGGCCACCGGCGACGACGATGTCAGAATCACCGGCGATGATTCCGTTGGCTGCTGTCATAACGGCCTGCAGTCCGGAGCCGCAGACGCGATTGAGCGTCATGGCTGGGACGGCAAAAGGAAGACCGGCCTTGAGCGATGCCTGGCGCGCGGGATTCTGTCCGAGGCCGGCGGCGAGTACGTTGCCCATGAGCACTTCACTTACGAGTTCCGGCGCCACGTTGCCGCGCCGCAATGCTTCGGCAATTGCGATGGCACCGATCTCCGGCGCGGGAATGTTAGCAAGGGAGCCACCGAATTTTCCCACGGCAGTGCGGGCCGCTGAAACGATTACTACGTCCGTCATAATTAAACATCCTTTCAAACTTCTTAAACCAATGCGTGATGTGTTACGGCAATGCCTGAAGAGCCGAACGATCAAGCTCAGGCAACAGTTACACGGTTTCAGAGACGGGCATTACGCCTACGTTCTCCGGGATGATGAGCGTGGCATCGGTGGCAGCGACCACCTGCTCGACGGTGACGCCGGGCGCCAGTTCCTTCAGCACAAGTCCCGCTTCGGTGGGTTCGAGGACGGCCAGTTCGGTAACGATCAGGTCGACACGGCGCACCGAAGTGAGCGGAAGAGTGCAGCGCTTGAGTATCTTGGATTTTCCCTTGGCACTGTGCTGCATGGCGACGATAACTCTCTTGGCGCCGCTGACAAGGTCCATGGCTCCGCCCATGCCGGGAATCATCTTGCCGGGAACGGTCCAGTTGGCGAGGTGGCCGAGTTCATCGACTTCAAGGCCGCCGAGTACGGTCACGTCGAGGTGGCCGCCGCGGATGAGTCCGAAGGAGACAGCACTGTCAATGCTGGCAGCACCGGGGATTGCGCCGACGAATCCGCCGCCAGCGTCGGTGAGATTGGGGTCGACCATTCCATCATCGGGGGCAGGCGCGAGGCCGATGATTCCGTTCTCGGACTGGAAAAAGACTTCGAGGCCGGGAGCGATGTAGCGGGCGACGGTTGTGGGCAGGCCGATTCCGAGGTTGACCAGGGAGCCGCTCTTCATCTCAAGAGCCACACGTTTGGCGATCAGGACTTTCTCGTCCATGTTAGTTGCTCCTTTCGATGATGTAGTTGACGCAGCAGAAAGGGGTGACGACGACATCGGGCGAGATAACACCGACGGGAACAATGTGATCGGGCTCGGCGATGACTACGTCGGCAGACATGGCCATGACGGAGTTGAAATTGCGCGCGGTCAGCGAGTACTCAAGATTGCCCTGATAGTCAGAGCGCTGAGCTGCGATGAGAGCGAAGTCAGCGTGTAGAGGGAGTTCGAGGAGATACGGCTTTCCATCGATCTCGATGACCCGCTTGCCATCCGCGACGATGGTGCCGATGCCGGTTGCGGTGAGAACTCCACCCAAACCGTACCCGCCGGCGCGAATCTGCTCGGCGAGAGTTCCCTGAGGAGTGAGGACGGCCTCGAGTTCGCCGGCAATGATCTGGCGCTGCGTTTCGGGGTTGGTTCCGATGTGGCTGACGATGACTTTCTTGACGAGTTTGGCAACGATGAGTTTGCCGATTCCGACGGCGGGACGTCCGGTATCGTTGGCGATGACCGTCAGATCCTTCTTGCCCTGACGGACGAGTTCGTCAATGGTGCGGTTGGGTGTGCCAACCCCAAGGAAGCCGCCGATCATCAGCGTTGCACCGTCGGGAATCATCTCGACAGCTTTGGTGCAGTTGGTGGCCTTATGCATGGATGCCTCGCGAAATTAGAAGTGAAATGGGCGCTGCAGCCGGGTACGCGGCAAAACTGCTCCGCGACGGGTATGGGCTAAAGGATGGCCCTTCCGGTCGCTGACGCCGGGCTTTCCCGGGCGCAGGCGCTTGGGTTAACAACGCCCGCAAGGATTTGAGGGACATTGAGGATTGGAAAAGCAGGTGAGTGCGGCAGGAAAAGTCAGACGTTAGAGCAATGGCGGAACGCTGTGCTGAGGCAGCCAAGCCCAGCGACAGGGGAAGGTTCAATTGTCTCCTCCGGAGGGAAAGCTTATCGGAAGAACACTTGATGAAGAATTCCATAGCCGTAAAACTGCTCTATTTATATATGCGGAACAGCGAAGCATAGCCAGCGCGCGAGGGCAAGTCAACGGGAAAAGCGACTTAATCTTTCCGCTGTGAGAGTAAATCGAAAGAAGGAGTAGAAGTCAGAAAAAAGTCAGACCTTTCGCGTCTGCATTGGAATGTGGGGAGTCTGGAAAGTGATGAAAGTTGGGACGGAAAACGGGGCCAGCTACGAGCCGAGACGCCGTTGAGCAATAACTGGAGATTTGAGCGGAGAGTGGACTTGAGGCGGACCGGAATGAGCATCCAACAAACGAGCCAGACGGCGGGTGAAAATCTTGAAACACGCCCCAATCAGCTCAGTTGAGAGAAATCCATGAGGCATTTCCTCATCCGATGGCGCGTTCATGACAAGGAAGCGGCGGTAACGGCAGGCCGCGGAGGTTATCGAGGATGGCTACGAAGAGAACTCTGACGACAATGCTGATCGCGCTTAGTTTCATCGCCTGCAAAGGACCGGTGCAAAGATCGGCTGCGAGCGAAGGGAAAGGCAAGAGCGCGAATACTGCCGCGCCGAGTGGAACACGCAAAGAAATACTCAAAGACGCTTCGCTGAACAACATGGACGCGGCCGAGGTTACGATTCCGACAAAGTGGCACTTTCAGGGAAAGCTGCTGCAGGGGGGCAGCTGCGACACCATGCCGTATGTTGTGTTCCGGGCGTCGAGTCCGGATGGACTGAGCTATGTGGAGCGGCTGCCGGCGCTGAGCTGGAGGTGGGGAACGGGTCCGATGGCGGCAAAGAAGACGGCGGACGACTGTTTGCCTCTGCAGAAGGCGATGAAGGGGCAGGAGTTTCTGAAGTACCTGGCAACGATTCTGAAGGTGGAGTACGTCGCGGAGGTTCCGATTCCGGCGGAAGTAAACGCAGCGGTGCAAAAACAGGCACAATCCTACGATCAGTCGCTTAGCGCCATGACCGCGAAGAACCAGTCGGAACGCGCCACGGCGACCGTCCGCTACAAGAACGGGACGTTCATGATGAAGGGACTTTTGAGCGCGGCGTTGGATTGCCATGAACTGGATTGGAACGGGACGAAGTCAACGTTCCCCGGACGGCCGGGCATGGCGCCATCAGAGACCCACAAATGCACGGCCGGCGTAAGATACCTGGTTGCTCCAGAGGCTCAATACGAGGCCGTGAAGAAGATATGGGACGTCAAGGGGATGGGCGGGAAGTGGCTCGATCCGTGGACCCAGGCGCTGCAACAGCGGCAAAAGGAGCAGGGGGACGCAATGCTGGCGCAGCAGCGGCAGATGATTGGGCAACAAAACAAGATGCTGGCGCAACAGGCGCAGCAGCAGAACGCGCAGTTGCAATCGCAACACCAGCAGTTTGAACAGAGCCAGGCTGTGCGGCAGCACATGCATGAGGACTTTATGTCCACCATGCAACGCGGCACCAACATGTCAATGAACCGGACGCAACAGAACATGAATGCACGGAGCACGGCGACCTCGGACTGGGTGGACTATGCGCTGGACCGGCAGACGGTGAAAGATCCCAATACCGGGCAGGTGAGCAAGGTATCGAGCTCGTACAGCAACACCTGGGTGGACAGCACGGGGAAGGTCAGCTACCAGACGAAGGATGTGAACGCGAATCCGAATGGAGTGCTGCCGGGGAACTGGACGAGGCAGACGACAGTGCATGGGGACGGGACGCAGTAAGTCTGATCCATGGGGGCTGGTGGCTGAAGTGCCCGAGTAGCGGCGCAAGAGACTTGAGCGCGCAGGGATTCCTCACTACGTTCGGAATGACACCGCTCGCGGGGAACCAGGGTATAACAGCTCCAAGACCGCTCCAAGAGCAGAGTCAACAACCCCAGGTTCGCCAAGAGGTGGCGAACCTGGGGCACTGAAGCTCTCCGGCTATTCGGGGTTGTTGAAGGCGACGTAGTTGAGCTGGCCGGCGCGCTCGATGCTGAATACGGCAGCCTCGCCGGGCTTGAGGGCGGCGAGGGCCTTGCGCAGGGTTTCGAGCGAATCGAGCGGAGTGCGATTGAGGAAGTGCAGGACATCTCCGGTCTGGAGACCGAAGAGCGAGGCGTTGCCTCCAGCGGTGAGCGCGGTGACCAGGATTCCGCCGGAGAGGCGCGTGGGCGGAATCAATTGCGCCACGGATTCGGTGATCTGAATACCAACAATTCCAAGCTTCTGGACGATGTTGGCCGCCGACTGGGTGGGATCGAGAATGCTCTCGGGATCGCCTTCGCGCTCGGTGACAGGGACGTTGAGGGTCAGAACTTCCGCCCTGCGCTGAACCTTGAAGACCGCAGTGTCGCCAATTTTCTTCTGGAAGAGCCAAACAGAGAGCGAGCGTGGCTCCGGGAATGGCTTGCCATCGACGGCAAGCAGAACGTCCCCGGAATGCAGTCCGGAACGATCCGCGGAAGAGTTTGGCACTACGTCTTCGAGGATGATTCCAGACTGGCGCGGAAGGCCGAGCCCATCGGCAAGGGTTGGCGTGATTTCGCGGGCGATGATGCCAAGCGAACCGCGACGCACATGTCCATGTTTACGCAACTGATCATAGACATGGCTGATGGTGTTGGAGGGGATGGAGAATCCCACGCCCTCACTGCCGCCGGATTGCGAGGCGATCATGGTGTTGATGCCGATGACCTCGCCCGCGATATCGACGAGCGGACCGCCGGAGTTGCCGGGGTTGATGGCTGCGTCCGTCTGGAGATAAACCACAGGCGAAGCGCTGTTGAGCTGGCGCTGGGTGGAACTGATGACGCCGAGGGTTACGGTGTTTTCAAGGCCAAGCGGACTACCGAAGGCGAGAGCAAGCTGGCCGACATGGACCTTATCGGAGTCGGCGAGTTGAAGCGCGGGCAGGTCAGTGGCTTCGACCTTGAGCAGAGCGAGGTCGGTGAGCGCGTCACGACCGAGAATTTTGGCGGGAAAGCGCTCGGAAGCTTCAATGGCGCCGGACTTCTGGTTGCGATGGCGGAAGACGAGGACGGAGACAGAGGTGGCGCGCTCGACGACATGGGCGTTGGTGAGGATGTATCCGGCGGAATCGACGATGATGCCGGAGCCGACGCCCTGCTCCTTTGCGATGTAGGTAGTCTGGCGGGTGTTGGCGTCCTGCACGGTGGCGAGTCCGGTGACCTCGATGGTGACCACCGAGACTCCGACGCGCGCGGCCAAGGCCTGGAGCTCTTCATCGAGCGCGAAGAGCGAGTGGCGCGCGGATTCCTGAACGGGCTTGGCAGACGACGGAGGCGCGGACTGGGCAGCGGCACAGACCGAGTTTGCCATGACGACACAAGAGAACAGGAAAGCGATGGACATTAAGCGGCGCAAGGAAACCTCTTTCCGATCAAACACGAACGGTCGTACCCATATCCTCTCATGGCGAAATCCAAGTTGAAAGTTCCCTCTCCAAGCAATGAGGCATCGACGGCGCAGTGGCGGGTGCGAGAGGATAGAATTCTCGCGTGATTCAGAGCGGGAGAACAAGATACTCCCGATGAAGAGGCCACATGAACGTTGTTGACCTGTTGATGGGACGCCCGTTGGCAACCGAGGAAGACAAGGCCGAGCGAATCGGCCCGGCAAAAGGGATTCCGGTCTTTGGACTGGATGCGCTGAGTTCGGCGGCCTACGGGCCAGAGGCGGCGCTGACCCTGCTGATTCCGCTTGGAATGGCGGGGATCTGGTACATCTGGCCGATCACGATCAGCATTTTGGTGCTGCTTGGAATTGTCTATTTCTCCTACCGGCAGACGATCACGGCGTATCCGCAGGGCGGCGGCTCATACACGGTGGCGAGCGAGAACCTGGGAGTGTGGCCGGGACTGCTGGCGGCAGCGGCGCTGATGATCGACTACATACTGACGGCTGCGGTTGGTATCTCCGCGGGAGTGGGCGCGCTGGTTTCCGCGGTGCCGGGATTGCAGACTCACACGCTTGTGATCTGCCTGGGCATCCTGGCGGCGCTTACGCTGGTGAATCTGCGGGGCGTGCAGGAGACGGGCGGAATCTTCATGCTGCCGACGTATGTGTTCATTGCCTCCCTGCTGGCGATGATTGCGGTTGGAGTGGCGAAGAGCGTGATGGCCGGAGGACATCCGGTTGCGGTGATTGCCCCGCCGAGGTTGATGGGAGCGAGTACGGCGGTGGGAGCGTGGCTGATTCTGCGGGCTTTTGCGAGCGGCTGCACGGCGATGACAGGCGTGGAAGCGGTGAGCAATGGAGTAATGGCATTCCGCGAACCTACGGACAAGTACGCGCGGCTGACGCTGACGATCATCATCGCCATCCTGATGGTGATGCTGGGCGGGATTGCGTATCTCTCGCCGGTGTACGGAGTGGCGGCGACGGAGCCGGGAGTGCAAGGCTACCAGAGCGTTCTGTCACAACTGATTGCGGCGATCATGGGGAAAGGCGCTTTCTACTGGACGAGTATCGTATCCATTCTGATTGTGTTGTCGCTCTCGGCGAATACGGCGTTTGCTGACTTTCCGCGGCTGGCGCGGGCGATTGCGGGCAATGGATTTCTGCCGCACTCGTTTACTTTGCGGGGAAGAAGACTGGTGTACACGCCAGGGGTTTATGCGCTGGCGGTGCTGACCGGCGTGTTGCTGACGATCTTCGGCGGAGTGACGGACCGGCTGATTCCTCTGTACGCGGTGGGCGCGTTCCTGGCGTTTACGCTGTCACAGGCGGGGATGGTGGTGCACTGGAAGAATCATCCTGGAAGCGGCAGCGGCAAGAACATGACAATCAACGCGGTGGGGGCGGTTGCAACCGGAATCACGGTGTGCGTGGTGCTGGTTGCCAAGTTTGCCGAGGGAGCATGGATTACCGTGCTGCTGATTCCGGCACTGATACTGCTGATGTACTCCGTCCACCGGCACTATGCGCGTGTAGCGCGCGTGACGGCACTGGACAGAGCGGTGGATACCCGAAGCATGGGCGAACCGATCGTGCTGATTCCGATTGAAAGGCTCAGCGTGATGGTTGAGAAGACGTTGCGCTTTGCTTGGTCGATCTCAAAAGAGATCAGCTTTGTTCACGTGGAGTGCGGCGAAGATGACAACGAGCTGCAACAACGTTGGAACTCAACGGTTGAAGCGCCCGCGAGAGAGGCTCAACTGCCGGTGCCAAGTCTCATTATGCTCAAGTCTCCGTTCCGGTTTGTGGTAGCGCCGATCATGGAGTATGCGTTGAAGGTGCAGAGCGAACATCCACACCGGGAGGTTGCGATTCTGGTTCCGGAGCTGATTGAGAAGCACTGGTATAACATCCTGCTTCACAATAACCGCCCGCAACTGCTGCGAGGGCTGCTGAATCAGAAAGAAAATCCGAAGATCACGGTCATCAATATTCCCTGGTATTTAAGCCCGAACGACAAAGACTTGTGAGGGGTGACGCTGCGCGGCTTTGCGATTCGGCAGCTTTTAGCAGGCGCAGGGCATCTAAGAGTGACGGGCGGCTCTGCGGGTTCAGGGCGGAGTGCTGCGCCGGGAGGAAAGACGAATGCCGAAGAAACTTTTGCTGTTGTTGTTCTGCGTTGCGGTAGTGCTGGCGCCGGTATTGCTGCTCTCCGCCGCTCATCCGGAGACCGGCTCGCAGGCTCCGCAGTTTACGCTGAAATCGCAGGACGGTACACCGGTGAGTTTGAGCGATTTCCGCGGCAAGTGGGTGGTGCTGTATTTCTATCCGAAGGACTTCACGAGCGGCTGCACGGTGGAGGCTCACAACTTTCAGCGCGATCTGGCGGAGTATGAGAAGCACAATGCGGTGATTGTGGGCGTGAGCGTGGACGATGCGAACTCACACAAGCAGTTTTGCGTGAAGGAAGGACTTAGCTTCAAACTTCTGGCCGACACGGAACACCATGTTTCCGACGAGTACGGAACGCTCTCCCATATGCCATTCACCCATGCCTCGCGCAACACGTTCCTGATTGCGCCGGATGGCAGAGTTGCGCGCGTCTTTGACGACGTGAAGCCGGCGGAACATAGCGCAGAGGTGTTGGCCGCACTGAGGGAGTTGGAGAAAAAGTAGTTCTCCGAGCCCAATTTCTTTCCCGCCGCAATCAGCGCTGGCTGGCTTCACCGGCCTTGACCTGCTGATTGAAGCCGGCAGACTGGTTGCGCGGCACGGTGGGAGACTTCCACTGAGCGTGCTGGAAATGCTTGGCGAGGAAGACGATCTGTCCACAGTGATAGGCATAGTGAGCAATCTGGCGGCTGATTGCCTGCATGACCGAGTGCGCTTCTCCGCGAATGAAGACCGTGCGCGCCATATCCTCCGGGGAGAGCGGCTCAAGCGCGGAGAAGACGCAGTTCCAGCCGGACTCCCACAGCTTCATCAATTCCACGCGGGTCGATGGCGGCTCCATGAATTCACTGTCGCGATTGCGGTTGGGCTTCTCGCCGTCGCTGGTCAGGAAATCCGTCCAGCGCGAGCGCATGTTTCCGGCCATGTGTTTGACGATCAGGGCGATGGAGTTCATCTCGGGATCAAGCACGACGAAAAGTTGCTCATCGGTCACCTGCGCCATGGCCGCTTCCGACAATTTCTTGTAATGGCGAAGCACGGAACCAGAGTCTTCGAGATAGGAAATTGTGAATTTCAATGCCATGCTGACATGGTATGCGAGAAAGCGCGGCTTGTGATTCGGAAAATCTGCAGACACACCTGGGGCTGGAGAAGTTTGGCGGGAGAATAACGGGGGATGCTACAGATTGGAAGGTCTTAACTACTTTGAAGAAGCAGCCTATTCACAAAGCTGCGGGTACTGCGGAAAATCGCTCCGGTGTTACATCAGTTATAGGAATAGATGCTGCGGCATCTCTGGAAGATGCTTACGGATTTACAAGCACATTCGCGCTATATCCGGAGCGTTGCTCAAAACCCCCGGTGCAGCAGCGAGGCGAATAACGGGCGGGCTGCTTTCGTGTTCGGCTTCGGCGTTCTTCTTTCAGATTCAGTTAACCGTGCCGGGGACAAGGTTATGTGTGCCGCAGGACTGCGCAAGCAGTTCCTTGATGATCTCTCCGGCAACCTCGCTGTCCGGCTTCATCTGCCGGGCACAATAGTCACACAACCAGACATACGCAATTTTCCGCTGATGGAGTTGAGTCGCACTGCTGAACTCAATCTCAGCGCAGAAGAGCTTTCCGTTGTCTGGATGACGCGAAACGGAACAGGAGGGGTTGGCACAAGTGTCGGACATGGCGTGGAGCCTCTTTTCTAAACCTAGAAGAAACGGATGTTCCAGCGTTTAGGCGCCTAGCAAAGCACAAGCAACGTGAGTCTCAGAGTCCAGCGTCCAGCAACATAATGTGATGCAGATTGTACTGCTAAATATGTCCGTCGGCGGAATATCTTATGGCAGGCCGCTGGAGTTGCTGCAATCAAAAAAGCGATGCCCCGGAAGCCCGGAGCATCGCCGTGTTGTGATCGCAGATTGAGCGAGTAAGGAACCCGCCCTACATGGTCACTTCCCTACTTCACCTTCCTCTTGAACTTTTTGGAAGTTGAGTTCGGAGCCGGTGTACCCCGTCGATAGGGTTCCAGCGGACTCAGGTCAGGATGAACGCCCATTCTCAAATCGGGGAACAGGGTGGTGCAGAACGTGGACGGAGGAAGCGGCAGGTAGTCGTACGGGAACGCCAGCCGAATGTTGAGCTGCACCTGCATCTTCGTGTGCAGATCATTCCCCGTGCAGAACCAGCCATCGAGGAAATCGACAAAGTCGGCACCGACAAAGTCCCGGGCGCTGGAAGCGGATGCGCTCATTCCCTTGATCGAGCCCATTCCGCTGAAGACGCCGCTGGCATTGCCATCGGTGACCGCCATTGCCCACATACCGGCCGTCGGCACTACCTCGCTGAGGAAGCCGGTTTGCGTATTGTCATCGGTGCCAATTTTGAGAGTTGAAGTGTTGAGTGGAATGGTTACGTCATAGCGCAAACCGACACCAGTTGAATTGGTATCGATATACTCCGACGTCTGGCGCGTGAACAGGCCAAAGAAGGTCGCGCTGCCCTCGCTCCATCCCAACCTTGGATCGTATTGACCACCCAGCGAATGCGTTCCTGCCGGAGAGTTGTCCGCTGAATAGTGCTTCTGCACGAAATGGCCATACTCATGCAGCAGGACAAGATCATCGTATCGATCTGAATCGGTTGCCGAGTCGAGCACAAAGATGGTGTCCGACGCTCCAGAGAAGCAGCTCACGTTGGGGCACGTCGCCGGATTCTGACCTGGGAAATAAGTCCACGTCAGTTTGGGTGGCGGGGTCCGGAACCAGCGAACCACGCTTGCCGCTCCATCCACACCGATGTTCCAGACGTTGAATGCTGGCGCTACATCAGCGACCGCCGCATGAATATCAACACCGGTCTGAATGGGGGTGACGGTTTCATCATAAGCGCTAGATTTCATTGAATACAGGTTTCCGCTCTGGTCAACCACATCCTGAATGACGTATTGCGTGTTGGTGGTGACAATCTTGACGTAGTAACCCGGCGTACCGGTATTGGTAAACGTCAGATCGAAGTTTCCGGCTGCATCCGTGCTGCCCGTGGTGAGAACCGCATCATCGCTGGAACGATGCACTTCCGCCGTGGCGTAACGTATGGGGACCGAAACGGGAGTTGTCGAGAGGCCTGTCGGCGTTGCCTGTAGGTCGTCATAGGTTGCCGTGCCTGAAACCTCTGAGCTGTTGCAGGCCGTGAAATTAAATGAGGTGACAGTCACTCCGGAACCGGCAGATCCGAAATCTGCATCGGCGGGAGAGAACGACCCAGTGAACTGAGTTACATTGCCGCAGTTGTTCACGGTCACCTGGTACGCAGGCAAGAGTCCGCTGCAACTCTCATAGAAATCCGTGCGCACAATGTAAGTGCCGGAGGGTGGTGTGGAGTTAGGCCAAGTTACATTTTCAGTATCGATGTTATCAATACTGCACGCCGGATTCGAATCCAAGTCAAGCACGCCCCCATCCGAAGAAGACGGTGCGCCGTAGTAAATCTCGTTGCCGGAAGGTTCCACCACATGGAGATCGAGATCGTCCGGAGTTCCCCAGGAGAGCGAGATCTGGAGGGTTCCGGCCCCGACTTGCAGAGTGGCGAATGATGTCGAGTCAGGGTCACTGATGTTGCCCTGGGAATCCACCCCCTGAATGTCGAGATCGATCGTGCCAGAGTCCGCGGCGGCATTCGGAGCCAGTCTTCCGTGCCGAGTTAGCCTATGCCCTACCGTACGGATGCGGGAGAGCGCAGGTGTCGCAGTAAAGTAGTCCTGATCAAGAGCTATGTCGAAGTAAAGCTGTCCGTTACTAAGTTGCGCGGGCACAATAAAGTAACCGGGAACTCCATGCACTGCAACCTGAAGACTTACGATTCCCGCAGTTGATGCGGTATTCGTCGTCTGCACATAAATTCTGGCGAGCGCACCGTTGACGAGTTCACCCGGACCGGTAGCTCCGGTGACGACGAGCGTACCAGACTGGTTGACCGCAGCAGGCAGCGAATCGCCGGGCACGTAGCTTGCGCCCAGGATCGTAAACGCGGGCAAGACGATTGTGGTGGGACGTACCATAAACTGCGTCTGGAAGGTCTGGGGGCCGTTTGAGTACTGCACGGTGGCTACGATCTGGCAGCTCCCTGCATTGGCAACCTGGGCTGTCTGTGTGTAACTGTTGCCAGTGAGTTGTCCGCTCAGGAGGCCGCCACAACCGGCTCCCGTGAACTGAACACTGATCGACGTTGCACTGGGATCGCTGAATGCAACGGTTACGCTCTGGCCGCCGTAGGGGACGGTGGGAGTAACGTTCAAAGCCGCCCGCGCGCTGACAAGGTTCGTCTTTGTTTCATTGCCGCCGCCGGATTGCACGGTTACCTGAATTGTGCCGGGATATTGCACGAGCGAGCCGTCTGCGTTGACGGTTACGGTTACGCTGAGAACAGGCTGGCCGTTGTTTGTAATTGTCAGTGACTGACTGCCCGGTGCGGCCGCCGCCTGGAAGTTCCCATGCGGGTCGGTATAAACCGCTCCGCTCGCAGTCCCGAAGGTCACCGCGAGATTGTTCAGCCCGACATTGTACTGGTCAACCACTTGCTTCTTGATTGCCACCGTCGGAGAAATGATGTTCGCGGTCGTCGTACCGGTGACACCGGAAAGGACGGCAGAGACGGTCACTCCTCCGACAGTCACTCCGGTGAGGAGGCCGCCACTCGGCGTGATGGTGGCTACGGCCGTGGGCAAAGTGGACCAGGCGACGGTTGAGGTGATATCGGCGGTCGAGAGGTCATCGTAGTTTGCAGTCGCGGTGTATTGTTGCGTCGCGCTAACGTTGACATTGGCTCCGGCCGGGGTGACGGTGATCGTCTTGAGGCTCGGTGTGACGGTGATGACCGCCGGAGCCGATTGCTGATTACTAAACGTAGCAGTGACGTTCGCCGTGCCGTGCGCCACAGCCGAGACCACACCCGAGGACGATACGGTGGCGACTCCGGTCGCCGAGGAAGCCCATGTGGCAGTCGTCGTAACGTCAGCCGAACTTGAATCGCTGTAGGACGCGGTGGCCTTCAGTTGCACGGTCCCGGTCTCGGATATCTGCGCCGTGGCCGGCGTAACGGTAACCGAGCTCAATACTTTCTTCGGAACGTGAATCCCGCAACCACCCAGCATCGAAGTGAGGATCAGGAGAAAGACCGCGGATGACACAGAACGTAACGATATGCGCGAAATGTATTTCGCGAAATGGACAACGACGACAGAGGTGGGCATTGTGACAATCCTTTTGTAACGGAATTTTTGTCCACTACTTGAACGGATTGATACTCGGAATGGAATCGCCTACATAGGGGACGCGTCAAGCAGTACAAAAGTGCCTCACGCAAAGGTCGAAGAATCTCGAACGAACGGAGTTTACCAGTCCATCTTTGAGATTTGTATAAATAAAGACCGCATTTTCCTGAAATGAGAGAGCATTCGAGTGGTTGGCCGATACGAAAGCAATGTGCGGTTGTGCATTTAATTTCACAGATGTCAAGCGCCGCGGACGGATGAAGCTTCTTGCGTCGGCATTGCGCAAAAGCTCTCCGACGATGTCCATGAGCCGAGGGCTTAGTTTTAATCAGCACTCCTCAGGAAACCCCAAAGTTGGAGGATGAGGAAATTGCAGGCATGCAATAAGTGCATGAAAGGAATGGCTCTACTTCGTGGACGCTTACTGTACCTCGTGATCGGCTGCGCCCACCGGTATTGACGGCGGGGTGGGAGAATCTCGGCCTCATCGCGACGCAGTAGCAATACTCACGCTGACGCTGTAAGTGAGGCGGGCATCACGCAGCAAGGTGATGTCCGTCGTTCATTTGGGCGAATCGCTCCAGATATACTCTGGTTGAACATTCTGAAATCAAGTTGCGAGCCGGATCACCCTCCCCCCGTTCCGGAACAGCGGCAGCATTGGTGTGCGCTTCCGCTGTTAGAGTGCAGCATCCATAAGTAAATCATCATTGTGAATCGCAAGGAGCTTCGCTATGGCAGGTGTTCGGTCGAGAACAGTATTCGCATTTTCACCTTGGATCATTCTGATTGTTGCCCTGTTTTGCACGACCACAGCGCGCGCGGGGATTGGATTCCAGGCAATTTCTCCAGAAGAACTGAAGATGACCAGCGAGCCGAAGGCGCCGGGCGCCCCTGCGATCATCCTCTACCGTCAGCTTGACCGCGACGACTCCCGAAGGAATCGCTATGACAAGGATTCTAACTGGAACACCTATTACCGGGACGACAGAGACGTCCCTCAAATTGAGGACAATTACTTCCGCATTAAGATTCTGACCGAAGAGGGACGCAAGTACGCGGATGTAGAGATCCCGATGCCGTTTCGAAATACTTCCGACAGGAGTGCGGATGTATTTGGTGTGAAGGCGCGCACTATCAGGCCGGACGGCTCGGTGATCAACTTTGACGGCAAGGTCTTCGAAAAGACCATCGTCAAGGCAAAGGGCCAGAAATACCTTGCAAAGACCTTCGCCATCCCCGGAGTCGAGGTCGGCAGCATTATCGAGTATGCCTACACCATGAAAATGCTAGACCGGTCCTATGTTCACGGCTCGCACTGGACCATCAGCAACGACTTGTTTACCAAGAACGCCCGGTTCTCCCTGAAGGTTTATAGGGGCGCATTCTCCGAGGGTACTCTTCGATGGACTTGGCCGGGAGTGCAAACCCCGCCAAAGTTAGATCTCGATGACTTCGTCCGGCTGGAGGTAAGCGATATACCTGCTTTCCAGACGGAAGACTATATGCCGCCACAGGAAGAGATGAGGGCGCGGGTCGATTTCTTTTATACCGAGGACGCTCCGGACAAGGATGTCGCCAGTTTCTGGAAGAGAGTTGGAAAGAGGCTGAACAGCAACGTGGACATGTTCATCGGCAAGCCCGATGCGATGAGGCAGGCCGTTTCGCAGATCGTCTCTCCCAAGGACTCTCCAGAGGAAAAGGCGCGGAAGCTCTATGCGCGGGTACAACAGCTTCGCAATACCTCCTACGAAGTTCACAAGACGGAAGAGGAGAAGAAGCGCGACGATGAAAAAGACCTGAGCACCGCTGAAGGGGTATGGAAGCACGGCTACGGTAACGGTGTGCAACTCACCTGGCTCTATCTTGCGCTTGCCAAAGCGGCCGGACTTGAAGCATATGGAGTTGAAGTCGCGGATCGCAGCAACTACTTCCTCGATCCTAAAGTGATGAACAGTTCCAAGTTGGATGCCAACGCAGTTCTGCTCCGGCTCAACGGCCAGGATGTGTACTGCGATCCTGGAGCGGCTTTCACGCCGTTCGGACTGTTGCCCTGGAATGAAACGGGAGTGATGGGTCTTCGTCTGGACAAGGACGGCGGCAGTTGGATCTCGACCACGCTGCCGGAGAGCACAGTCTCGCGAATTGAGCGTAAGGCGAACTTGAAGCTGTCGGCGGAAACCGGAGCACTCGAAGGCAAGCTCACGATTACCTACACCGGACTTGAGGCTCTGCGCCTCCGGATGGAAGAAAGAAACGAAGATGAGGAAGCAAGAAAGAAGCTCCTCGAAGATGAGGTGAAGGCAACCATTCCCGTGGCCTCCGAGGTGGAGCTGGTGACCCAGCCTGAGTGGAAAAGTTCCACGTTGCCGCTGGTCGCCGGATTCAAGTTGAAGGTTCCCGGATGGGCGATCATCACGGGACGCCGCGCAATGCTCACGGGCGGACTCTTCTCCGGAACGGAAAAGCACGTTTTCGACCACGCAGAGCGCAAGCATCCGATCTACTACCATTATCCAAGCTCGAAAATGGACGACATCACGATTGAGCTGCCTGACGGCTGGCACGCGACCAGCCTGCCGCCGGAGACAAACAGGGACCAGCAGTCCTTCGCCTACTCTTCAAAGGTGGTGAATGAAAAAGGGAGCTTGCATCTCACTCGGAAGTTAAGTTTGGATATTCTCCTGCTGGAAACAAAATACTATCCCACGCTGCAAAACTTCTACCGCATGGTGAGGACGAGCGATGAGCAACAAATTGTGTTGCAACCGGATACTGCGACTGCTTCCAGGTGACAGAGATCATGCAGCAACGTGGTACACTCTGGCTGAACTTCCTGAAATCAAGTTGCGAGCCGGATCACCCTTCCCCCGTTCCGGAACAGCGGCAGCGTCAGTGTGCGCTTCCGCCGTTAGAGTGCCGCATTCATAAGTCATAAGTAAATCATCGTTGTGAATCGCCGAGGACTTCGCTATGGCAGGTGTTCAGTCGAGAAGGGTGTTTGCTTTTTCATCTTGGATCATTCTGATTGTTGGCCTGTTTTGCACGACCACAGCCCGTGCGGGGATTGGATTCCAGGCGATTTCTCCGGAAGAACTGAAGATGACCAGTGAGCCGAAGGCACCGGGCGCGCCTGCGATCATCCTCTACCGTCAGGTTGACCGCGACGACAAGAGCACCTATGGCAAGCATGAGGATCAGTACTTCCGCATCAAGATCCTGAACGAAGAAGGCCGCAAGTATGCGGACATTGAGATCCCGTTTACGAAGGAGAGCGGTACGCTCGCTGATCTAAAGGCGCGCACTATCCGGCCCAACGGTTCGGTTGTGAACTTTGATGGCAAGGTATTCGAGAAGACGATCGTCAAAGCAAGGGGTGTGAAATACCTGGCCAAGACATTCACCCTTCCCGATGTCCAGGCGGGCAGCATCATCGAGTATTTCTACACTATCAACTTCAGCGACGATTACATCTACGACTCGCACTGGATCATCAGCCATGAACTGTTCACGAAGAAGGCCAAGTTCTCGCTGAAGCCCTACAGCAACGATTACATGGCACTGAGGCTCCGGATGAGTTGGCAGGGCTTGCCGGATGCGCCCAAACAAGAACGAGATGGCGTTAGCCGGCTGGAGATAAGCGATGTACCTGCTTTTCTGACGGAAGACTACATGCCTCCGCAGAACGAGTTGAAGGCCCGCGTGGACTTTATCTACAGCAATGATTCCGTAGAAAAAGACGAGGATGTCTTCTGGAAAAAGGTCGGCAAGAAGTTGAATGGGGGGGTGGAGAGCTTCATCGACAAGCGCAGGGCGATGGAGCAAGTCGTCTCCCAGATCGTCTCCCCGAATGACTCTCCCGAGCAGAAGGCGGAGAAGCTCTATGCGCGAGTACAGCAGCTTCGCAACACCTCGTTTGAGGTTGAAAAGTCGGATCAGGAGAAGAAGCGCGACAAGGAAAAGGATCTGACCAATGTTGATGACGTGTGGAAGCGTGGCTACGGCAATGGCGCGCAACTGACATGGCTCTATCTTGGGCTTGCCAGGGCGGCAGGACTTGAGGCGCATGGAGTGATGGTTTCAGATCGCAGCAACTACTTCCTCAATCCGAAATTGATGGACAGCAACAAATTGAATACCAATGTTGTTTTGCTCCGGCTTAACGGCAAGGATGTCTATTGCGATCCCGGAGCGGCGTTCACTCCGTTTGGACTCTTGCCATGGTATGAAACGGGCGTAATGGGACGCCGTCTGGATAAGGACGGCGGCAGTTGGATTTCTACGACGCTTCCAACCAGCGTGGACTCGCGGATTAAGCGTAAAGCCGACCTGAAGCTCTCCGCGGAGACCGGGGAACTGGAAGGCAAACTCACGGTTACCTACACCGGACTGGAAGCGCTCTCCCGCCGGCTGGAGCAACGAAACCAAGATGAGGCGGCAAGAAAGAAGTTCCTTGAGAATGACGTTCAGGAATCCATCCCTGTGGCTATCGAAGTGGAGCTTATGAACAAACCGGAGTGGAATAATTCTTCACTTCCGCTTGTTGCCGAATTCAGCCTGAAGGTTTCCGGATGGGCGATGATGGCGGGACGGAGAGCAATGCTCGCGACCGGACTCTTCTCGGCAACGGAAAAACATGTCTTCGATCATGCTGAGCGCAAACATGCGATTTACTACGAGTATCCAAGCTCGAAGCTGGACGACATAACAATCGAACTGCCGGACGGTTGGCGCGCGACCAGCCTACCACCGGAAACAAACCAGGATCTGAAGTCCGTCGCCTTCCTCTCCAAGGCGGTGGATGACAAAGGAACACTGCATCTTACGCGAAAGTTGAGCACGGACCTTCTTTTGGTCGAAGCAAAATACTATCCTGCGTTACAAAACTTCTACCGCATGGTGAGGACGAGCGATGAGCAACAAATTGTCTTGCTGCCGGGCACTGCGAACGCTTCCAGGTAATCGCCATCTGCCGGTTGTTCTGTTGATTGTAGTTTGCTCGCTGACCTGCGTGCCGCTGGCGATGGCTGGCGGTGACGCTCCGGGGTGGATGCACGCGCTGGTGAATGCTCCGCTACCGGCGCATGACGAGAAGACCAACGCGGTTCTGCTGTATTCGGAGACAACGGTCAACGTGATTTCCGTTGACAAGGTGAAGACGCAGGTGCGCGAAGCGTACAAGATTCTGCGGCCCGATGGACGAAACAATGGCATCGTAGGAGTTGTCTTCAATCCCCAGAAGAAAGTCACATACCTGAGGGGCTGGTGCATTCCGGCCCAGGGCAAAGACTACGAGGTGAAAGACAAGGAAGCTGTTGAAGTCTCATTGACGGATGTTGAAGGCGGTGAATTATTCAGCGACGTCAAAGAAAAGCTTCTGCGAATCCCTGCGTCTGATCCGGGAAACATTGTGGGTTACGAGTACGAAATCGAGGAACATCCACTGGTGTTGCAGGATGTTTGGTATTTTCAGGAGCGAAGCCCTTCGCGCGAGACACGTTATTCACTGCAACTGCCCGCGGGCTGGGAGTACACGGCGTCGTGGATCAACCATCCGGAAGTGCAGCCAGTCAAGACCGGAGCCAACTATTGGGAATGGACACTTAAGGACATTGCCGGAATTCGCGCAGAAGCAGCTATGCCGCCGTTCAAAGGTGTGGCGGGACACATGGTTGTTTCCTTTTTCCCTCCTGGTGGGCACGTCGCGGGCAGATTCGTAAGCTGGCGGGAGATGGGTGATTGGTATACCAATCTCACGATTGACCGTCGCAATGCTTCCCCTGAGATCAAACAGAGGGTCGCAACGCTGACGTCTACGATACCCGCTCCGCTCGATAAGATGACAGCCATCGCAGAGTTTATACAGGGCGAAGTGCGCTATGTCGCGATCGAATTGGGCATTGGAGGACATCAACCGCATGCAGCAGCGGAGGTATTCAGCCACCGGTATGGGGACTGCAAGGACAAGGCGACGCTGATGAGCTCGATGCTGCATCAGATTGGCGTTGAATCCTACTATGTTGTGATCAACTCGGAGAGGGGCTCGGTTACGCCGGAAATGCCCGCGCACGTAGGTGCGTTCAATCACATGGTTCTGGCTATCAAACTGCCGGATGATGTCTCTAGTCCGATCTTAATCGCCACCATGCAGCATCCGAGGTTGGGCCGTCTGCTGTTCTTCGATCCGACAAACGACCTGACACCGTTCGGGCAGATCGGTGGGTATCTGCAATCGAACTGGGGCCTGTTGGTGACACCGGAAGGCGGTGAACTGGTCCAGTTGCCCAAACTTCCGGCCGAGAACAATAGCATCCAGCGCACGGGAAAATTTGTGCTGGACACCAATGGAACTTTGGCGGGCGATGTCACAGAACGGCGCTTCGGCGACCGTGCACGTTCGCAGCGGACTGCTCTGCGCTCGGTAAATCGAGCTGCCGACAGGATCAAGCCCATCGAGAATCTGCTGGCGGATTCGATCTCGACTTTCCAGATCACCAAGGCCAATGTGATCAATCTCCAGCACAGCGACCAGCCGTTTGAGTACCAATATTCGTTTGTTGCAAAGGACTATGCAAAGAAGGCCGGCGACTTACTGGTGGTGCGGCTGCGAGCGCTTGGGACGGAGACGGACGGCGTATTGGAGACAAAGGACGCACGGAAATTTCCCGTGGAGTTTTCCGGTCCGGCGAAGGACGTAGATACCTTCGAGATTACGCTGCCAACCGGCTACGTAGTGGACGACTTGCCGCCGGCGGTGGACGCCGACTTCAGCTTTGCGAGTTACCACTCAAAATCAGAGGTGCAGGGGAATCTGATCCGATACACGCGCACCTTTGAGGTGAAAGAACTGAGCGTGCCTTCGAGCCGGGCAGCTGAACTCAAGAAGTTCTATCGCATCATCGCCGGAGATGAGCGGAACACGGCTGTTCTTAAGGTTGTGACGCAGTAGCGGTCGTCGTGTCCTGGAATGAGACGGCGGTTGAAGCTCACTCTCCCCCTGCGCTGAGTCGGGTTTTGGCCGCCATTTCTCGCAAAGCACGCTTCAGAAACTTGCCGGTTGAGGTGCGTGGAATGGCGTCCACAAAGACGTACTCGTCGGGCAGCCACCATTTCGCGAAACGGGGCGCAATAAATTCCTCAATTTCCTTCGCGCTTAATTGCATGAGCGGCTTCAGCACTACGAACGCCATGGGGCGCTCATCCCATTTGGGATGAGGCACTGCAATGACCGAGGCCTCGGCGACCGCGGGATGAGCCATGATAGCGTTCTCCAGATCAACGGAACTGATCCATTCACCGCCTGACTTGATCAGGTCTTTGGTACGGTCGCAAATCTTGATGTATCCCTCGGAATCAATCGTGGCGACGTCGCCGGTTCGCAGCCATCCATCTGCTGTGAACTTTAGAGGATCCATTTCCTTGTTGTGATAACGTCCGGTGATGAACGGTCCGCGCACCTGCATTTCTCCCATGGCCACGCCATCAGAGGCAACCGGTTTACCGTCATCGTCCACGACCCGCATATCTACCCAGGGAATCGCGTAGCCGGCACGCGCGCGGATGGCATAGCGTTCATCTTCCGGCAGCGTTCTGAGATGCGGCTTGAGGGTGGAAACCGTCGCAATCGGAGAGGTTTCGGTCATTCCCCACGCATGAATCACTGTCACACCGAACTTATCGAAAGCGCGAATCATCGACTCGGGCGCGGCTGATCCACCAATTCCTATGCGCATGCCGTGGACGAGATTCCGCTTGTTGGGGCAACGCTCCAACAACTGCAGCACAGCAAGCCACACGGTGGGAACGCCAGTGGCAAAGGTCACCTGCTCACTTTCGCAGAGTTCCACCAGGCTCTCGGCGTCCAGAAGCGGCCCGGGCATTACGAACTTGCTGCCCACCATCACGGCCGCATGCGGAAGCCCCCACGAGAGCACATGGAACATGGGGACGACCGGAAGGAGTACATCGGTGGAGTTGATTCCGAAGCTATCGCCGACCAGCGTTGCCATGGAATGAAGGACGATGGAGCGATGAGAGTAAACCACTCCGGGAGGCCGTCCCGTGGTTCCAGAGGTGTAACACATGGCTGCCGGGTCATTCTCGTCGAGCTCGGGATAGACAAAGTCGCCGGTCTCGGCGGCGAGCAGTGTTTCATAGTCATGATATGGGGGTGGCACAGGCCGGCCGGTGAGGGGGACCACAAACACCTTTTCAAACGATACGCGGTCAATAAACTGCTGCAATAACGGGAGGAGAATGTCGTCCACAATCAGAAACCGGTCGGCGGCATCATTCGCGATATACGCGATGTCTTCCGGGTAGAGTCGCAGGTTCAGCGTGTGCACCACACCACCGGCGACGGGAATTCCGAAGTACGCTTCAAGGTGGGCATAGTGATTCCACATGAGCGTGGCGACGCGGTCGCCTTTGCGCATGCCCGCCTTCGTCAACGCAGACGCAAGCTGACGAGAACGGCGATAGAAATCCCGATAGGTGCGGCGGTCCAGAGACCGGTCAGGCATGCGCGAGACGATCTCCGAGTTGGGGAAATAGCGCCCGGCTCTTTCAAGCACATGTACCAAGGTCAACGGGTACTGCATCATCGTGGATTGCATCCCATCCTCCTCAACACCCAGGGAGTGAGCAAAGCGCACCGTCCGGAGTCGGAGAATGTTACTGCCCCGCGTGAAACTGTGCAAGCAGAGCTGTTTTGGTGACCTTGTTCCGTGAGAGTGGGCGGCAGGGGTCCACAAAACGCAAGTCGCCTTCCAAGCTCGGGCGCGTTGCGAATACAATCTGTCGTGCAACGTGAATGGCTGACCTTGTCTAGCCGATTGGATGAGGATGTCAGCCAACGCGAGTTTGAGGAGGGCCTATGTCAACAGTCATCGTCGAAATCAATGGCGAAGTCGGGACCATCACACTGAACCGCCCGAAAGTGAATGCGTTGAGCCGGGAGTTGATTGAGGAAATGACGTCTGCGCTGGATTCCATGAAGGCGCAGAATCTGCGTGTGGTCGTCCTCCGCGCCAAACGTGGGGTGAAGGTCTTCTCCGCCGGACATGAAGTTACCGAGTTGCCGACCAACGGAAGGGACCCGCTCACTTATAACGATCCGTTGCGCCAAGTGGTGCGCACGATCCAGGTACACCCGTGCCCAGTGATCGCCATGCTTGAGGGATCGGTTTGGGGCGGAGCCTGCGAACTGGTGATGAGCTGCGACCTGATTGTTGCCGCCGAGGACACTACGCTGGCAATTACTCCGGCAAAGCTCGGCGTTCCCTACAACCTCTCTGGCATTCTGAACTTCATGAAGGTTGCGGACATTCCCTTTATTAAGGAAATGCTGTTTACTGCACAGCCGGTTGCGGCCCGGCGCCTGATGGAGTGCGGAGTCATCAATCACGTTGTCCCCCGGGAAGAACTCGAAAGTTTCACCCAGCAGTTGGCAATGCAGATTGTAGCGACATCGCCGCTCGTGCTCCGCATTCTGAAGGAAGAGCTGCGGGTGCTGGCCTCGGCGCATCCCATTGCTCCGGAAGCTTACGAGCGCATCCAGTCACTCCGGCGTGAGGTTTATGACAGCGAAGATTACCAGGAGGGCATCCGAGCGTTCCTGGAGAAGCGAAAACCGGAGTTCCATGGGAGGTAGGAGAATTTCAACTGATTCCATGGCTATAGGGATCAGGAACTTCCCGGCGCTCATTGGTGAAGTTTCATGCTCCCTCGGCTGGCGCTGCAACTCTGTTAGCATGTCTGCAAGCAGTTGGATCGAGACCGCTACAACCTTCACATTTGCTGATATCACAAAGGCGCAAGCTTTTGCCTACAGTCCGGCCACTTCAATCTAGATGGAGGAAGAACTCATGTTATTTCGGCCTAGTGTCGTTATCAGGTTCTTGGGAATCTTGTTCATCTCCTCCATGTGCGTGGCGCAGACAACGCCGCGCTCCAGCCGGATCACGCAGGAGATCGATAGCACTCACCTGATCACCCTGCGCGGCAATGTGCGCGCGGATCTGACGCCCGACCGCGATCTGGGTCCGGTGGAAGACGGGATGGAGTTGCGCCTTTATCTCGTACTCCAGCGCACTCCCGAACAGCAGGCGGCACTCGATAACCTGCTCGCGCGGCAGCAACAGCCGACGGCACCGGAATATCACCATTGGCTGACACCGCAAGAATACGGCGTGCGCTACGGAGCCTCGCCAGAGGACATCGCTAAGATTTCGACCTGGCTTGAAGGGCAGGGCCTGCATGTACATGGCGTGCTGAACAACGCCATGATCATCGATTGCTCCGCGACTGCCCTCCAGGTTCGCGAGGTCTTCCACACCCAGTTGCACTACTACAACATTCGCGGCGGAAGATATCCTGCCAACGCACAGGAACCCATGATTCCGGCTGCGCTGGAGGGCGTGGTAGCGGGAATTGAAGGACTCAGCAGGATTCCACTCCGGCACCACCATACCAAGATTCACCCCGTGTCGTACGAAGCCGCAACGCACCGCTGGCAGAGCATGAACGCCGCGGGCGAAGCTGAGGCTATGCCGGCCTACAAAGCCAGTAGCGGCAATTACAACATCACACCGCAGGACTACTACACCATCTACAACGTCAACAAGGTATTCAACGGGGGCAATCTTGGCGCGGGGGCAACCGTCGCGGTACTTGAAGAGAGCGACATTGAATACGGCACCGTCAATTCCACGACCCATCTTGCCACCGGCGGCGACGTCAGCACCTTCCGCAGCTTATTCGGAGTACCCGGCACCTTGACGATGTACGTCTATCACGGTTACGGGACCGTCACCTGCAATGCTCCCGGCATTGACCCGGCAAACCTGGGCGAAGACGGTGAGGCGGCGTTGGACGCGGAGTGGGCCAACGCTCTGGCTCCATCCGCCAACTTGATATTCATGTCCTGCGATAACACCACCGATAATGGGGTTTTCACGTCGATGGCGGCGCTTATTGACAATAACCTGGCCGACGTCATGAGCCTGAGCTATGGCACTTCCGAAATTGGCTTCACCGTATCCAACTACTCATTTCAGGATACTTTGTATGCGCAAGCCGCCGCGCAGGGCCAATCCTTCATCGTCTCGGCGGGCGACTCCGGCTCTGACGTGAACGATCAAAACACTACAGGCACGGCCACGTCCGGGATCAACGTCAATGCGTTCGGAGCTCCCAACGTGACGGTTGCGGGCGGGACGGATTTTTCTGACTATTTCGACGCAGGCGAGGGCGGCCCGGCGCAAAGCACATATTGGAGTGCAGCGAACTCAAGCTACTACGGTGACGCCCTGGGCTACGTCCCAGAAACCGCATGGAGCGACAGTTGCGCCAGCAGCCTCATCGCAAAGTTTGAGGGGTACACAGGCGCGGGTTACTGCGCAACCGATCCCGCGAAGTACGTCGCTGGGGATGTTGTCGGCGGCTCGGGTGGTTTCAGCACCCATTACGCGGTCCCGGCTTATCAGTCCGGCATCACCGGATACACAGGCACGATGCGCGCGCAGCCAGACATTTCGGCGTTCGCAGCCGACGGCGTATGGGGGCATTACCTGATCTTCTGCGATTCCTATGCAAATGCGGCAGATAAGAACGCGGGAAATGTTCCCTGCACATCACCCAGCACGTTCGGGGGCGCTGGAGGAACGTCGTTCGTAGCGCCATCGCTGGCGGGTATTGGTGGATTACTGGTAAGCGGCACTGGAAGCCGACAGGGACTGCTCAATCCGACGCTCTACGCATTGGCCAAGGCACAGTTCAGCGCTACGGCCACCAAGACGGCTTGCTACTCCAACGGACAGACTGCGAACGCAGGTATTACCACGGCCCTTCCGTCCGCAGCCTGCATCTTTAATGACGTTACGACCGGCAACAATGACATGCCGTGCGCCAAAGGGTCCACTAACTGTTACGTCAACGCCAGCGCCGCTTATGGCATGTTGTCGGTGACTGGAGCCACTTCGCTGACGGTGGCCTACCCTTCCACGGCGGGCTATGACGAAGCCACCGGCATCGGTACTCTGAACGTCTATAACCTGATCACCAACTGGAATACAGCGTTCACCACCACTACAGCGCTCACGGCAGCGCCAACAAGTATTTCGTCCAGCCAAACGACCACCCTCACCGCGACCGTGACGCCTGGATTGCCCGCGGGACAGATATCCGGCTCCACTTATACTCCCGCGCTCAGCGGCTCAGTCAGCTTTGCAGCGGCTTCTACTGCGCTAGGAAATTGCACTCTGATCGCCGGGAGTTGCTCGCTGACGGTAAACGGCTCGGCGCTGCAACCCGGTGGCAACTCCATTACGGCAACATTCTCCGGCAGCAATAACTATCCGGCGTCTACCTCCAACAGCCAGACGGTAACCGTGACATCGACGGCGACGGCGACGACCACGACAGTGGCGGCGGTACCGACTTCGGTGACCTATGGCGGAACGGTCACGCTGAATGCAACTGTGACTCCTGCCAGCGCCAGCGGAACGGTTACGTTCAAGGCAGGAAGCACGACCATCGGCACAGCAACGCTCTCCGGCGGAAAAGCGAGTTTGAGCGCCGAGGCCGTGACTGCGACCAACGGTTTCTCGGCGGGATCAAACACAATCACGGCAAGTTACGGCGGAGACGCGAGCAATCTGGCGTCCGCCGGAACAACGACGCTTAGCGTTTCCAAGGTGGCCCTGTTGGTTACCGCCAACAATGCGTCACGGCTGTATGGAGCGGCAAACCCGTCGTTCAGCTATGCGATCACGGGCTTTGCGGGTGGCGACACCAGCGCGGTGGTCTCGGGCTCGGCACCGTTGACCTCGACGGCGACAACAAGTTCTCCGGTTGGGACTTATCCCATTACGTTTGCGGCCGGGAGTTTGTCGGCGACCAACTACAGCTTCACCTACGTCAGTGGAACGCTGGTGGTCTACAGTACTTCGTCGTCTCTGCCGGTGGTGCTGCAGCTCTCTCCGTCAAGTGCGACGGCGGGTGGCGCAGGCTTTACGTTGACGGTGTTCGGCGAGAACTTTGCGCCGGCCTCAATCGTTCTTTGGAACGGCTCGGTGCGCACCACAACCTACATCAGCAACACGCAACTGAATGCTGCCATCAGTGCAGCGGATCTCGCGAAGGAGGCAACGAACCTGATTGCGGTTGCCAACACCTCCGCGCCTATCAGCACCTCTTCGGGGCTGCCTTTCGTTGTGGCGAGCGCGTCGCCGGTAGCATCGATTTCCGAGGTCACGATCTCCGACACAACCACCGGCGGCAACTACGTCCTCTCCTTGAAGGGGACTGATTTTGTCGCCGGATCGGTCATCAAGTGGAACGTAACGGCTTTACCTACAAGCTACGTAAGCCCATGGACGATCATGGCGACGGTCACGCCGGCGGAATATGCCTCGCTGGCGACTACTCCAGTGACTCTGACGGTAGTGAATCCGGCTGGTACTTCAGCGGGCTTTGTGGTGAAGTGAGCGTTGCAGGCGTGCTCCCGCAATGAGGCGCCGAAATCCGGGCCATTCGAGCAATTTCTGGGTTGGTGTGTCCTGCTCTCCCACCTTGTATGTTCCGAGATGAAGCGTGATGATGGGTTGCGTTTCGGCGGAGAGGCCGGTCCCACCTGAGGCCAGCGCGAGCTGAAGCCTGGAG
>Ga0302320_10000827_pt1 | contig 73438 bp, 59 predicted proteins | sample Bog_T0_3_FD_202130 | JGI IMG/M metagenome (GOLD analysis project Ga0302320, IMG submission 202130) | Peat permafrost microbial communities from Stordalen Mire near Abisko, Sweden - Bog_T0_3 | ecosystem: Environmental > Terrestrial > Soil > Wetlands > Peat | place: Sweden: Abisko, Stordalen Mire... | reverse complement strand
GTCCGGAGTGGTGAGGCGAATAGCCTCGACCGCGGCGAGCCTCTCCTGGTGCGACCGCGACAGCCAATCCTTTGACCGCGAATCCGCGTCATGAAGGCGTCGCTTGGTGGCCACAGGCGTCATTAAGCGAAAGCCTAGCCCTTGGAGGGCCCCATGCAAGGCCTACCAGGCGAAAATGGTGGAGGTGCCGGGATTTGAACCCGCGTATTGCCAGGCCGCTAAACCATTGAAAGTTGTGTAACAACAAATGTACAAATTAGTAACGTTACATATCGACACTTTATGAAAAAGCGGGAAAACGACGGAATTCGGCTATTTTATCAACAATCAAGCAACTGATCCGGCGGATTCTTTAGCGTTCCCAGCGTAGGAGAATCCGGTCGATATCGGAGCGAACTTGTTGCCGGGCCAGCTCCCGGTCGCCGAGATGCATGAGCAAGGAGTCGTAGCGCGTATGGACGTGGCGAACATGCGCAATCACCGCCAAGCTTAGCGCCTGCGGATCTAATTGCTTCGCGGCCGCCGACCGGCCCACGCGGCCGGAATGCTTCCGGCAGGTCCATTGGGCGATCTCTTTTGCCTCGTCCGGCGGACAGCCACGATATTGGGCGCAAATGGCCGCAGTGACCTCCGCAAGGTAGATTGACTCGGCTGACTCACGTTGTCTCGCGGCCCTCTGTCGTTGGCGTTCGCGGACCTCGGCGTCGGCCATGCATTCTTTTTCGGCAAGTTGGATCGCCGCGGCGGTGACAAGGATTCCCCGCCGCTCGTAATGGTTGCGGGCGCGGGACCATTGGACGACCACGGCGCGCAACGGGGAATGCTTCGTCGCCCGGCGGGTCAGCGCCGCGTTGCCCCTGGAAAGGAATTCGAGATGGCCGAGGTCGGCGCAGTCGAGGCAAAGCGGCTGGCCGTTCTCAAGGCGGATCATGCTGCCACCGAGGAATTCGGCGCCGCACTCCGCGCATTTCCCGTCTTGGCGGGTGATGAAGACAACGAGATCGTCGTTTTTCTTGCCGATCTCCGATGCCGTGTCGGCAGGCGGCCGTTGCCGGGTAGCGGGCGACGGGGGTTTAGAATTCACATTGGACGGGCAACGCTACCTATAATTGAGACCGCGTTAGCTTGGTGCGCCTCCTATGAGCCTGTCGTCGAGACTCAACGGCACCGGCTTTGTCCAGTGGGTGCGGCTGAATGCGGGATGCCGCGGATTCAAGAGGTAATTCCAGGAACCGGGAACGATGGCGCTGGGGACGCGCAGGGCCACCTTCTGTGCGGCACGCAGCCACCGATCACCCATTCCGACAGTCGCCGGATGAAATCGCATGGGATTATTCCACCCTGGCGGAAGACGATTGATGGGCACGTGGAGGATCTCCTCCGGCGGCACCGCGATTTCAAACCAGACACGCGGATCCGACCGCTCCACCGCGGTTGTGGCATGAACGAGGATTTCGAGGATGCAGAGTGGAAGCGATTCGCCGCAATAGATTGCGGGAAAGCCGGGCGAATTCCAGCGGCCTCCGGCAAGGCGCGCGCCCTCGCCCGACTTGGCAATGGCGGCGAACCGCGCGCGTTCCACCCGCCAAATCTTCAGGCGCTCCGGTTTCACGCGAGAATGCCATAGAGGATGCGGCGCAAAAGCGACTCGACTTCACGGGCCCCGGTTTCAAATCGCGCCATTTCGATCGGCACGGCCCCGTTCAGGCCATACTGCGGCCGCTTTAGCCACGAGCGGGCGCCCTCCGGGCCGCCGACGGCGTCGCAGGCCAGAAGCCACAGGCGGGCGAAGCGCAGGATCCGGTCCGACTCGGGCGGGTCGAATCGGCTTTTCCTGCGCCGGGTCATCGTGGCGGGCGAAATCTGAAGTACCTGGCCGAGTTTTGCGATGGGAAGATCGAGCCATCGCGCGAGTTGGTTCGCCTCGTCCCAGTCGAGGCCGCGCATGACCTTTTCCATGGCTTGGACCGGGTTGGAGACGACCTTGGTTAGAGACGCGTTCATGATCAAAAGAGTTTATCAATTTGCTCAAAAGAGCAAGCCTTTTTTGATCCGCTCCGCGGTTCCGCGCGGGAAGGGAATCGTTGGTCGGCTTTGGTCGCCATCCTCCATCGTGTGAAACCCGGCGAACACCCGAAAATGCCATTGCAGGGCCGGATCGGGAAATTCAAGGTCGCAAACAGGCCAACATCCTATGCGGCCTTGAATCGCATGCTCGAAGAGCCGCCTCCCGGATTGACGGTCCTGCGCCTTGTCCGATGATGCGGGCATGGTCAAAAAGACATCCGACCGCGCGGAACCCGCCGTACCTCCTCCTCACAATTGGCGCACAAGCGACGAGGACGAGATCAACCGGCGCCGGTTGCGCGCGCGCTCCGAGGCCTTTGGGATCGCCAACCTCGATCCCCGGCATCCCGTACTGTCCAATTTCCGCGTCCGGTCGAAGAACGGCATTGAGTACCAGGTGGAAATTCGTGACCTTCAGAACCGCCGGGCTTCCTGCACTTGCATCGACTTTCGCATCAATGGGCTCGGCACCTGCAAGCACGTGGAAGCGGTGCTGCTCCATCTGGAAAGGCGCGAGAGGCGCGCTTATGCGCAGGCGACCGCCGCCCCCTCGCCCCGCTGCGATCTGGCGCCCGATCCGGCGGCGAATTGCCTGCGACTCAGCCGAAATCCTGCGGCAGTGCCCGCCCGTTTTCGGAGTTGGTTCGATCAAACCGGAGCATTGATTCACGGTGATCCGGCCGAGGCGGTGCACGCTCTCGAGGAAGCCGCGCCGAGAGTGCGCATTTCCCAGGAAGTGGGCCCGTGGCTTGAGGCGCAGCGGCTGGCCGTGGAACGCCGCAGGTTGCGCCGCGATTATGAGGTGCGGGTGCAGAGCGGAGATTGGCCGACGCACGAAACCAAGGTGCCGCTGTTCCCCTACCAGCGGGAGGGCATGCTCCACCTCGCCTTCAACGAGCGGGCGCTCCTTGCCGACGAAATGGGGCTGGGCAAGACGATCCAGGCCATTGCCGCGTGCGCGCTTTTGCACCGCCTAGGCCAGGTGGAACGCGTCCTTGTGGTGGCGCCGGCCTCCTTGAAGAGCGAATGGGAGGAGCAGATTCAGCGCTTCACCGACCTGCCCTGCCGGCTTGTCTACGGCTCTCGCCGCGAGCGGCTCCGTGCCTGGACTCGGGACAGTGCCGCTTTCTTCACGGTCGTCAATTACGAGCAGATGCGCTCGGATGCCCTCGACGTGAACGCCCGCCTCCGGCCCGAAGTCGTCGTGCTCGACGAGGCGCAACGGATCAAGAACTGGAGCACGAAGACCGCGCAGGCGGTCAAGCGCCTGCGCAGCCGGTACGCCTTCGTCCTTACGGGAACGCCGATCGAGAATCGGATCGACGAGCTCTATTCACTGATGGATTTCATCGATCCGCTCATCCTCGGCCCGCTGTTCCGATTCAACCGGGAGTATTACGAACTGGACGAGCGGGGCCGGCCGGCCGCCTACCGCAACCTCGCCGGGCTGCAGGAGCGGATCCGCCCCCGCCTCTTGCGGCGCCGCAAGGCGGATGTGGAGGACGAATTGCCCGACCGCACCGACAAGAATCGCTTCGTCCCATTGAGCCCGAGCCAGCAGGGCGAGTACGCTGCGCATGAGGCCCAGGTTGCCCGCCTTTTCAGGATCGCCAAATACCGGCCTCTCACGCAGCAGGAGCAGGACAAGCTCATGCGCGAATTGGCCATGATGCGGATGATCTGCGACACAACGTACATCCTCAATCCGGACGACCGGAGCTGTCCCAAGCTCGCGGAGCTGGAGAAGATCCTGGACGATTGTCGCGAGAATGACGCCAAGGCGATTGTGTTTTCGGAGTGGGAGCGAATGCTCGAGCTCGTGCGGGACGCGTGCAAACGCCTGAAATTGGGCTACGCCTGGCACACCGGCAGTGTGCCCCAGCACCGCCGTCGGGCGGAAATCAACGCGTTTAAGAACGAGCCTTCGTGCCGCGTCTTCCTGAGCACCGACGCGGGCGCCACCGGGCTCAATCTCCAAGCCGCCAGCGTCGTCGTCAATTGCGACCTGCCGTGGAACCCGGCCAAGCTGGAGCAGCGGATCGCCCGCGCGTGGCGCAAGTACCAGACGCGGCCCGTCACGGTGATCAACCTTGTCAGCGAAAACACCATTGAACACCGGATGCTGGAAACCCTGGCCCACAAGCGCGCTCTTGCCGACGGCCTGCTCGATCGGCTGGGCAACCTAAAGGAGATCAAGCTGAAGAGCGGGGGCCAGGCGTTCATGGCGAGACTGGAACAGTTGGTGTCGGTGGCGCCGGCGCGCCCGGCCGCTGCGTCCAAGCCGCTGCCTACGGACCGGTCGCTGGGGTTTGCCCAGGCGGTGCGCGAGCGGATCGACGGCGCTCTCGTTCATTGCGAGGAGCGCTATCCGGCGGAGGGAATGCACAGCGTCCTCTACGTAGTCGTGGAGGGTGAATCGGCGCGCTGGCGGCCGGCACTTGACGAACTGCATCGGGAATTCTTCGGGCCCGGGCGCACCGATCCCCTCGCGCCGGTCCGAATGGAGGTGGTGGACCGCGCCACCCACGAGGCTTTGGCGCGGCTCGCGGAAGTGGGCCTGCTTTCGCTGACCCAGCGCGGCAGCCGGTTGCTGTTCCCTGGCGCACCGGACGCGGCTCTTCGCGCGCTCACCACCGAGGAAGAGTCCCGCCGGGGGGCGCACCGCGCCGCGGCGGAACGAAAACTCAGGATGTCTCGCCTCCTGGGCGACGCTGGAATGGACGACGAAGCGCGCGCGCCCGCGCTCGACGCTATCCTGGCGTTGGCCCGGGCACTCGCGATCGAGAATCGCCTGTCCGAGCCTGCCAAACTGGAGGAAGCGTTCATTCCTCCCTTTTCCCGCGTCTGGGGGCAGGCTCTGGGGAACGTGCATGGGTTCGTCCGCGAACCAGCCTCACCATGGAGGCAGGCCGTCGACGCGCTGCAAGTGCTCGCGTCGGAATCAGCCAGCCGGTCCGGAGTCCGTGGCGGCGATTTGCCGGCGCCCGGCGATGGGGGACGGGATGGCAATCACGCGTGAGCAAGTATTCGACTAGGACAGTTACAGCCTCCGGCGAGCTCGTCCCATGGCTTGCGGTCACTGGGCCGCTTTCGTACACCCCGGAGAACCCGCCGGACCGAGATTATTATTTCCAATACGGCTGGGTCCTACCGGAGGTCCTCAACCCCGGCGGCGACCGGAAGCGGCATCATTTCTTCGGAGTCGGGCTGAAGCATTATGCCGACGATATTTTCGCCTTTTGGAACGACGCACGGGCCGGAAAGCAAACGCGCGTTCACTTTCAGATCGGCAGCGTCGGCCGATCCGAAGTGACCGCCCCAGTCGCCGTCTACCTTCATCGGGAGCGGGCTTACAGGAGCCGCCCGTGTTACATGCTCGTCCAGCACGGCTCCTATCAGTGCGTGCCATGCGAGGACCAACCGGAGATGGAGAGCGGCATCGTATATCTCTATCGCGGCGTCCAAGACGCGAAGATCTTCCGGTGTCTGACCTTCGACGGGAAGCCCTTGCCGAGATCGGAGACGGCGGCCTGGCTGGCGTACCTGCGAACCCAGGCCGCGGTGCTCTCGGATTCGGCCGTCTCATTCAATTCCATCCATGATCGGACGTCTCGAACTGAGACGGGCGGCATCAACGATTGCACCTACATGACCGACGAAATCGCCCGTCAAACGGGCCTAAACCTCGATGATGACGGATTTGCGCGGAGGTTGTGGTGGAGCCATCACCAGTGCTTCTCGTTGGAGCGCTGGGTCGCGGAGCGGAAGTTCGGGCCAAACTTTGCGATCGTCAAAACACCGCTATCGAACCTTCGCATTACCACGTTCTTCGCGGGAGAGGCCGAGGCCAAGATAATCGACCCAAGCAAACTGAGGCTCGTCGAGGCGGTTGGGTGCGAATGGATCCCGGTGACATTAATTCCGCCGTGATCCGCGGGAGCGGTTCAGGGCGGCGCGGGCGGGTCCAGGAAAAGGTTATGAGTTGTGTTTTAGTTATATAACTGGTTTATTAACAATAAATTGGTGGAGGTTGCGGGAGTTGAACCCGGGTGCCCTTCTGGGTGGGAGCGACTAAATTTCGCGTGTTATAGGAGCCGATTGTCTGGAATTTGTCTGGAACGCCAAAAGTTGCACGACATGCCTTGGGAGCGGCGCAAGATTGACAATAAGCGCTTATCGTAGAGCTTGGATCGAATGCCTCAGCTTCCAAGATGTCCCCATTGCCAGACTGCGCTGACGCGCAAGCAGGCTGCGCGAATGCTCGCTTCGCTTTCCGCAGGCAAGGCAAAGAATTTCTCAGAAGCCGAGAGAGCCCGTCGACGGGAGCGCATGAAGGCCGTCAACAAGCGCCGCGCGATTGCGTCATTGGGCACGGGAATGATCCACCGGCATTTGAACCACAGCCGATTCACACCCGCGGCGATCGATGACGTGATTGATCGCGGAAAGCGCGACTCATGGGCGTTGCTGCTCGCGGCGGTAGACTCGTCGCCCGAGATCCGCGACCATGTCCTGCGCGTGTGCGCGGCCCACATTTCTGACGGGTACGCTCAACGTTATCACTTCTGGAACAATTATGCCTCCCACAAAGCCACTTCCTGAATGGGATCGCATTCTAACGGCGGCGGCCCACCTCCAGGAATTGCTGCCGGACGCGGTTCTTGTCGGTGGAACCGCCGCTGCGATCCATGCCGAACATCGCCTGTCAACTGATGCCGATCACGTACTGAAGGATCTGAACTCCCGCTTCGACGATGTGCTTGCTCAGCTCGAATCCGTGGCTGGGTGGAAGACGGCACGGATTCGCCGCCCTATTCAGATTCTCGGGAGCCTGGACGGCATCGAGACCGGCGTACGCCAGTTGATACGCGAAGATGCATTGGAGACCGAGAAAGTATCAGTGAAGGATCACCTGATAACCGTCCCTTCAAAGGCTGAGATGCTCCGGATTAAGGCCGTTCTGATCCTCAAGCGCAACGCGACCCGCGACTACATCGATTTCGTTGCGATGCACGACCAGCTGGGCATGAAGGGCACGTTGGCTGCGATGGAGTCCTTTGATCGACTCTATCCACAGCCGAACGGCGAATCTCCAACTCAGCAGCTCATCGTTCAGCTTTCGAGTCCGATGCCCTTTGATCTTTCGCAGACCGATCTGAGCGAGTTTAAGAAACTATCCGCGCGCTGGCAGGATTGGTCGGTTATTCGGAAGGCCTGCGCCGAATGTGCAGTGCAACTCGCGCCGACGTTGACGCGAACCGCACGCAGCCATGAGCCTGAGCCGAACCCCAACCCGTCCCTCGGACCGCGCAAACAGAAAGAAGGAACAGGATAAGGGTATCGAGATTTGATGTCTCGGGAATTTCAGGCTTTCTTAGCCCGATTAGAGACATAAGTATCTTGATATCAATAAATTGGTGGAGGTGCCGGGATTTGAACCCGGGTGCCCCAGACCTTCGCACGCCGCGTCTACCTGTGTGTCGTCACATTGGTCTCGCCCAGGTTACGCGATGACGCGCGCTTAAGCCCGGACCAACCCCCGGGAGAAGATACGGCGCGCAGACCGCGGGTGGCTCCGCGCGCTATGCCTGCTGTCGTCGCGGTGCTCGGCTAGCAGGTGTCGCCGGAACCGCGTGGCTACATTAATTAAGCAGCCAGGGGCATTTCTTCGTGTGTGCCTCTTATTTTTTCGAAGGGAGATTAGCGAGAGGCCTTCGGCTCTCGACAGGCAGCGGCGCACTCCGACCAAGGGTAGAATCCAGAACACCCCCGAAATGGGTCATGCGCGGTCAAGGAACAGCAAACAGAAATAGTACACTACCCTAGAGGCTGAGCTTATACAAGCATTCCAATCGATCATTTTGCGTAACTTTTTTGGCCTTCACTACTGAATTAGTAAGGATTTAAAGCATTCATCCATAAAGCCCTTAAGTTGGCTCATGTAACAACCATGTAAAAATGGGGTTGCAAAATGGAAAACTCTTTCCCTTTGTTGCCCGCCAAGCAAACGCGGCATGGGCCGCTTCGGCTTAACACAACAACACAAACTACAACGAGCTATGAAAGACCTCCGTTATCGGAAGTTCTTGGCACTGCTGGCGCTCACCGCGACATCGGGCCTTCTAACGTCTACGGGTTTCGCCCAGACTGCCTCCACCACCACCACCGCGACGCCGACCACCCAGCAGGTGACGACGACGGCGACCACCCCGGCTCCGGCGCCGGACCAGGCCCAGCCCCAGACCCTCGAGAAATTCGTGGTCACTGGAACGTATCTGCCCATCTCAGCGGACGCACCTGCGATCCCTGTCACGACAGTTGACGTCCAGGCCATCGAAAACGCGGGCGAGTCCGGCAACCTGATGGAAGTCCTCCAGAAGGTTCAGCCCCAGTTCTCGGGCAGCCTGAATCTAGGGCCCACGAACGGCAACACGGCCTCGGGAAGCACGAACGGCGGCTCGCAGCTTGCCCTCCGCAATTTCCCGACTCTGGTGCTCATCAACGGACACCGCGCGGCCTTCGCGCCGGTTGACTCCGTCGGCGGCTACCAGTTCGTCGACCTCAACCTCATCCCGGTCGGCGCAGTCGACAAGATTGAGGTCCTCACCGACGGCGCCTCGGCCATTTACGGTTCTGATGCGGTCGGCGGCGTGGTGAACATCATCCTCAAGAGCAATTTCGAGGGTTTCCAGGTTACCACGAACTACGGCTGGTCCACCGGACTGGTCACTGGCAACTACACGGAACGCAGCACCTCGATCACCGGCGGCGTGAGCAACGGCAAGACGAGCATCACGATCTCGGCAGAGTACTCGAGCAACACACCGCTCTATCAGTACCAGGTCAGCACGAGCCAGTACACGACGGGTACGACCAACTATCCCGGTGTCATCAATATCTACAACATCAACACGGGCCCGATTGCCAACAGCTACTACCTGCTCAGCCCGAGCGTGAGCGCGCCTCCGATCAACAATCCGCAGTCGCTTGCCTCCCTGGTTTCCCAGGGGATCTACAGCGGCCCCTACTCGGCCGCCCAGATCATCTCCAAGTTCAACCTCTCCAAGGAAGCGACATCCGAAATCGGCAACTCGCGCGAGAGCTTCATTGCGGACTTCGACCACAAGGTTAACGACAACCTGACCTTCAGCGGCAGCTTCATCTACGCCGAAACCAACACGTTTTCGCAGCTGAACGCCCAGCCGTTCGCGGCCCTCGATGACAACGGCGATCCGTATAACCCGGTGGCGCTCTCGTCGTTGCCCGATCCGGCCAACGACTACATTGAGGTGCACAACCGCTTCATCACGAATCCCCGGCAGTACTTGACGGACACCGATACGGCACAGGGCATCCTCCAGCTCGATGGCAAGATCGGCAACAACTACACCTGGACCACGAGCGCGGACTACGACATCCAGCACGAGAACTTCCAGAACCCGAACCTCGTCTACACGACCGCGCTCAACAACACGACCTATCCGACCGCGACGGCACCGGTTCCCCTGCTTAACCTGTACGCGCAATCGCAGAACCCGGCCAACCTGGCCGCGTCCGGCGTCTTCGGAACGGCGTTCGGCACCTACGACACGACGCTCCTTACCTATGACGCGGTATTCACCGGCAAGGTCTTGTCGCTGCCCGCGGGTGACCTCGAGGCGGCCGTCGGCGGCCAGTTCCGCCGCGAGAGCCTCGGATCGAACGCCGACTACTTCAGCCTCGCGAGCACCTTCTCGTGGGACAGCGGCACCTCGATCTCGCCCCTCAACACGGCCCGCACGATCTGGGGCGAGTTCGCCCAGATCACGCTCCCGATCGTCAGCCCGTCGATGAAGATCCCCTTCATCTACTCGCTCTCGAGCGACGACGCGATCCGCCACGAGATCTACCAGGGCGTCTCGAAGAAGCCCACGGATCCCCTTCTCGCCATCCGCTACCAGCCGTTCAATGACCAGCTGACGCTGCGCGCCTCCTACACGGAGTCGTTCATCGCCCCCTCGCTGTTCAACCTCTACGGTCCGACCAGCTTCGGGTTCAGCAATGACCTGACCGACTTCCAGCAGTACGGCGGCGGCATCCTCTCGAACGACGGCCAGGTGAACGAGGAGAGCGGCTCCAACGCGGCCCTCAAGCCCACCACCGCGACCAACTTCTCGTTCGGCGCGGTCTACTCCCCCAAGGAGATCAAGGGCCTGACGATCACCGCGGACTGGTACCGTATCTACGAGACGAACCTCGTTTCCTCGATCTATGACGTGTACGCCCTGCAGAGCGTCGAGCTCCTTGGGCCGGCCTCGCCGTACGCCCAGTACACAGCCCTCAAGAACTTCGTCGGCCAGCCCGGCGCGGTTGCGATCTCGGCCCCCGGCCAGGTCGCGGGCAACCCGACGGGCGTGTACTTCTCGAATAGCCTGATCAACACGGGCGACGACAAGTACGAGGGCCTGGATATCCAGGTCGACTACACGTGGGAGTGGGCCGGCATCGGCCGCTTCGACCTGACGAACAAGGACACGATTAACTTCAACTACTTCCTTGATTCGCCCGGAAGCCCCGGCACCGAGACGGCTGGCGCGGCTGACGGCTCCAACGGCACGATCCCGAGGTTCCGCGGCTACACGTCGCTCAACTTCACCCGCGCCGGATGGTCCGCCCTCCTCGCCAACACGTACATCTCCGCGGTCACCGACGACGGTGACGGCGAGCATGTCAACTACTACACGAGCTGGGACGGCGCCCTCTCCTACACGTTCTCACAGAGCGACTGGGCCGGCGACATCCTCAAGGGTCTCACCCTCAGAGTGGGATGCAACGACCTGTTGAACCGCCAGCCGTCGACGGACTACAACATCTTCGCGACGAACAACGCGGACATCTCGACCTATAGCCCGGTCGCCCGCTTCGTCTACGTGGAAGCCAAGTACAGGTTCTAATAGCCTTTGAGGAAGGCGGCAGCGCCTTCCCGAATGCCTTCAAAGGGGCGGTCCTTCGGGACCGCCCCTTTTCATTAAGTCGCGCGGCGGCGGCTATCGCCCGGGGAACGTGATCTCGACCGAATCCGTGTTCCGCGCCCAGTTGAGAGACGGCAGCCCTGTGGACGGTGCCTTGGCTCCCAGCGCGAGGCGGCGGGAGGCGGGCCATCCCCTGGGCCGGAGCGAGCGCACCCCGTCCGTGAGCTCCACCCGGCAAACCGCAACCCGCCCGACGCCCCGGACCGAAATTCTCAATGGGGCGTCCCCGTCGGGCACCGGGACGCTGAATTCCCTGCGGATCCTTGCCCTTGGTCGGGCCGCCTCCGCCCGGAATTCAATTGCGGTCCTTGCCTGGAGGGCCTTCCACGCGCCGTCCGCCCCCCGCACCTCGACGACGACCCGCTGGAGGGCGGGTCTGCTGAGGATGACGTCAAATAGGAGCTGCCATGCGCCGCAGACGGGCGATGCGGTGCCGAGCCACGTGGGATCGGTGGCGCAGCGGAGGATCCAGCGGCGTAGGGCGCGCAGGCGGGCGAGGTCCGCGCGAACGGCGCGCTCATTGGGCCCGAGCACCCTGGGATCCCGGGTCAGTTTCCAGAGTGCACGCGCCGTCTTGAGGCCCCGTCTGGCGGTGAGGGCGAAGGAGCCGGCGCTCTCCAGAAGAGAGGTGACGGAGCGTTTCAGTCCGGGGTCAAGGGGGCCCCTCCGTCCCAGCCGCCGCCTGAGCGAAAGGACGGCGGCCGCCGTGGAGCGCACGTAGACATCGCGCTCGGCCAGGTAGAGGCGGAAGGCGGCGCTCGCGCGAAAGGGGGTGGGCAGGGGGGGCTTCTGGCGGCACAGCCGGGAGAAAAAGGCCCTCTCCGCCTCGTAGCGCGCGAACCCCATGCGGCTCACGCACCCGTCCCAGCGCTCGCCGATCTCCCAGCGAGCGTAGCCCACGAAGGCGCGCTCGTCGCAGGCCAGGGCGGTCCGCGCGAGCTCCCTCCCGCGGCTGCCGCCGAAGACGCGCTCGAAGCCCCGGGCGAGCATCCCTGGCGCATCGTCGACCCCGGGCTCCAGCCACAGACACGCGGCGGCGGCGTCGACGACGGTCGTCATCGCCATCGCGAGGCGGTTGGGCTCCCAAGAGGTGATGAGGATTCCGGCTGCGTCCACAGTGGCGCAGCGCCGCCACCAGTCGCGGATGTTCGCGATCCTCTCGCCGAAGACGGGCAGCGGCTCGTAGCGGAACGAGCCGTTCATGGGGCAGCCCCAGTACTCGATCCCCCGGGCGCGAAGCGCCGGGGCGAGGTCGTACTCGGCGAAATTGTGGAGCTCCATTCTTGGGCGCGCCCCGAAGGGATAGTAATACCAGTCATAGGCGATGATTCCCCGGGGCAGGTGCCCTATGGCGCCGGGAATAAGCGCCAGCATGTCGGCCCACATCCCCATCCGAAGGCCGTGCGCGCGCGCCACGCCCTCGAGCCGTCCGACGTAGGCCCCGAAATGGCCCGCTAGCCCGATCCTGGAAATCTCCTCGATGCTTGCGGGGTGCTTGCCCAGGTGAAACGACTCGTCGAGGCCCACGTGCACCTTGCCCGCGGTGCAGAAGGGCGCCATGTCGCGCACTAGCGCGTCGGCCACCTCCATCATGGCGGGGTGAACCGGGCACACCTGGCCGGCCTCGAGCGGCGAGCCGTCGGCGGCGCGCAGTTCGTTCAGGTCGCGCAGCTCCGGCACCTTGATCAGGTACTGAGTGTGCCCGAGCAGGTTCACGATTGGCACGACGCCGATCCCGACGCGGGACGCCTCGGCGACGAGCCGCCCGAACTGGCGCCGCGTGTAGGCGTCCCTGCGCGCGACCTTGGGGAGGCTGGGATACTCGACGGCATCCTCGAGATGAAGGTAGAGCTCGCGGTAGCCCCAGTCTGCATAGCGCGGAAGCTGGGCGAGGAGCCAGTCGAGCCGCTCGGTCTGCCTGCCGAGGTCCCACTGGAAGGCGGTGATCATCCGAGGTGGCTCCTGAGCCAGGCGACGCCCCCGGACTCGTCGGAAAAGGCCCCGTCGAGCTGGGCCTCGAACGCGGCGTCGAGGAGCGGCTTGAACTCGGGGCCGGGGCGTCTGCCGAGCGCGACCAGATGCCGCCCGAGGATGAGGGGCCGTGGCGCGTGGGCCTCGACCTCGAGCTCGGCGGCGCGTGCCCTCAGCCGGCCTATCAGGGCCAGGATGTCGTCGGCGGGCAGCGGCGGCCGACCGAGGGAATCCGCCGCCATCACCAGCGCCAAGTCGTCGATTGTGGCCGGTGCCAGCTTTCGGGCCAGCCGGCGCACCTGGGAGTCGGTGAATTCACCGGACTTGCCGTGGTGGTGTGCCAGGTGGTGCACCACGATGGCCGCCACGGGCCCATCCAGGTCGAGGGGAGCCCCGATCCTGCGCAGGAAGGACTGCGCGAGGGGTCCCCCGGCAGCCTCATGGCCCGGGCTGATCCAGCGCATCGTCCCGCGGCGCTCGGCGCGCTCCGTCGTCGAGGGCTTGCCGAAGTCGTGGGCGAGCACCGACAGGGAGAGAAGCCTGCGCCTGGGAGCCGGGGACGACCCCCATCCGTCGAGCCGCACGAGGGCGTCGAGGCAAAACCCGGTGTGGGCCATCACGTCCCCCTCCGGGTGCCATTCGGGCTCCTGGAGCGTGCCGCGCAGCGCGGCGACCTCTGGAAAGTGGGCGACCCATCCGGTCTCCTCAAGGACCTCGAGGCCCCGCGAGGGCCGCACGGACTTGACGGCCCATTTGTCCCATTCGCCCCAGACGCGCTCGACGGGCAGCTCCGAGAAGGAGGCGAGCATGGTTCGGCAGAGGGCGGCGGTTGCGGGGTCCAGCGTGAAGTCGAACCTCGCCGCCAGCTGGAAGGCGCGCAGCACCCGAAGGGGGTCCTCGGAGAAGGCGGGGCCCGTGTGACGCAGGACGCGCGCACGCAGGTCCTCCTGCCCATGGAACGGGTCCACGAGCGCCCCGGTGAATGGATCCTGGGCGATCGCGTTGACGGTGAAGTCACGGCGCGCCGCCGCCTCGGCGTCGCCGAGGCCCGGGTCGGGCTGCACTGCGAAGCCCCGGTGCCCCGCGCCGGTCTTCGATTCGCGCCGGGGCAGGCTGAAGTCGTATTCGCCCTCGGCGCCGCGCACCTTGATGACGCCGAAGCTGCGGCCGACGACATCGGTGGCCCCGAAGGGGGCGAGGGCGCGGCCGAGTTCCTCGAAGCCGACGCCGGCGACCTCGATGTCGAAGTCCTTGGGGGTGATTCCGATCAGCCAGTCCCGCACGCCGCCGCCCACCAGGCGGGGACGGCCGATCCGTCGCACGGCGCCGAGCATCGCGCGCAGGTCATCGGGAAGGGGTGGGGCGCCGTCCATATCCGGCATTCGCGGCGGTTTTCAGGCCTCGAAGGCTGCCAGGGCGGCCGCGACCCATCCGGCGATGAGACAGGCCCCTCCGAGCGGAGTTACCGGCCCCAGCCAGCGGGGTCCTCCGAGGCAAAGAAGATAGAGGGAGCCCGAGAAAAGCACGGTTCCCGCGATCCAGAGCCGCACCGTCCATGCAGACCGGGACCCCGGGGGCCTGCCGGCCGACTTCATCCATGCCGCAAACCCCAGAAGGGCGCAGGCATGCAGAAGTTGGTAATGGGCTGCGGTCTTCCACACCTCCAGGGTTCCGGCGGCCTCCAGGGTTCCCTTCAGTCCGTGGGCCCCGAAGGCTCCCAGGGCGACGCCGGTGGCCCCCAGGGAGGCCGCCCATGCAAGTGCGGTGCGTTCTTTCATGTCAGGATCGTTGCGAATTCCGGGCGGGAACCAAGGCCCAAAACGGGGGTTGACAGCCCTGTTTGGAATCCATGGTCTAACCCTCTTTTCCCATGAAAACGTATCTCGCGAAGAAGGAGACGGTGCAACCCAAGTGGTATCTCATCGATGCCGATGGGCAGGTGCTTGGCCGCCTCGCGGTGAAGGCCGCCAACATCATCCGCGGCCGTAACAAGCCGACGTACACGGCCCACGTCGACACCGGCGACTACCTCGTCGTGATCAACGCCGAGAAGATCGTCCTCACGGGAAAGAAGGACGAGAAGAACGAGTACATGGCCTTCTCCGGCTTCGTTGGCGGCGAGCGCTACCGCAGCCTGAGGCAGATGCGCGAGAAGCGCCCCGAGTTCGTCATCACGCACGCCGTCAAGGGCATGCTCCCGAAGAACCGCCTCGCGGCCAAGATGCTCACCAAGCTGCGCGTCTTCGCGGGCACCAAGCATCCCCACGAGGCCAACAATCCCCAGAAGATTTCACTCTGAACATGAGCACCCCCGCCAACATTTTCACTGGAACCGGCCGCCGCAAGACATCTACGGCCCGCGTGCGGATCACAGACGGCACCGGCAAGCTCATGGTCAACGGCCGTGACTTTGAAAGCTACTTCTCCCACGACAACTTTGCCAAGCAGGCCTACGCGCCCCTGCTGACGGTCAGCCTTCGCGAGAAGATCGACGTCACGGCCAATGTCGCCGGCGGCGGCGTTTCCGGCCAGGCCGGTGCGGTTGCCCACGGCATCGCCCGCGCCCTCCAGAAAATGAACGGCGAGCTCAGGGCCCCCCTCAAGAAGGCGGGCCACATCCGACGCGACCCGCGCGAGAAGGAACGCAAGAAGGCGGGCCAGCCCGGCGCCCGCAAGCGCTTCCAGTTCTCCAAGCGCTGATTCGAGCCACAGGACACCTTTCAAAGGCCGCCGCCGGACATCCGATGGCGGCCTTTTTGTTTCTTGCTGTATTTTAGGACCAACCCACTCAAAATCACCTTTTTCCCATGAAAGTCGGAATCGTCGGAGCATCGGGATACGCGGGCGAGACCCTCGTCAAACTTCTCCTGAGGCACCCCCTCGTGGAGCTTGCTGCCGTGACTTCGCGCACGCATGCGGGCAGGCCACTTGCGAAGGTCATCCCGTCCGTGCGCGGCATCGACCGCGGGATCACCTTCACCGCCTCGGACCCGGCGCTGCTGGCCGCGAGCGACATCCCGCTCTATTTCTTGGCCCTTCCGCACGGTGCGGCGGCCGAGTATGCCAAGGCCCTCGTCGCCGCCGGCAAGAGGGTGATCGACCTGAGCGCGGACTTCAGGGTGGCCGACCTGGTGACCTACGAGAAGTACTACGGCAAGCACCACGCCCCCGAGCTCATCGCGAGCGCGCGGTACGTTCTGCCCGAGCTGACGGACCCCAGCTGGAAGAGCGAGGCCCGGATCGCGGCCGCGCCAGGCTGCTACCCGACGAGCATCCTTGTTCCGCTCGTGCCCGTGCTGCGGGACGGCGTCGTCTCCCGCGAACACATCGTCGTCAACAGCTTCAGCGGCGTTAGCGGCGCGGGCCGCAAGGTCGAGGAGACCTACCTCTTCGTCGAGCGGGCGGAGAGCGCCAAGGCCTACGGCCTCGTCAAGCACCGGCACCTCTCCGAGATCGAGGAGCAGCTGGCACTGCACACCGGCGCCCGCACGGTCATCCAGTTCAATCCCCACCTCGCGCCCATGCGCTATGGGATCGCAACGACGATCACGGTCCCCGCGGCGCCCGGCGCCACGGTCGACTCGCTGTACGCCTCGTGGAGAAGAACCTACTCGGCCGCACCGTTCGTCCAGCTCCTGCCGAGCGGCGAGACGCCCGACACGGCGAGCGTCGTCGGCACGAACCGCGTCGACATGTCCGCGGTGCACGACCCGCGCACCGGCAACTTCATCATCACCTCTGCCGAGGACAACCTGGTCAAGGGCACGTCCGGCCAGGCCGTGCAGATCATGAACCTCTGGCTCGGCCTCGACGAGGCCGCGGGCCTTCGCTAAAGCGGCGCCCCGTATCAGCTGCGGTAGTCCGCGTTCTCGCTCACGTACTCGTGGGTGAGGTCCGCGCCGTACACGGTCGCCTGCGCGCCGCCGGTGCCGAGGCTGATCTCGATTTCGACCGAGCGCTCGTGGGGAGGAAAGTCGATCGGCGGTGAGAAGACGCCGTTCTTGGGCGGGGCGCTCGCGTACAGCTCGGCGCCGCGCATGTGGGCGACAAGCGCCGCCTCCTTTGTGGGGTCCAGCCTGAACGCGCCCGCGCTGAAGATATCGATGCCGCCGAGCTTCATCGTGAGGCGGGAAAGGTCCGTGCCGGGCGCGTGGTCGCCGACGTGCTTGCCGATCGCCTGCACGAGGCGCCCGACATTCGGATCATTGCCTGCGACGGCGCACTTGAAGAGGGGCGCGTTGACGACCGCCTTGCCGAGCGCGCGTGCGGACGCGAAGTCCGCCGCGTGGGTGACACGCACCCGGATGACGTGGCGCACCCCCTCGCCGTTCCTGACGACATCCTCGGCCAAATCCCGGCACACCCGCTCCAGGGCGCCCCAGAATTCACCGAGGTCGGGGCAGGGCGTGCGGCCCGAGGAGACGAGCAGCATCGTGTCCGAGGTGCTCGTGTCGCTGTCGACGCTGATCGAGTTGAAGCTCGTCTCGACCACCTCGGAGAGCATCCGGCGCAGCTCGGCGCGGGGGACGGCCAGGTCGGTGAGGACGTAGACCAGCATCGTCGCCATGTTGGGCTCGATCATCCCCGCGCCCTTCGCGATGCCGACGATGGAGCCCCCGGCAACGGACGCCCTCCGGACCTTCGGATAGAGGTCGGTCGTCACGATTCCCTCGGCGGCGGCCATGATGGAACCGGCGGCGAGCGACGCGACCGCCGCGGGAAGCGCCGCCAGCATTGCGTCCACCGGCAGGCTCCATCCGATGACGCCGGTCGAGCTTGGGATGACGGAGGCCGCGGGGAATCCCAGCAGGCGGCCCGTCTCCGCGCAGATACGCTCAGCCGCCTCGACGCCCCCGGGCGCGCAGACGTTGGAAATCTTGTTGTTCACGATGATCGCGGACAGCGACGGCCCGTTGAGGCGGCCCCGGCCTACGACGACGGGCGCTCCCGGGAACGCATTCCTCGTGAAGACAGCCGCGAAGTCCGCGGTCGGCCGGTCGAGGGCGATCAGGGTGAGGTTCATCTTCGCGGGCTTGGGCGCCTCGGCCGGGGTGAACTGGAGGCGCGAGGTGGCGACGCGGAAGCCCGCAGGCAGCGCCGACTGCGTGGAGAGCCACGCGCGGTGGTCCGCCCGGTCCGCAAATGTCATCTGTGTGCTCGGCATCCGACGAGAACTGTGGCCGTATGGCCCGGGAGTGAAGCCGATATTTTGCACGCGCAGCTCAAATTGTTGTGGAAATCACCGCCGCCGGTGTTGTAAGCATCATGTGCCTGCCTCCATCACCCACGTGCACACACTAACGAAATCCCTGATCAGCGCGCCTGCGGCGCGGGTCCGGTGAGCGCCGAGATAAACGTCGCCGAGGTCACGGCAAAGGCGAAGGTCCTCCTGGAGGCCCTTCCCTACATCCAGGACTTCCGGGGCTCCACGTTCGTCGTCAAGTACGGCGGAAGCTTCATGGACGATCCCAACCCGGTGACCCGCTCCCGCGTGGCCTACGACCTGGCGTTCCTCGCCGGCGTGGGCATCAACGTGGTCGTGGTGCACGGGGGAGGGAAGGCCATCACCAAGGCCATGGAGGAGTCGGGCCTGAAGGCGAACTTCGTGAAGGGCCTGCGCGTGACCGACGAGGCGACGATCGCCATCGTCAAGAAGACGCTCGACGAGGTCGTCAACCGCGATGTCTGCGAGGCGATCGCCGGTGCCGGCGCCCGACCCAAGGGCATGCCCGGCGACACCGTGCTCGTGTGCCAGAAGCTGGCGACGGACGAGGAGGGGGAGTCCCTGGACCTCGGCTTTGTCGGCGACGTGACCGAGGTGAAGGTGAAGCTCATCAAGAAGGAGATCTCCGAGGGATTCATCCCCGTGATCTCGCCCGTGGCCGAGGGGTACGACGGCAAGCCCTACAATGTGAACGCAGACGTCGTCGCCGGAAAGGTGGCCAGCGCCCTGCGGGCCCGCCGGCTCTTCTACTTGAGCGATGTGCCCGGCCTGCTGGCGGCGCCGCCCGACCCGAACTCGCTCATCTCGACTCTCAAGATCAGCCAGGTCGAGGACCTCAAGAAGAAGGGCGTGATCGACAGGGGCATGACGCCCAAGGTCTCGAGCGCCGTGCGCGCCCTCGAGGAGGGCGTGCAGCGGGTCCACTTCATCGACGGCAGGCTCGCCCACAGCCTGCTCCTGGAGATCTTTACCGACAAGGGTATTGGAACGGAGATTATCCATGGCTGATTCACCCTCGCTTGTGCGCAGCAGCGCGGCGGACCTCTACGACGCGCACGTCCTGAAGAACTACCCGCGGGCACCGATCACGATCGTGCGCGGCCGCGGGACGACCGTCTGGGACGACCAGGGACGCTCCTACCTGGACTTTTCCTCGGGCATCGCCGTCAGCTCGATCGGCCACTGCCATCCCCACTGGGTGTCCTCGGTCCAGCGCCAGGCCGGCGAGTTGATCCACACGAGCAACCTCTTCAGGAACCCGAACCAGGCCGAGCTCGCGCGCAGACTCGTGGGCTACGCGGGGCCCGGGCGCGTGTTCTTCTGCAACAGCGGTGCGGAGGCGGGCGAGGTCATGCTGAAGCTCTCAAGGCTGCACGGCATGCGCAAATCGGGCGTCGAGGGGAAATGCATCCGCGTGATCTGCGCGAAGAACGCCTTCCACGGCCGCATGTTCGGCGGCATGAGCGCGACGCCGAAGGAGTCGGTCCAGAAGGGCTTCCGGCCGCTCCTGACGGGGTTCGTCTTCGGCGAGCTCAACAACCTGGACAGCTTCGAGAGGCTCATCGACGGGGACACCTCGGCCATCTTCGTGGAGACCATCCAGGGCGACGGGGGGATCAACCCCTGCACGACGGAGTTCCTGGTGGGCCTGCGAAGGCTGTGCGACAAGCACAACCTGCTGCTCCTCCTCGACGAGGTCCAGTGCGGCGCGGGCAGGACCGGCCGCTTCTACGCCTTCGAGCACGCCGGCATCCGGCCGGACGCCATTTCCATGGCCAAGGGCCTCGGGGGAGGCTACCCGATCGGCGCGATGTGGGTGGCGGAGCGCTCGGCGGACCTCTTCACCCCGGGCTCCCACGGCTCCACCTTCGGCGGGACTCCCCTTGCCTGCGCGGCCGCGCTGGCGGTCCTGGATGTATTTGAGAAGGAGGGAATTCTGGGCCACGTGACGCGCGAGAGCGGGCCGTGGATCTCCGAGCTGCGCAGGATGGCCGCTGATTTCCCCAAGCATGTGCTCGAGGTCAGGGGCCTGGGCTTCCTTGTGGGGATCCAGATGGCCTCCGACTCGGCGCCCTACGCCGCAGCCCTGCGGGAGCGCGGGCTGCTGACCGCCCTCGCAGGCGTGAACGTGATCCGCCTGCTGCCGCCCCTCAACGCTTCGGCTGGCGAGCTTGCGCGCTCGGTGGCGATCTTCAGGGACGTCCTGGCTGCGAGCTGAGGGCCTCCGGTCCAGCCCCCAAAGGGGAGATCGGTTATATAAGTCATTCATTATTAATGAATGAGACGGATTTTATCCCTGTTTTGGGACACTTTCCTCTGGCCGGGCCGCCCCGGTTCCGCTAGGTGTATCCGCTTCCCCAGATGAAGCACTTCCTCAGAGAGACAGACCTGAAGCCCAGCGAATTGGGCGAGGTGTTCACGCTCGCCCGGGAATTCAAGCGCAAGCGCGGGCGGCATACCCCCCCGGTCCTGTCGGGACAAACCTGGGCGCTGATTTTCGCCAAGTCGAGCACCCGCACCCGGGTGTCCTTCGAGGTCGGGATCAACGAGCTCGGGGGGCATGCGCTGTACCTGAACAAGAGCGACATCCAGCTGGGCCGCGGCGAGTCCGTCGAGGACACGGCGAAGGTCCTTTCCCGCTTCGTCCACGGCATCGTGATCCGCACCTTCGACCATTCCGAGGTCGAGAGGCTGGCGGCGGCCGCGACCGTGCCCGTCGTGAACGGCCTGACCGACTTCCTTCACCCCTGCCAGGTCTACTCGGACGCGTTCACGGCGGCCGAGCACTGGGCTGGGCCCGACGGGGACATGGTCGCCTCACTCAGGGGCCGCAAGATCGCCTTCCTGGGCGACACGAGCTTCAACATGGCCAATTCCTGGATCCTCGGGGCGAGTGTCTTCGGCATGAAGATCTCACTCGCCGGCCCGAAGGGCTATGAGCCTGGGGAGGCCATCCGCGCCCTGCTCAAGGCGAGCGGACGGCCTGAGGACTTCCACTTCACCCACGACCCCATCGAGGCGGTCCAGGGCGCCGACATCGTCTACACCGACGTCTGGGCCAGCATGGGCCACGAGAAGGACGCCGAGGCGAGGGTGGCCAGGATGCGCCCGTACGCCGTGACGGCCAAGCTGTTCGCCGCGGCCAAGCCCGACGCGCTCTTCATGCACTGCCTGCCGGCCCACCCGGGCGAGGAGGTGGAGCAGGAGGTCCTCGACAACCCCCGCTCCGTCATCTTCGACGAGGCCGAGAACCGGCTGCACATGCAGAAGGCGATCCTGGCCGTGCTCTCCGAGTCCCGCACGGCCTGAAGAGGCGCGGCCGGTCCCCGTTCAGGGGCCCTCGGTTGCCGTCCCCGTGCAGGCTGGATCCAACGCCCTGGGCGTGGCGGGCGTGCATCTGCCGGTGCCCCGAATGCCGTCTTTTCCGCGGCGTGGAGCGAATTTCCAGGCGGTCACCCCCACATGACCCTCAGGGAACCCTATGCCGATGGCCTCACGGCTGCGGAGGGGGTGTCGGCAACGCGGCCTTGGCTCTCCTCAGCACGACCGGCCTGTGCTCCGCGGCAACCGCCGCCTGGAGGAGGTTCCGGTACTCGAGGTAGGCCTTGCGCCCCATCACGCCCCCTTCGATCTTCAAGCGGAACTCGCCGCTCACCCGGTCGCCCCGACTCGAAAACGTCAGCGTGCCTTCGCCTGCCGCCGTCTTCGCCGACCAGTCGGACGGCAGTTCCGTGGGCTCCCAACCCGCGGGAGCCTTCAACTCGAACCTGCGCTCGACGAGGGATGGCGTCACGTTGACCCAACCCTCCGCGGGATCGTCCCACGGCCCCACGTAGGGCACGACCGACATGAGGTTCGTCGCGACATACATGCCGCCGGACGTGCGCTTGCCGACGTAAAGGGCCGAGAAGTGGGCCTTGCTCGACCACGCATTTACCTCGGGATCCGACGCGCTGCTCCAAGAGAGATCCGAAATCAGCGGTATCTGGCTCTGGATGCGCTTCTCAAGGGTGTTGGTTCGTTTCCTGAACGGGGTGGTCTGGTCGTCCGTGATCGCCCAGGATGCGGCCAAGCCCGTGCGCGCCTCGTCGATGTCCACCGTTGCCGATCCGTCCTCGGCCAGGGTGGTCAGGGTGTGGGTTACGGTCGAGGGCGACAGCGGCTCGTACTTGGGGATCAGGACAGGCAGCGATACGGCGTCCGCAAGGATCAGCCCAAGACCGCCCGAGTCGGCCGCCGGGAGGAGTCCGAAGGGGACGTCCTCGTCCGTGGGGTCAAAAAGTAGAAAGCTGGTGCCGCCTGCGCGCACGACGGTCGACCCCTCGGGAGGCGGCTGCACGCATGGGATAGCGACAATCGCGTGGTTAAAGATGGCCGAGGGCCATCCAATACGGTTCTCGAGGGGCAGCCCGCTGTTCACAAGAATGGGGTATGCGTCCACGCCCACGGCCCTGAGCATCGTGCACAGCAGCACCGCCTTGTCCTTGCAGTCGCCGTAGCGGTTCTGGCAGACCTCGGCGGCAGGGTGGGGGCGGTATCCCGCCATCGAGTCGCTGTCGATGGAGATCTCCAGATAGGTGATCTCCTTCTGGACAAAGCGGCAGATTGGCAGGATCCGGGCCCAGACGGACCCTTTGGCCGCCTTCTCGCGGGCGAGGCTCCCCAGCGCGGGTGTGACGACCGCCTTGGGGTCGATTTCCGCCCTCGCAAGGCGGACCACGTCCGCCCACGACTTGGTCGCATTCGCCGAGGAAAGCATGTCGGCGCGCAGCTGCATGCTGTCGCGCTCCACGTAGGGGGGCATGTCGATGCTCAGCCCGCTCAGGTCCGACAGGGCCCACGTGCGCCCGCCACCGGGCTCCTCCGGCCCGGGCTCGGGCATATCCATGGTGAAGCGTTCCCACCTCACGACGCCCCCGGGTGCCGGCATCAGCCGGAACGAGGCGTGCCGAACGGGGATGCTCTCGCGCGGATTCCACATCAGATCGAAGGCCGTTCCCTGCTCGGAGTACTCGATCTCGTAGGCGACAACCCATCCGGGCTGCACGTAGCGATCCGCGCTGAAGTAGACCATCTTCAACTGATCCCAGATGATGTTGCTTACCGACGAGGAGACTATGGCGAACTCATTGCCTCCGAACGCCCGGCATTTCTTGCCATCGGGGGACATGGCCCATGCCCGGGCCGAGGTTGGCGAGGTGGTGCCCGCGGGCAGGAACATCGCAAAGCTGGCATATTTCGTGCCTGCGTCCGAGAGGACCATCACGGCGCGCCTCACATGAAACACCCGCTCGCTGGACGACAGCTGCGTGACCTGCTCCGAGCTTTCCAGGACCCATGCCGACACCCCCGGCGGCCGGGGCTCGCCTGCCTGCGGGAGCTTGAGCCACTGCGGGGGGTGGTCCGCAAATGCCGCGGAGAAGGACAAAGCAAGAAGCAAGAGGATGCGCTTCATGGGCCTGGGGTTGGGGGGGGCGAGGCCCTCGAGGCGGTGCCCCGCGGGGCGCACGTGAGCATGATCCCCATCTGGTCGGCCACGCTGACCCGCCGGAACCAGTCCCGCGCCTTGGGATACTCATGCACCGGGATCTCTATCACGCCGTTCCTGCTGGAGCGTTCTATCTCAAGCGTCCCGCGGTCGGAATCACCCTTGACGGCTAGGGAATACGAGAAGGCGCCGCCAGCGGCCTCAATCGGCTTCGGCAGAATTCCGGCCCTGTATCCCGCGGGCAGGTGCACGGTGACGTGTTCGTGCTCCATTCGGGCATAGTGGAAGAAGACCGGGGAGGTTCTTTCCGACGCGTTGAGCAAGGGCGCCCTTCCACTGGCCCAGACGGCGAGGACAAGGGACATGCGGTTGGAAAGCACCGGCGCGTACGAGGGCCAACGCACGCGCGCGTGCACGCGCACCGGACCGCCGGGCGTTTCCACGCCCTCGATCCCGACCAGATGCGCCTCGCACGACGAGCTCTCGAGGCCCAGCAGGTCCTTTGCAAGGGTGCCCCATTCCTCCCTGCCCACCTGCGAAAGGCGCAGCCTGACATCGTACGCCGAGTGCCCGGTGAGCGTGAGCACGCAGTCACCGGCGAGGCTGCCGTCGTCGCCCAGGGTGAGCTCGGCTTCGACATCGGACAGCGACTTTTCGGCCGCCAGGGGCGGGATGTCCAGGAACGCCTGTTTGCGGGGCATGGCCATGAGCGCGGGCTCTCCCTCGATCTCCCAGGGCAACTCGCCGAAACCGAGGGGCACCTTTTCGCACGGGGTGCACAGGACCCAATCCTCGCCCACCTTCACGGCGACCGTCCACTCGCTGAGGAAGTGCTCGGACACCATGTCGGTCCGGAATGGGAACGCGGAGCGGCTTGGATGAAAGACGCTGTGGCATTCGAGTCCCGCAGAGCGGACGAGCGCAACGAACAGGTAGTTGAAGTCCTCCGCCCGGATGACCGTTGAGTCGATCGTGTCCAGGTCGATCAGCTCGTCGAGCGAGTCGACGTACCGAGTATACCAGTTTTCCAGGTCGGCCCGCGTCCTAAACTGCTGGTACAGGTTCTCGACGTAGGCGTAGATCCGTCGCGCCTTCTCCATCGGGTCGGTCACGCCGGCCGTCAGCTCATCGGCCTTTTCCTTCACCCGCTTGGTGGCAAAACCCTTGTCCGCGTCCTGATAGTCCTTCGCTGTCGAGCACATGGCCCACGGGCCCAGCGACAGCGGCACCGACTTGGGGATAGGAATGGTCATGTGTTTCGAGCCGAGCCTCTGCTCAAGGCTCTCGTAGACCTCGATCACCGTCAGCGAGAAGTAGGAGTCGGGCGGCGCAAACTCCTCATTGTGGACAGAAGGAAGGTTCTGGGCGGTGAACCGCATCACGCCCTTCCTGGGGTCGTTGGACATCTTCCCACCGCTGGGATTGAGCACGTAGCCGCGCGTGAGCCAATAGGGGTCCGGTGCGTAACGGCCCTCGAATTCGAACTGCCGAATGGGTGTGTCGGGGCGCTGCACAGAGAGCATCAGCCAATCTGTCCGTTCGATGCGCGGCTCGGATTCCCATATGTCCAGCACGGCCCCCTTGACGACCCCCGTCACCGCCAGAAACCTCTCCTCGACGACATCGTTCTTGTTGCTCCCCAGCACGCGCAGTATCCCATTCGCCTGGCCTTCCTCGGCGAAATTCCGTGAGCGCATGTCGTCCTCGCCGAACATCCGGCTCGAGCCGTCCGGGAGCGTCAGCCGGGCGCGGATGTCATAGTATGGGCTCGCCCGCCCCCTCCAGAAGCGGGACACCCGGGTGAGGTCGAACGTCCGGCCCGGGTCGTAAATCTTGTAGCGCACCCACCAGGTCATGTCGCGGTGCTTGTTGAGCGCGGTGTCGTCGACCAGCACGCGGTAGCTGAGAATCTCCGCCGCAGCCGACGGCTCGATCTGCGGCCTATCCTCCGCCAGCTCTGCTGCAGTGACAGGGGCCCAATCAGGCCCGCAGAAGGCGGTCCGGCACATCAACACAGCCATCGCCAAGGGTAATCCATGCCAGGCGTTAATACGCACGTAGGAGGAGGGGTATACAGTAGCGGACTGCGTATGTCCCCAGGCTTCAAGGAAATTAGGGTCTGCGGCCGTGCAGCTTGCGCTCCGTTTCAGACTCGCAAAGCCACCCGCTCCACGGTGTATGCTTGCTGGAAGTGTCGACTTGCCTCCAGTCGCCTTTTTCGGCGCCGGGATATGGCCGGCACACCGCCATTGGATCGCCTTCGGCGGCAGTCCTTCCACTCTCAAAAGAATAACCATGAAAATCGTTCTGGCCTACTCGGGCGGTCTCGACACGTCCGTCATCGTAAAATGGCTCCGCGAAACCTACGACGCGGAGATCGTCACCTTCGCGGCCGACATCGGCCAGGAGGAGGAGCTAAAGGGGCTCGCCCAGAAGGCGCGCCGCACCGGGGCCTCCAAGCATTACACTCTGGACCTGGTCGAGGAGTTCGCCAGGGACTTCATCTTCCCCATGGTGCGCGCCAACGCGGTCTACGAGGGCCAGTACTACCTGGGGACCTCCATCGCGCGCCCGCTGATCGCGAAGGCGCAGATCGAGATCGCCCGCCGCGAGAAGGCGGACACGGTCGCCCACGGGGCCACCGGCAAGGGCAATGACCAGTGCCGCTTCGAGCTCACGTACATGGCTCTGGCTCCCCGGCTGAAAATCATTGCCCCATGGAAAATCGACTCGTTCCGCGAGGCCTTTCCCGGGCGCGCGGAGATGATCGCGTACTGCAAGAAGCACCGCATCCCCGTCGAGGCCTCGCTCAAGAAGCCGTACTCGATGGACCGCAACCTCCTTCACATCTCCTACGAGGCCGGTATCCTCGAGGATCCGTGGTTCGACCCGACGACCCGGGCCAACAAGGCCATGTTCAAGCTCTCCGTCTCGCCTGAGGACGCTCCCAATCGCGCGGAGTACGTCGAACTCGACTTTGAGAGGGGCGACTGCGTTGCCGTCAACGGCAAGCGCCTGACGCCGGCGGGCGTCCTTAAGGCGCTCAACAAGCTGGGCGGCAAGCACGGCATCGGCCGCGTGGACCTCGTGGAGAACCGCTTCGTCGGGATGAAGTCGCGCGGCGTCTACGAGACGCCGGGTGGCACGATTCTCATGCACGGCCACCGGCAGGTGGAGTCCCTCACGATGGACCGCGAGGTGATGCACCTGCGCGATTCGCTGATCCCGAAGTACGCCGAGCTTGTCTACTACGGCTTCTGGTTCGCCCCCGAGAGGGAGGCGCTGCAGGCCCTGGTCGACGAGAGCCAGAAGTTCGTGACCGGCACCGTGCGCCTTAAGCTCTACAAGGGCAACGTGATCACCTGCGGCCGCAAGTCGAAGTACTCGCTCTACGACACCAAGGTTGCATCGATGGAGGGGGTCAAGAGCTGGTACAACCAGAGCGACGCCACGGGCTTCATCAGGCTCAACGGCCTGAGGTTGCGGGCGCGCAACCTCGCCCAGCGCGGCCCCAAGCTGTAGCTTAGAACAGCGCGTTGACGACGATCCCGACCGCCGTGACGGGGCCGGAGTCGCTCAAGCCGTCGAGGGTGCGGTCGACCTTCTTGATCGTCCCCTGGGCGCTGGTGTAGAGGCTGTCGTCGTTGATGAGCTTGCCGAGCGTGCCTTCACCCTTGGCGAGCTTGTCGGAGACCGCGCGGAGGTTGGCGATGGAGGCCTTGATGTCGTCGGCGGATTTCTGGTCGTAGACCAGCGTGCCGAGCGTGCCCTGCCCCGTCTTGACCTGGTCGACGATGGTTTGTGCGTTGGCCACGAAGGCCTTCGCCTGCGTCGCCGCGGACTTGATCTCCTCGACCGTGGCGAGCAGCTCGTCGTGCATCTTCGGGTCGTTGACCAGCTTGCCGAGAGTGCCCTCGCCGTTGTTGATCTTGTCGGTGATCTGCTGGAGGTTGGTCATCGTGGCGTTGAGCCTGGTGGTGTTCTCGGTGATGAGCTTGTCGAGCTTCTGCATGATGCCTCCTCCTCCTCCTCCGGGCTCGCCGTTGAAGGCCTTGCTGAACGAGCCCAGGGAATCCTGGAGCTGCTTGCCGAGCCCTCCGATCTCGGCCATGAGCGTGTTCAGGTCGGGAGAGGCCAGGGTGCGTATCTCGGCGCCGTCGGCAAGGGGGGGCGAACCGGCGCTGCCCATGTCGATGGCCACATAGTTTCCTCCGATAAGGCCCGACATGACGATCGTCGCGGTGGCATCGCTGGCGATAGCGACCTTCGGGTCGATCTGCAGCACCGCCTCGGCGCGGCGGCCGGCCAGCCGGGTCGTCATCACGGTGCCCACCTTGACGCCTGCCATGCGCACCTCGTCGCCGTTTTTCAACTGGCGCAGGTCCTCGAATCCCGCGATGAGGCTGTGGGTGTGCTCGGCGAAGATCTTGCCGTCGCTGAGCGTCTCAAACGTCACCCAGACGAGGGCGACGCCAAGGAGGAAGAATAGCCCGACGCGGGCGCTCTGCTGTGCAGTGTTCATGATGGTGCCTTTTCCTGAGTTTCGAGCTTCTTAAAACGGGGATTGGTGATGTCGATCTTCGGATTGAGGAAGTCCTCAATGCGCGGGTCGGTGGACGCCTTCAGGTCGGCGGGTGTGCCCAGGGTCACCAGCTTGCCGTCCATGAGGATCCCGACGCGGTTGGATATGGTGAGGGCGAGGTCGCGGTCGTGGGTCACCACGATGCTCGTGACGCTGTACTCGTTCTTTAGTGTGGCGATGATCTCGCTGATCGTGGCGCCCATCACGGGGTCGAGCTCGCTCGTCGGCTCGTCGTAGAGCAGCAGCTGCGGCTCCATGACGAGCGCACGGGCAATGGAGACGCGCTTCTTCATGCCGCCGGACAGCTCCGAGGGAAACTTCCGAAACGCGTCCTCGACCGAAAGGATCTTAAGGGCGTGCATGACCTTTTCGCGGATGGATTTCTCGTCTCCCGAGCGGTGCTCGCGTGGATAGAGGGCGAGGTTGTCATAGACGCTGAGCGAGTTGAACAGCGCCCCGTCCTGGAAGACCAGTGCGAGGCGCACGTGGTCGCGCGTCTGCGCAAGGCTCGGGTCCAGCCCGTCGACGCGCACGCTCCCCGAGGTGGGGATCTCGAGGCCGGCCATGTGGCGCAAAAGGACGCTCTTGCCCGAACCGCTGGGCCCCATGAGGACGAAGATCTCCCCGGGCTCCACCGCGAAGGTGAGGTGGTGCAGCACGCCGAAGTTGCCGAACTTCTTGGAGAGGTCCTTCACCGTCACGCCGACGGCATTCGCCTCCACTCCGGTGAAGGGGTTGCGGGTTTTGCTACAGCAGTCAGTCATCGTATTTGCCCCGGTCGTTTCAAAGCAGCACCTTCGTGACAAAGTAGTCCAGGACGAGGATCATGATCAGGGAGGTGACAACGCCGCGGGTGACTGCCGCGCCGATCTCACGCGGGCCTCCCCGCGTATTCAGGCCGATGTTGCAGCACACCAGCACCACCACGAAGCCGAACACCTCCGCCTTTTCCATGCCGTTCATCACGTCCTTGAACTTGGTGAAGTGGCGAAGCGCCGCGAAGTAGGCCTCTGGGCTGATTCCGACGAAGCTGACGTACCGCGCGACGACGGAGCCGCCGAACCAGCCGACGACGTTGGCGATCACGATGAGGACGGGCATCATCACCAGGACGGCGGCGAGCCTCGGCAGCACCAGGATCTTTGCCGCGGGGATGTTCATCGTGGTGAGGGCGTCGATCTCCTGGTAGACCTTCATCGAAGCCAGCTCGGCCGTGATCGCCGAGCCCACCCGGCCGGCGAGCAGAACGGCGGTCATCATGGGCCCGAGCTCGCGGGCCATGGAGAGGCCGACCAGGCTGCCGATGTACTCCTTGGCGCCGAATCCCTCCATCGCGTAGCCCGCCTCGAGCGCCAGCACGGTGCCGATGAAGAAGCTCAGGATCGCGACGATCGGCAGCGTGGTGTAGCCGATCATGTAGCATTGCTCGATGAACCGGGCCCACTGGCGGGGGAGTGTCCCCGCGTACCCCACAGCCTGCAGGGCCAGCTGGACGACACTTCCGACGCCCTCGAGGATTGAATTGAGCTGTTTCATTTTGCCGGAGGGTTATTCTTGCCCAAGTTGGGCGCAAAATCGAATCCTAAGATCCTCCAGCGGGCGCCTTCGGGAGCGTGGCGCATCCCTAGGAGCGGTCCGAGGTGGAATTCGTCCAGGGCGCCCGATGCGCCGCGCCTCCAGGTGACGGCATTCCATAGGAGCGAATCCGTCGTCACGCCGTCGGGCCGGTGGTCGTAGCGGTAGAGCGCGAACAGGGGCGTCCATACCTGCCGGATGTCGGCGTTGTCGTTGAAGAAAACCTCAAGGGGGCTCGGGATCTGGAGCTGGCGGCTGCCGGCTCCGTTGTCCCAGACGCTCAGGAGGGGCCAGACGTGGCGCTTGAAGGCCGGCGCCAGGTCCGGGCGGGAGACGCTCGTCTGGTCGAGCGACCAGTAGAGGAAATAGAATACCTGCGTCTTTGACTGCCGGGTGTCCGAGTCCGCCCACGTCGTGTTGTGGAAGAGGGGCCAGATGTTCCAGGTCGAAGTGCTGCCCTTGTACTCGGAGAAGGTATAGAGCGGCGCGATGCGCTCCACGACCTTGTCCTTTCCGTGGCCCTGCACGAGGAACGGCCAGAAGTAACGCCTCTCATGGTAGTCGGAGGGAATGGTGCGGGACGTGTATCCGAAGAAGGGCCAGAGGAAGTTCTCGCTGATCGACCCTGGAGCCGTATCGCGGGTGTAGAAGGGCAGGAACCCCACCTGCGTTCCCGGTGCGGCGCCGGGCGGCGCATCGGGATCGATATCCAGGGTATTGTCCCAGAACAGCGGCCACGCAGCGAAGAAATGCCGGGCCACACCGGGCCCCCGGGTGGAGCCAAAGAGGGGCCACAGCGCGAAGCCGTTCTCCCCGCCTGAATAGGTCCTGACGATCGGCCACGGAGTGTAGGTCACTTTCCCGTGGCTCTTCACCGTCTGAACAAAGAGCGGGAACGGAGCCCAGGAAATGCTCCTGTACCCCAGCCGGTACTTGATCGTGCCGTAGATCGGCAGGAGCGCGTGGTACGTGTCCTGCGGATCCGGGGTCTCGTGGGAGAAGTAGAAGGGCCAGATGTCGAAATGCTTGTCGGGGGGCCCCGCCTCCCGCGGTGCGAGGGTGTTCCTGCCCGAACCATTGACCAGCTGCAGGATGGACCACGTGTAGTTGTCGGGGTACTGCCGATAGAAAAAGAGCGGGTACAGCAGGTCGGTCTTTTCGACGCCGGTTTCGTCGAAACGCACCCAGAGGGGGCGCAATCCGTAGACTCGGCCGGCGTCCGGCTCCGGACTCGGCTGCGAGAACAGCAGGGGACCCAGGCCCGTCCAGGAGCGCGTTGCGCCGGAATCCTCGTCTTCGAAGACAACAGCCGGCCATGCATTGACTTCATAGGCATGCAGTTGCGCTGCAGCGGCAACGGCTGCAAGGCAGACGATAACTTGATGCCAGACACGTCTCATAATCACTCCATCCCCAGGTCAAAAGGATTCAATCTTACGCTGTCTGGAATTGTAAAATCTGCAACCATTTACCACGGAATCGATTGTCGTCTGACACCTTACAAACACCGGATGTTCCGGCGCCTCCGTGAATTAGCTCGGCTTCAAATCCGCAGGCTGGCCCCATGGAGAGGCGCTTGGAAGGTCCCGGGAGCTATGCCCTGCGCCTGGCAGGCCTCTTTGAGCGCCCGCACCGGCTCGTCGAAGGCCTCGTCGGTGAGCTGAAAGGTGCCCCAATGCATCGCGGCGCTCCTGCGGGCACCGACCTCGAGGTGGACACGGACCGCCTCGGCCGGATTCATGTGGGCCTGCTTCATGAACCAGCGCGGCTCGTAGGCCCCGATGGGGATGAGCGCGAGGTCCGGGGCGCCGCAGCGCCTGCCGATCTCGCCGAATAAACCCTCCGCATGGCCCGAGTCCCCGGCGAAGTAGATGCTGCGGCCGGCGGCCCTGAGCATGAATCCGCCCCAAAGCCTGACGTTGGTGGCAAAGGGTTGCCGGCGGCACCAGTGCCTCGCAGGAACGAGGGTCACCTCCAGGCCGGGGGCGCAGGAATGGCTCTGCCACCAGTCGAGTTCCACGATCCTGCGGACGCCGGCAGCCTCGAGGAGGGAGCGGTGCCCGAGGGGCGCGAGGACAAGCGGGTCGTCGCGCTGCGCCAGGCGCCGAAGGCTGGGAAGATCGCAATGGTCGTAGTGGTCGTGCGAAAGGAGCACCAGGTCGACGCGGCCGATGGCCTCGAGCGCCGGCGCGGGCGCCGCCACGCGGCGCGGGCCCGCCCAGGAGACCGGACCCGCGACGTCCGAGAAGATGGGATCGGTGAGCACCGTGGCGGCCGCGCTCCTGAGCAGGAAGGTCGACTGCCCGACCCAGGTTGCCACCACGCCTTCGCCCAAGGGGACCGGGGGCAGGGGATCGTTCGAGACCGCGACGCTGCGCGGCCACTCGGCGGCCCGGCTCGTCATCTTCCACTTGATGAGGTCCCGCAGGCCGGGTTGCTTCATCGCTCCCGGATTGAAGAAGGTTTTCCCGTTGAAGTGGTCGGACTGCGGCAATCTCATGGGCGTATCGTTGTGATGAGGCCCCGAAGGATGTCGAATCATTGCCCGCCGCAAACCCGCGGCCGGGAAAGGATCCCGTGCGCATAAGCGGGGGCGAGGCGCGGGGCATCGAGCTCGCCGTCCCCAAGGGCGACGCCGTCAGGCCGGCCACGGACGGAATGCGCCAGTCGGTCTTCTCAAGCCTGGGGGACCGCGTCGTGGGTGCCCGCTTCGTCGATCTCTTCGCCGGCAGCGGAGCCTACGGGCTTGAGGCCTTCAGTCGGGGCGCCTCGGGGGGCACGTTCGTGGAGAGGAACGCAAGGGCCGCCTCATGCCTGAGGAAAAACATCGCGGCTGTCTGCCGCAGCATGCGCAGGGCAGGCGAGGAGCTCGTGGTCGCGGAGGCGGATGCCCTCTCGATGCCCGCGGGTGCGGGGGCGCCCCCGCACCTGGTCTTCGTCGACCCGCCCTACGAGATGATCCCCGAGGTGGCCCCCGCGCTGTTCGGCAGGCTGGCCCGGGCGCTGCCGGCGGACTGGGCGGGGCTCGTCCTCTTCGAGATGCCCGGCGACATCTCGCTCGAGCCCGAGGGATGGACGGCGTTCAAGCGCCTGGGCAGGGGGGCGAGGCAGCCGAGTGTGGTCTTCTTGCGAAGGGCCGCGGCCGCGCCTAGCCCGACGCCTTGAGTATGGAGAGCGAGGCCGCCACGGCCGTCTCCGTCCTAAGGACCCTTTCGCCCAGATGGGCGATCCCAAACCCGTGCCGGCGCAGCAGGGTGCGCTCGGCATCCGACCACCCCCGCTCCGGGCCGAACGCGAGGGATATGGGGCGGCGGGCGTCGGGCACCAGGCGGTGCGTGGCCTCGTAGTTGTCTAGGGCGATCCTTGCGCCGTCCTGGGGCAGTGCCGAGAGCGCGTCGTCGAGCGAGCCATGGTGGAGCACCCCGGGAAGGCGGGTGTCAAAGGCCTGCGCCGCGCCCTCTTTCAGGTGGCGGCGCCATTCGCCGCTCTTCCACAGGGTGCTTGAGGCGTAGCTGGGCTCGCCCTTCTGCGAGGTGAAGAAGTGCATCGAGGCCACGCCGAGGGTGCTCGCCTCGTTGAGGATCTTCCGCGCAGTTTGCGGCCGCGGGACGGCGATCAAGAGATGAATGAGGTCCGCCTGCATTGGCGGGGCTCCTGGCTCGAAGCCCAGGATAAGCGCATCCTCGTGGATTGCCGCCAGGGTCGCTTTTCCCCTGGGACCGTCGACGATCCCGGCATCGAACAGGTCGCCCTCGCGGCGGCGCAGCACCCTTAGAAGGTGGACCGCCCGCGGGTCCGAGCGCGGTAGCGGCGCCTCCAGCTCGCCGGGCTCGAAGAGGATCAGGTTCACCTTCCGAATGCCCGCTGACGCGCCCTCAGGAGACGATGTTCTCTATCCGCCCCAGTTCCTCGACGGAGAACGAGAGGTTCCTGAGCGCTCCGAGGTTTTCGTCGATCTGGGTCGTCTTGCTGGCGCCGATGAGTGCCGAGGTGATCGCCGGTTGGCGCAGGACCCAGGCCAGCGCAAGCTGTGCCAGGGACTGTCCGCGATCCTTGGCGAGGGCGTCCAGCTTGCGCAGCCGTCCGAGCTTATCCTCGGTGATGCTCTCCGGCTTGAGGAAACGGGGATCATGGCCCGCTCGTGAGTCAGCGGGGATGCCATTCAGGTAGCGGCTCGTGAGGAGGCCCTGGGCCAGCGGGCAGAACGCAATGCCGCCGATGCCTTCCTGGACAAGCGTATCGAAGAGCCCGTGTTCCGGGGCCCGGTCGAACAAATGGTACCGGGGCTGGTGGATCAGGCACGGCGTGCCGAGTTCCTTGAGGACCTCGGCCGCGCGCTTGGTCTGCGCCGCATCGTAGTTTGAGAGGGCCGCGTAGAGCGCCTTTCCTGAGCGTACCGCCTGCGCGAGGGCCCCCATGGTCTCCTCGATGGGGGTCTCTGGGTCGGCACGATGGCTGTAGAAGATGTCGACGTACTCGAGGCCCATCCGCTTCAGGCTCTGGTCGAGGCTCGCGAGGAGGTATTTGCGCGATCCAAAGTTGCCGTAGGGGCCCTCCCACATGTCGTAGCCGGCCTTTGTCGAGATGATGAGCTCGTCGCGGTGGGCCGCGAGGTCCTCGCGCAGGATGCGGCCGAAGGTGATCTCGGCCGAGCCGGGGGGCGGGCCGTAGTTGTTCGCGAGGTCAAAGTGGGTGATGCCCTGGTCAAAGGCCCGCAGCACGAGCGAGCGGCTGTTGGCGTAGCTGTCGACGCCGCCGAAGTTGTGCCAGAGCCCCAGAGAGAGCAGGGGCAACTTGATCCCGCTCCTGCCGCAGCGGCGGTAGAGGGAGGGGTTGGAGTAGCGGTCGATGGAGGGAACGTGGCTCATGGGCTGGGGGATGGGTATCCAAGGCATGGTTCGGCCCATCGGGGTCGGCAAACCCAATCTTGTGGAGGAGGCTTGACGGTGTCTTCCACCCTACGAAACGCGGTCGTGGTTCAGTGGTAAGGTCTCTGCCTTCCCAGCAGGTGTCGCGGGCCCGATTCTCGGCGACACTCGCCATAGAAAACCGGAAGGTTATGCAGCGGTGAAGAGGTCCGGGCCCGTTACGCCCAGGAACAACAAGAAACAACATCAGCGACGATTCAAGGAGCTCGTTGGCTTTGCGGGATTCAAGCGGTGAGAAGCGAGTGCTATGCGCCGCAGCTTCGGGAGCCACCCTCGTGCGCTCCATCGTAACCCCGCAAGGGAACTCCCGGCTGCTTGGGTCACAAGGCCAGCGACCCAGTGCTTTTTAATCTCCACCGAGTTCTCGAGACTAAGGTGCAAGGTGAGGAGTATTTCGCGGTTGTACCGCCAGCGGGTGCGGGGAAGATGGCTGCCTTCTGATGAAGCGCGACACTAACGCAGAGCCGGGGAAGGCCCTTGTTGCGATCGGGCCTCGATGCGGGACGCTAAACGATTCTGCCTTTAATCGACGTTCTGCCACGAATGCCGCCAGTTCGCATTTCGCCGGACTGATTCGGGAACAAGTCGGTTTGGACGGCCTCGGCGGGATTGAACGAGCTGTTAAGCAGAGCGCACCGGCGCGCGAAGAGGAAGAAGCACCGCCAGCTCGTGCGTCTCGACCCCGTGAAGAAGCTCCTGCCCAACACCCTGGGGGACTACACCGTCGTCCTGCGCCAAGGGACGCCTGACGCATCCTGCCCTTTGTGAGCGAGCCGCCCCCAACCCGAATTGCCGGCCCCGTTGCGTGGCTTATCAGCGCGGTGTTCTCCCTCGCTTGCCTTGCGCTCCTCGCGTCCGCGGGAGCCCGGCTCGCACACGAGCTTTCCTGTACCTCCGACGAGCCCGGCCACCTGAGCGCCGGCCTGAGCTACTGGCAGCCCGGGGACTACCGCCAGTCGACCGCGAACCTGTTCTTCACCCAGAAATGGGCCGCCTGGCCGCTGCACCGCGCGGGTCAGCCCCTGCCCGACGAAAACGTGCAGCGCGAGCATTCCTGGCGCTCCACACCGATAGGCGAGGCAATCCTGTTCTCCGGGGCCGGCGACCCGCGAGCGATTTTGGCGCCTGCCCGGATGATGACGCTTCTCCTTTGTGCGATAAGCGGCGCGCTTGTCTGGGCATGGGCTTCGCGCTGCGCCGGGCCGTGGGCCGGCGCCCTCGCAGTACTCCTCTACGCGTCATGCCCCGTGGTCCTCGCGAACGGGGTGCTCGTGACGACCGACACGGGTGCCGCATTCTGGTTTGTGGCTGCCACGGCCTGCTACGGCTGGATGCTAGCCCGGCCCTCGGCCGTCCGGGCCGCGCTGGCGGGCGTAAGCGCGGGCATGCTGGCCCTGTCGAAGTTCTCCGTGCTCGCCTGGCTCCTTGGCGCCGCATTGCTCCTTGGCTGGCACCTGTGGGTGTCGAAGCCGCGCCCGCCCCTGTGGCGCTTGGCGGCCTGGCACGCCGTCGCGGCCATCGCCGCCTGGGCGTGCCTCTGGTCCTTCTTCGGTTGGGAATTCAGGCCCGGCGGCTACGCGTACCTTGCGCTGGCGCCCTCGGCCACCGGGACGCAGCGCGCCGTGGCGCTCCTGGACCGCTGGCATGCGCTGCCCGAGCCCTACCTGCGAGAAATCCTCTCCGTTGGGGGCGTGGTCGCCCCCCGGCCGGGCTACCTATTGGGCGGCTTCAGTGTGGGCGGACACTGGTACTATTTCCCGGTCGCATTTGTCTCCAAGAGCACGCTCGGCATGCTGATGGCGCTGGCGTCGGGGTTTGCGCTCAGGGGAAGAGCTCGCGCGGGGGCCATGGGGCTCGGGATGCCCGCGCTCGCGGCGGGCGCGCTTGGATACTCCGCGGCGGCGCTCGCCACGCCGCTGAATATCGGAGTGCGCCACATCCTGCCGCTGTTCATCCTCGGCGCGATCGCGGGAGGGGTCGCCCTGGCGCGCCTCGGCCGGCTGGGCGCGCCCTGGCGGGTGCTCGCCGCCGCCGCCGCGCTCCTCGCGGCGGCCGAGGGGTTCTCGGCGCGGCGCCAGCCCCTCGCCTGGTACAACTCGCTTTGGGGCGGCCCGATGAACGGATACCGGGTCATGATCGATTCGTCCCTTGAGTGGGGGGGGGACCTGCCCCAGCTCATGGATTGGGAGAATGCCCTGCGCAGGGTCGACCATGCGTCGCCGGTTTATGTCAGCCTCCTCGGCCCCCCGGGTTACGAGAACTTCGGGTTCCCCGCAGGGGACCTGGCGAGCGCATTTGAGCGCGGGCTCGTGCACCCCGGATACTTCATTTTCAGCGCGACGCGGCTCGAGGGCGGCCCGTCGGAGCTCTACGGATTATGGAACGCCGAGATGGACAGCGCCTGGGACACCTACGGCGCGCAGACCTGGAACCGGCCCCTGCCCCACCGCCTAGCGCAGCTCGCCGTGGCGAGGCTCGCGGCGCGGTGCCGCGGGCTCCCTCCCTCGGAAAGGGTCGGCCCTGTCTATTTCGTGTACCACATGGACGCCTCCGCGCTTGAGGCCGCCCTGGGCACGCCCGAGTCCCCGTAGCGCCTTCGGGCGGCGCGGAGAGCGGCAGACCCAAACTCGCTCCCGCGAAGAGCCGGGCTGCGCGAAGGCCTGCCGGCGAAGGCAGGCTTGACGGTGAAGGCCGCCCGCCGGAGTATTCCCCGCTCAAGAAAGCGGTCGTAGTTTAGTGGTAAAACCTCTGCCTTCCAAGCAGGTGTCGCGAGTTCGATTCTCGCCGACCGCACCATGCAGATCAACGAGTTAGATGATCGCATACGGATGGGTCTAGGAAAAAGATTGGGGACAGGCGTGGATGGATGGGTTGAGGGTTTGAGTTAGCCGCACTGAGCGATACGCGCAGGCGGTAGTTGGGGTCTAGTGAATAGCATAGTCGCGAGAAGCCTGCGCTGCTGGCCGAGTTCAGGCTCTTGGACGACTGCGCCTGCGGGGGGCTTGGACTCCCGGCCCGGACTCAGGCCTGGTGGCGCTTAGGGACGCACCCCGAGAAACTGGAGATTGGGGTGCGCCGCGCCGTCCCCCTGCCCGAACTGGAGCGAGCTCAGGCGCCGGTAGAGGCCGTCTTTGATCGTCGAGAGCTCATCGTGGGTTCCGAGCTCCACCACGCAGCCGGCCTCGATCACCGCGATCTTGTCCGCGTTGCGAACGGTCGAAAGGCGGTGCGCGATGATGAAGGTGGTGCGCCCCTGCATCAGCCGGTCGAGCGCCGCCTGGACGAGCCGCTCGCTCTCGCTGTCGAGCGAGCTGGTCGCCTCGTCGAGGATGAGGATCGCCGGGTTCTTCAGGATGGCGCGCGCGATGGCGACCCTCTGGCGCTGGCCGCCGGAGAGCTTGATGCCCCGGTCCCCGACGAGGGTCTGGTAGCCCTCGGGAAAGGCCGAGATGAAGTCATCGGCGTTCGCAAGGCGGGCCGCCTCGCGGATCGCCCCCAGGTCCGCTCCCGGCCGGCCGTAGACGATGTTTTCTGCGATGCTCCCCCCGAAGAGCAGGACATCCTGGGGGACGATCGCCATCTGGCCACGGAGCCAGGCGAGGGGATAGTCCCGGGCGTCGACCCCGTCGATCCGCAGATGGCCGCTTTCAGGATCATAGAATCGCAGGAGGAGGGCGGTGAGCGTCGATTTTCCGGCCCCGCTGGGGCCCACGAGGGCGATGCGCTCCCCGGGGAGCGCCCTTAGCGTGACGCTCTTCAGGACTTCCGCGTCGGGTCGCGAGGGGTACCGGAAACTCACCGACTCGAAGGAGACCTCCCCCTTCAGGCGCGTCGGCAGGGCAATGCCGGGCGCTGCGGGCGACGGCTGCGCAAACTCCGCCGGCTCCCTCAGGAGCTCGCGCACGCGCTGGGTGGCCCCGACGGTCTTCTGGATCTGGCTGAAGAGCTCGGCGGCCTGGCCCATGGCCCCGGCCACGAACGTCGTATAGAGGACGAAGCGGGTGAGCTCGCCCGGGCTGATGCCGCCGCTCTGGAGCAGCCGGGCGCCGAACCATAGCACGATCACGATGCCCCCGAAGAGGGCCACGATGAAGAAGGCCACGAACACGGCCCGCCACTTGGCCGCGCCCAGGGCGGCCTCCAGCACGCGCGCGTTTGAGCGCTCATAGCGTCCCAGCTCGAACGCCTCGTTGGCGAAGGCCTTCACGCTGGCGATTGCCTGGAGCGTCTCCTCGACGATGGTGTTCGTCGCCGCGAGCTGGTCCTGGGTCTCGCGTGAGTAGCGGCGCAGGCGCCGTCCGAAAAAGACGGCTGCGGCGATGAGGACTGGGAGCGTCCCGAGCATCACCGCAGTGAGCCGGCCCGACGTCACCGCGATCATGGCCACGCCGCCCAAGAGGAACACGGTCTGCCGGCACATCTGGGGCAGCGCGTCGATGAGCGCCCCCTCGATCTGCGCCACGTCGGTGGACACGCGGCTCGTCAGCTCCCCGACACGCCGCTGGGCGAAGAACGACATCGGCAGCGAGATGATGCGGCTGTAGCACTCGCGCCTCAGGTCGGCCAGCGCGCGCTGGCCGACGCGGTTGAAGGCCAGGGAGCTGTTGAAGGACGCCAGGGACTGGAGGGTGACGGAGAAGGCCAGCACCAGGGCCAGCTCGTTCAGGGAAAGGGGCCCGAGCACCGGCAGGCGCGTGATCCCCGAGTGGAGGGCGGCGTCGATGAGCGAGCCGGCCAGCAGGGGGAATGCGAGTCCGAGGCTGGCGCTAAGGAAGAGCGTGGCCATCCCGGAGGTGAACCGTGCGCGGTAGGGGCGGACAAAGCGCGCGAGCGACAGCGCATCCCCGAGGCTTTCCCTGCTGATTTTTGCCTTGGGCAGGCGATCCAACGCGATTTCGTCGTCTGAAGGTTGCCGTCGGGCCATCTTCTCGAACCTTCCGTGCGCTCCCGGCAAAACACAAGTGCGATTGCCGGACCTGGAGGGCGCCTCGAAGTCCGGCGCAGGCCGGTTTTACATGGGTTTCAAAAGTCCATGGGGCGTGGGTAATTCCCGGCGTTGCAAATGGGGTTGCGGGTGCGCGCGCGCTCTGTTTTATAGCGACCATGGCACTTTTCTCTTCGGCATCTGCCACCACGGGACCGGCCGCGCGTCTGGACACCTCGAAAAAGCCGGGTACCGATGTCCGGGCCGCCCAGGCGCTTGCCAAGCAGAAGTCGCTCGAGCGGAAGGCCAAGAGGTACAAGGTGAAGCTGGGCGAGCTGACGATGTTCACCCAGCAGCTTTCCTCGCTGCTCGTTGCGGGTCTGCCGCTCGTGCAATGCCTCGAGGCCCTTCAGGACCAGACGGAGGATCCGGTCTTCCGAATCATCATCCGCGACGTCCGCCTCGACATCTCCCAGGGTAACTCATTCTCGTCCTCGGTTAAGAAGTTCCCGAGAGCCTTCCCGACGCTCTTCATCTCGATGGTGGAGGCGGGCGAGGCCAGCGGCGGTCTCGCCGAGATCCTGGGCAAGGTCGCAGGCTACTTCGAGGCCACCGTCAAGCTGACCAAGAAGGTCAAGTCGGCCATGGCCTACCCGGTGGGCGTCATCTCGCTGGCGGTCGTCCTCGTCAACGTCCTGCTCATTTTCGTCATTCCCGTCTTCGCGGCCATGTTCAAGGACTTCGGCGCAAAGCTGCCGATGCCGACGCAGATGCTCATCGACCTGAGCGAGTTCATGAAGCACTGGTTCTGGGCGGTCGGCCTGGGCGCGTATGCGGCCTACTGGCTTGGCGCCCGGTTCGTGGCGACCCCCAAGGGCAGGCGGTTCAGGGACATGGCCCTCGTGCGGGCGCCGATCTTCGGCAACCTCATCCACAAGATCGCCCTCTCTCGCTTCTGCCGCACCTACGCTACCCTCATCCGCTCCGGCGTGCCGATCCTGAGGACCCTCGAGATCACGGCCGCGGCGAGCAACAAGGTGCAGATCGAGGACGCCTGCCAGGAGATCGCCAAGCACGTAAGTCAGGGCGGCCAGGTCTCCGAGATCCTCGCCTCGAACGAATTCTTTCCGCCGATGATGAAGCATATGGTGAAGGCGGGCGAGGCCACCGGCAACGTCGACGGGATGATGAACAAGATCGCGGACTTCTACGACGTCGAGTGCGACGCCACGGTCGCCGCGCTCACCTCGCTGATCGAGCCCCTCCTCATCGTTGTCCTGGGCGTCATCGTGGGAGCCATCGTCATGGCGATGTTCCTGCCCATCTTCCAGCTGGGCGCCGTCGCCGGCGGCATGGGCTGATCGGGCCGACGGCCCGTGCGCGTTGTTGACTTGCCCCGCTTGGGAGCGGAGCCTCTGCCTTCCCACGTAACAAGCAATGCCCTCTGTCCTCATCGTCGACGACCTGATCTCGATTCACGAGATGCTGGAGGCGGTCATACAACCTACGGGCTTCTCGACGGCGTTCGCGACAGACGGCGAGAAGGCGCTGACGCGCTACAAGGCGGAGAAATTCGACATGGTGCTTGCCGACATCGACATGAAGCCGATGGACGGGATCACCCTCCTGAAGCAGCTCAAGAAGTACGACCCGAACTGCATCACGATAATCATGACGGCCTACGCCAGCACGGAGAGCGCCGTGCAGGCCCTCAAGTTCGGTGCGTTCGACTACCTCCAGAAGCCGTTCCGCGTCGACGAGCTGATCGCGACCCTCAGGCGCGGCGTGGAGTTCAAGGAGCTCCAGTTGCAGCGCGCGGCGATGTCCGCGGGCATCGTTCTGAAGGCCGACGACATCGATGGGCGGCTGATCGGCAAGAGTGAGAAGCTCAAGAAGCTGATCCAGCAGATCAAGAAGCTGGCGGCAGTGCGCACTCCCGTCCTCCTTATCGGCGAGAGCGGCACCGGCAAGGACTCCGTGGCGGAGCTCCTCCACGGCGCGACGGGAGCGGGGCAGTCCCAGTTTGTGCGCATCGACTGCACGCTCAGCTCCGAGCAAAATTTCCGGGACGGGCTCCTCGGCAAGAACGGGGAGGGCGGGCCCTGGGTGAAGGAGGCCAAGGGCGGCACCCTCTTCCTCGAGAACCTCCAGGGGCTGCCGCCTTCGGTCCAGAAGGAGCTGGTGAGCGTCCTCAGGAACACGGCGCACTCGTTCAGGCTCGTCTGCTCGACCACCGAGGACCTGGAAAAGATGGTCGAGGAGGGCCGCTTCAACGACGAGCTTTTCTACAGGGTGGCCTCGCTCCCGGTGCAGCTGCCGCCGCTGAGGGAGCGCAAGGAGGACATCTCGCTTCTCGTGAAGCATTTCACGGTCGGTGCCTCCAACCCGCAGGTCGACACCAACCTGATCGAGTTCACCGATGACGCCATGGCGGTGCTCACCGCCTACCACTGGCCGGGCAACCTGACGGAGATGTTCCAGCTGATCTCCAAGTTGGCCTCGACCACGGAGGCGCGCGTCATCACCTCGGAGGAGCTTCCGCTGAAACTGCGCGAGGTCCACAAGTGGCCCTCGCTGGCCGAGTACCTTGCGGGCCAGGAAAAGCACTACATCGACCGCGTGGTGCAGGCGTGCCGGGGCGACAAGGCCGCCGCCACCAAGGTCCTGGGAATAGACCCCCCCAAGCTGGGTTAGCCCTATTTCCCTTGCGGCGGATTTGGGCGGCCGCAACTCTCGGCGGAGTCCACGCGCACCGCAAATGCCCAAACGCACCGACCTCGAGTCCATCCTCATCATTGGCGCAGGCCCCATTGTGATCGGGCAGGCCTGCGAGTTTGACTACTCGGGAACCCAGGCCTGCAAGGCGTTGAAGGAGGAGGGGTTCCGTGTGATTCTAGTCAACTCGAACCCGGCCACGATCATGACGGACCCGGAGTTTGCCGACGTCACCTACATCGAGCCCCTGACTGTCGAGATACTGGAGAAGATCATTGCGATTGAGAGGCCCTCGGCGCTTCTGCCCACCCTCGGGGGCCAGACGGCCCTGAACCTCTCGATGGAGCTGCACAAACAGGGTGTCCTCGACAAGTACGGGGTCCAGATGATCGGTGCGAAGCCCGACGCGATCCAGAAGGGCGAGGACAGGGAGCTCTTCAAGCAGGCGATGATAAAGATCGGCCTCGATGTCGCCAAGTCACGCACCATCAAGACATTGGAAGAGGCAAAGGCCGCGTCGGACGAGATCGGAGTGTTCCCCCTCATCATTAGGCCCAGCTTCACCCTGGGCGGCCAGGGCGGCGGCATCGCCTACAACAGGGAGGAGTTCGACCGGATCGTGGCCAACGGCCTCGACATCTCGCCGGTCCACGAGGTGCTGGTCGAGGAGTGCCTGCTCGGCTGGAAGGAGTTCGAGATGGAGGTGATGCGCGACCACAAGGACCAGTGCGTCGTGATCTGCTCGATCGAGAACTTTGACCCTATGGGGGTGCACACGGGCGACTCCATCACGGTCGCGCCCGCGATGACCCTCACCGACAAGGAGTACCAGGCCATGCGCGACGCCTCCTTCGCCGTCATCCGCGAGATCGGCGTCGAGACCGGCGGCTCCAACATCCAGTTCGCCGTGGATCCGCAGACGGGCAGGATGATCGTGATCGAGATGAACCCCCGCGTGTCGCGCTCCTCCGCGCTCGCGTCAAAGGCGACCGGCTTCCCGATAGCGAAGATCGCGGCGAAGCTCGCGGTGGGCTACTCGCTTGACGAGCTGAGGAATGACATCACCCGGCTGACGCCCGCGAGCTTCGAGCCGACGATCGACTATGTCGTGACCAAGATCCCGAGGTTCACCTTCGAGAAGTTCCCCGGCGCGGACACGACGCTCACCTCGTCGATGAAGTCCGTCGGCGAGGCGATGGCGATCGGCCGCACCTTCAAGGAGTCCATCCAGAAGGCGCTGCGCTCGCTTGAGATCGGCGCCCGGGGCTTCGGCGGGGGCGGCAAGTTCGGCGGAGACGAGAAGCCGGACCTCGCCGCGATCAACACCAAGCTGGGGACGCCCAACGCGGAGCGCATCTTCTACATCCGCTACGCATTCAAGGCGGGGTTCACGGTGGACCAGATCTTCGAGCTGACGAAGATCGACCCCTGGTTCCTGCATCACCTCAGGGAGATCCACGAAATGGAGGAGTCCCTGCGCGGCGAGACCCTCGCCACCCTCGGCACCGAGGCCCTGAGAAGGGCAAAGCAGTACGGGTTCTCCGACGTCCAGCTCGCCCACATCCTCGGCAGCGACCTGGGATCGGTGCGCGACGACCGCGCCAGGCGCGGGATCAAGACCACGTTCCGGCTGGTCGACACCTGCGCGGCTGAGTTCGAGGCCTTCACCCCCTATTACTACTCGAGCTACGGCGAGGAGAACGAGGTCATGCCTTCCAAGAGGAGAAAGATCATGATCCTCGGCGGGGGCCCCAACCGCATCGGCCAGGGAATCGAGTTCGACTACTGCTGCGTCCACGCGAGCTTTGCCCTGCGCGAGATCGGCTTTGAGACGGTCATGGTGAACTCCAATCCCGAGACCGTGTCGACCGACTACGACACGAGCGACCGCCTTTATTTCGAGCCGTTGACGCTTGAGGACGTCCTGGAGGTGTACCACCAGGAGGGGTGCGAGGGCGCCATCGTCCAGTTCGGCGGCCAGACTCCGCTCAACCTGGCGACCTCGCTCAAGGCCAATGGGGTCAACATCATCGGCACCTCGCCGGAATCCATCGAGATCGCCGAGGACCGGAAGCTCTTCGCGGCCGTTCTGGACAAGATCGGCCTGCGCCAGCCGGCGAACCGGACGGCCCTGAGCGAGGGGGAGGCCGAAGCCTTTGCCGCGCAGGTGGGCTACCCCGTGCTGCTGCGGCCGTCGTTCGTGCTGGGCGGCAGGGGAATGTTCGTCGTCTACGGCGAGGAGGACCTGAAGGCCGTGGTCCGGCAGGTCTTCGAGGTCATGCCCGGCAAGCCCGTCTTGATCGACAAGTTCCTGGAGGACGCCATCGAACTCGACGTCGACTGCATCAGCGACGGCACGACGAGCGTCATCGGCGGCATGCTCGAGCACATCGAGTTCGCCGGCGTTCATTCGGGCGACGCGGCGATGGTCATGCCGCCCCATACGCTGGGGCCCGGCATGCTCGCCGAGGTGAGGAGGGCCACCCACGCGCTCGCGAGGGAGCTCAACGTCATCGGCCTGATGAACGTCCAGTTTGCGATCAAAGGCGGCGAGCTCTACGTGCTCGAGGTGAACCCGCGCGCGTCGCGCACGGTTCCCTTCGTCGCGAAGGCCATCGGCACGCCGCTGGCGAAACTCGCCGCGAAGGTCATGGCGGGCAAGAAGCTCACGGAACTCGGATTCACCCGCGAGCTCGTCCCGCTGCACTGGAGCGTCAAGGAGGCCGTCTTCCCGTTCGTGCGCTTCCCGGGGGCAACGATCGCCCTGGGACCGGAGATGCGCTCCACCGGGGAGGTCATGGGCCTCGACGCGGACCTGGGGATCGCCTTTGCCAAGGCCCAGGCGGCCGCGAAGCCCGGCCTGCCGTCCTGCGGCAACGTGTTCCTGAGCGTCAAGGATTCGGACAAGCCCCACGCGGTCGAGCTCGCTCGCTCCCTTGAGGAGCTGGGCTTCACGATCTACTCGACCAGCGGAACGGCCAAGGTGCTGGCCGACAGCGGGGTCGCCGTGCGGCGCATCTCGAAGATCAGCGAGGGCAGGCCGAACGCCGTCGACATGATCAAGAACGGCCAGATCCAGATCGTGATCAACACCCCGGGCGGGCTGATCCCCAGGAGGGACGAGAACCTGATCCGGGCCGCCGTCTACGCCCACAACGTCTGCATCATGACCACCATCACGGCCGCGAGGGCGGCGGTGGGCGGAATCCGAGCCGTCCGCACCAAACCGGTAGGGGTCAAGCCGATCCAACAGTACCGGGGCAACGTGATCACCCTCTAGGGGTCGTTTCCGGGTTTACAGCGGCCCGGCCTTTTGCTTTCGTTACCGGTTCACACAGCCCGAACCCATCGCCAATGACATCCACCAACGCCCACAAAGAACCGCAGCCCGCCGAAGCACCGGTGTTCCTGGATGAAAAGCTCAGGCACTTTTGGGAACGCTACGGCAACGCGATCTACGTGCTGATCGGCATTGTGGCCGTCGGCATCCTGGCCAAGGGTGGGCTTGATTATCTTGCTGTGCAGAAGGAGCTTGAGATTGAGAAGGCCTTTGCGGCGTGCACCACTCCCGAGTCCTACAAGGCTTTCGCCGACGAGCACCGCAACCACCCCCTGGGAGCCCTCGTGGAGCTCAAGATCGCGGATGAGGCTTTCCTGGTCGGCAAGTATCCCGAGGCGCAAGCCGCCTATGAGAAGGCCGTGGCCGAGCTTCCCGCCGGCCCTTTCCAGGCCAGGGCAAAGCTCGGACTTGCGATGTCGCAGCTGCGCGCGGGCCACCAGCCCGAGGCTGAAACCGCCCTGAAGCAGATTCTCAACGACGAAGGCCAGTACAAGCACCTGCGCTGCGAGGCTGGCTATGATTTGGCCGAGCTCGCTTTGGCGGCCTCGCGCCCGGCGGACGTCGACAAGCTTGCCCAGCAGCTGATGCAGATCGACCCGGCGAGCCCGTTCACCGAGCGCACGTTCGCGATGCGTTCCGAGTCAGGCGCGCCCGCGTTGACCGCCCCCAAGGCCCACTGAGCCTCAGGGGACCCTCTGGCCGCTGAGGATCCCGAAGACGACCGTCTGGGTCACCGGGAGCGCGGGATCGAACGTGGTGTCGCCGTCCTGCGTGGCCCTGACGACCACCGTTCCCCCGAGGCAGCTCAGCTGCGTGCCGCTCAATGTTCCGGGGCCGGCCGCGACCTCAAAGCGCACGGGCAGCCCTGAGGTCGCCGTGGCCCTGAGCTCGACCGGCTGGCCCGGCACCAGCATCGGCGCGACGTCGAAGCTGATCGTCTGGCGGCGCTTCGCGATGAACACGCGCGCCTTGGCGCTTGCGGCCGTCCCGGACGCGTTCCGGGCGACGACGTCGTAGTAACCCGAGTCGGAAAGGGAGGCGGCAGGGATGCTCAGGGAGCTCTGATTCGCCCCGGTGATCGGGACTCCGTCCTTGCGCCACTGGAGGAAAGGCGCCGGCTCCCCCGATACCCTCACGGAGAGTTCCAGGGCATCGCCTATCCGCGCGAAGGCGGGGGGGGGCGGCGAGTCGAAGGCCGGGGCCGTAGGCCTGGGCAGCACCGTGAAGTGCTGCTCGACTGGGTGGGCCGGCTGAAAATGGTCGTTTCCCGGCTGCGTGGCCCTGAGGACGACAAGACCGGGCTGGCCGATGAGCCGCAGGGTTGCCTTCTCGAGCACGGCGGGCCCCGTCACAAGCTCCAGGGCGACGGGAAGGCCCGAGGTCGCCCGCACGCCCACGACGAAGGGGGCTGCGTCAACCGTGCGGTTGGCGATCTCCGGGAAGAGGATTTCCTGCTTCTTCAGGGCCTCCTGGGCATGGGCTGCACCGCTTAGGCCCGCGGCAATGGCAAGGGCCGCGGCAATCCTGAAGCGGGTGTTCCAGCTCCTGCGGCGCGTGCCGGGGTGGGGGTGGGCCGACGTGGTCTTCATGGGACACTCACATGTTCACGTGCGCGACCTTGGCGGGCGGGAATCCGTTGAAGTAGGTTGCGGAGGCGTGGCTGTAGGCCCCGATCAGCTCGCTGTAGACCAGGTCGTCCCTATTGAGCTCAGGGAGGTTCTCGGCCATCGAGATGACATCCAGGGCGTCGCACGTCGGGCCGTACACCGCGCTCAGCCTGGTCTCGCCGCGCTTGAAGGGCCTCACCGGGTACTTGCAGTGGTCGAAAATGATCCCGGAGTAGGTGTGGTAGACGCCGTCGTTGATGTAGTAGCTCGGCTTGCCGTCGCGCACGGCCTTGCCGATCACCTTGGAGACGGAGTAGCCCGCGTTGGCGACGAGGAAGCGCCCCGGCTCGGCCAGGATCTGCACATCCTTCGGGAAGAGGCGCTCGAGCTCGTGGTTGATGACCCGTGCCAGCTCCTTGAAGGGCTTCACGGTGTCGTCGTAGCGCGCCGGGAACCCGCCGCCGATGTCGACGAGGTTCATCTTGTCGTAGCCGCGGTCCCTGGCCTCCTTGAAAATGTTCGAGCAGAGCGCCAGCGCCTGGACGTAGTTTTCGAAGTTTGTGGTCTGGCTGCCCACATGGAAGCTAAGGCCCTCGCACGTGAGGCCCAGCTTGTGGGCGAGGAGGATCAGGTCGACCGCCTCCCCGGGCGCCGCGCCGAACTTGGACGAGAGCTCCACCATCGCGCCCGTGTTGGCGACCTTCAGGCGAAGGGCGACCCCTGCCTGGGGCGCGTGTTCCTTGATCTTGAGCAGCTCCTCCGCGTTGTCGAAGGTCACCAGGGGCTTGTACTGGTTGAGCTCCTCCAGCGTCTCCACGGGCTTGTTGGGATTCGCGTAGATGATCTTGTCCCAGATCCACTCCTGGCGCGCCTTGGGCGACATGCCCTTGATGTTGTCGTAGACGATATTGAACTCGGGCATCGACGCCACGTCGAAGCTGGCGCCCTCGAGAAAGAAGGTGCGCACTATCTCGGGCAGCGGGTTGGCCTTCACGGCGAAGTAGACCTGCACGCGGGGCAGGTACTTCCTGAATTCCCTGTAGTTCTTCCGAAGGGCGTCGTGGTCGACGACGAACAGCGGTGTCCCGTGTTCGCGGGCCAGCTTCTGAAGGAGCGATTTCGAGATCATGGTGCGCGTCGACGGAGGTTAGCGTTCAGGGAAGGCGGGGCTCCTGTGCCACACGCGCTCAGTCCCCGTCCTTGACGAGGAAGTTCTTGAACTGCCACGGATCCTTCTTGTCGAAGTCGGGCTTGTTGAAGCCGCTGAAGGCGTTCTCGTAGTCGCGCAGCGGCGTCCAGTCGGAGCGGGTCGAGATGAAATTCCCGAGGTAGGGCTTCGAAATGCCGAGGATGTACTCGTGCGGCAGCTCGTCGGGGATCTTCACGCCCTCGGACGGGTTCTCGATCATCCACATGGTCGCAGCGACGACGGAGATGGCCACCTGCATCGTGGTCGCATTCTGGTGCGGCACCAGGCGGCGGGACTCCTCGATGCTCAGGTCGGAGCCGACCCACCAGGACTTGAAGTCGTGGCCCATGATGAGGGCGCCGAGGATGTCCGCGCCCGAGGTGATCTCGTCGTTCATGATGCGCAGCTTCGGCTGCAACTTGTAATTGTAGCCGCGCAGCTCGTTGAGCGACACGATGGCCTCGTCGCAGGGGCAGTAGGCGTAGTGGACGGTCGGCCTGTAGACGGCCTTCTTGCCCTCCCAGACCGTGAGCTTGTCGGAGATCGTGAACGCCTCGCCGTGGCGCACGACCATGCCGACGATGTTGTAGTTGGGGACCCAGGAGCGCACCCAGGTGTTGATGCCCATCCGGGCGATGCAGATCTGGTTCTTCGGGCCCTCCGGGTGGCGGTAGCCGAATTTCGGGAGCGTCTTCTCATGCGTGCCCCAGCCGAGCTCGGAGGTGGTCGTGCCCTCCTCGCGGAAGCCCTCGATGCTCCAGGTGTTGACGAACTCGTCGATCTGCTTCGGCACGTCGGTGATCTGCGTGTCGCGCTCGCTGCAGTGGATCACCTTGACCCCGAGCTCCTTGGCGAGGTGTGCGAAGCTGCCCGAGGCGATGTGCCCCTTGAGGTTCTCGGCGCGGCGGCCCTTGGCCTTCTTTTCGGCGATCGCCGCGGTTGCGATGTCGATCAGGCCCTGCTTGGTGAAGTGCGAGATCAGCCCCGGATTCGCGCCGTGCTCGACGACGGCTGTCGAGCCCTTGGTCTTCCACTTCGCGAACAGGCGGCGCAGGTTCATGTGGCGCCAGTAAAGCGTGCGCTCGGTCGGGTGCTTCTTGCCTCCCGCGTAGGGATCCCAGACCTCGACGGACGTGTTGATGTAGAGGACGCCATGGTCACGGCACCACTGGAGGATGACGCAGGCGTCGATGTTCCACGCCAGGTCGATCAGCACGTCGCCGACGGAGAGGTGCTTGCTCAGCAGCGAGTCGAGGTTTTCCTCGGTGACGCGGTCCCTCAAGAAGCGCACGCCCTTGGACGTCCACTCGCGCAGCTTCTCCTCCTTGCTCTCGAAATCGATCACGGTGACGTCCTTCGGGGCCACCTTGATGTGCTTGAAGAGGATGGGGAGCGTGCATTCGGCGACTGCGCCGTAGCCAACGAAGAGTATCTTTTTGCTGAATTCGATCATGGTTTGCGTGTGAAGTTAGCCCACTAGGTAAGAGGGGTTGCCCGAACAAACAAAGACAAAAAAGTTACGATTCGGGAGAGAACCGCGAAAAGGGGGGGCGCAGGGGGCGTGGATGGAGGCGGTTGCGCAGAGAGACGCCTTGCCTGCCGGGCCTGCTCGCCCGAGAAAAGGGAATGATGCATCGAATCAACGCCGCGGCACTGCGCGGCCTTGCAGGGGCGGCCTCCATGCTTGCCGCCGTCGCCCTGGCCGCGCCGGAGCCTGCAACCCCCTATGGGAAGAACCCGGCGGCCGGGCACTTCGCCGAGGTCAATGGGATCCGCCTCCATTACGAGCTCTACGGCAGCGGCGCGCCCCTCGTGATGATGCACGGCAACGGCGGCGACATTTCAGCCATGCGCTTCCAGATCGAATACTTCAAGTCCCGCCGCCAGGTGATCGCGGTCGACAGCCGCGGGCACGGCCAGAGCGAAATGGGCGCCGGCCGGCTCACCTACACCCAGATGGCCGATGACGTTGCGGCGCTCCTGGACGAGCTGCATGCGGGCCCGGCCGACCTGCTCGGCTGGAGCGACGGGGGAATCGTCGCCCTTCTGGTGGCCCTCAGGCATCCGGCGGAGGTCCGCAGCATCACAATATCCGGGGCGAATCTGACGCCAGGGGACCTGAAGCCCTCGGATCTTGACTCAATGAAGTCCGACCTCGCCCACGCTGATCGCAAGATCGCCGCGGGCGACAAGACCCGCGACTGGGCGAGGGACCGCCAGTACCTGCAGCTGATGATCACGCAGCCCCAGATTCGGCCTGCGGACCTCGCGCGCATCCGGATTCCCGCCCTGGTCCTTGCGGGGGAGCGCGACATGATCCCCGAGCCCCATACGCGCCTGATCGCGGCATGCCTGCCGAATTCCCAGCTGCACATCTTCCTCGGCGCGGGACACGGGGCCCTCATGGAGGTCCCCGACCGGTTCAATTCGACCGTGGACGCCTTCCTCGGCTCCCTTCGCTGACAAACCAACCCCCGCCCGGACCAGGCGGGGCCCGGGGGAAATGGGATAATGGTCGGGGCGACAGGATTCGAACCTGCGACCTCCTGGTCCCAAACCAGGCGCTCTACCAGGCTAAGCTACACCCCGACGTGAATGGTGAGGGCAGGGCGGTTTAGGGGGTGTGTCAAGACGCTACGTCCCACCGGGGGGCGGCTTGGGGGCCTCTCCCGGGTCCCACGAGGCTGCCTAATCTGCTTGCACGGCATGGTTTTTAAGTCTTTGGTGACCACTCACACCACACCTCTACATGGACACTATTTCTCGCGAAAACAACAGCATGCTTCCGATCGGCGGCGTGATCATTGGGGTCGTTGCCCTCCTTATCGCAGGGTACTCGGCACTTAGCCTCTCGAAGGTTAAGGTCACGCTCAAAGAGCAGGGGGACAAAGTCGCGAGAATCGACGACATCGCCACCCAGGTTGCTTCGGCGTCCGCCGCCAGCGACAAAGCCGCACGCGACATCACGACCCTTCAGGGCTCGATGCAGGCCGCGGTGAACCAGCTCGGCACCGAGCTCGCGACGCTTGATGAGAAGATCAAGCACATCGAGGAGGCCCATGTGGCCAGGGCCGCCAAGGGTGGCGCCAAGGGCGAGCCCGCCGTTGCCGGCCCGGGCGAATACATTGTGAAGCCGGGTGACACGGGTGCGAAGATCGCCCGCACCAGCGGCTGCAGCATTGCGGACCTCAAGTCGGTGAATCCGGAGGTCAACTGGAACCACCTGAAGGTCGGCGAGAAGCTGAAGCTGCCGGAGAAGAAGTGATCCCGGGCGAGCCCGCCCACTGGGAGCGCGGTGGTCACAAGGTACTTGCGACGACCCGCGTTCTCGAGCTCAGGGAGGTCAGCTTCCGTCACCCGAAGAGGGGGACGCAGAAGGACTTCATGGTTGCGCATGCGCCCGACTGGGTGAACGTCGTGGCGCGCACACCGGACGACAGGATCATCCTTGTTCGCCAGTTCAGGTTCGGGTCCAACGCGCTGTCCCTGGAGGTGCCGGGCGGCGTGATAGAGAAGGGCGAGGATCCCGTCCATGCGGGAGTCCGCGAGCTCCTTGAGGAGACAGGCTACGGAGGGGGAACGGCCAGGCTTCTGGGAAGCGTGCTGCCCAACCCCGCGATCATGGACAACCGCTGCCACATCATCCTCGTGGACGGCGCGGTGCCCTCGGGCCCGATGAACTGGGATCCTGACGAGGAGATCGAGGTCTCCCTGGCCACGGTCGCGCAGGCGCTCGACTGGGCGCGCACGGGCAAGATCACCCACAGCCTGTCCGTCGCGGCGCTCATGCTCTTTGAGGGTGTCAGGCGCGTTTGACTTGGCGGCGGGTTGAGATTAGCTGAAGGTCACCTCTGTACGTGACGCTCACCCTCTCGAAACCCACCGAAGCCTCGCTGTTCGCCAACATTCCCTCGGCCCTTGGCGCGGCGGCGGATGCCGACGCGTTGCCCGAGGTGCTGGAGCGGGAGATCCGCAGGATCTACTCGCGCAGCCCCATCTACGGACGCCGGTTCCCGCTCCACGGCGAACCGCTGAGGTGGGCGTGCTACCGGGACATTCCCGCGCTCTCGAAGAAGGACATCGTCGAGAACGGACACCAGTCGTTCTTCGAGGACTACCGGGAGATCGAGCGCGGTCTCGCGGAGCGCCGCTTCGAGTACGAGAACACCTCGGGCACGACCTCCGCGCCCATGACGGTGATCATGGAGGACGGCTGGTGGGTCGAACAGACCCGCCGGGCCTACAGGGCGTCTCCGATCCTCCGGGAATACGCCGACCGCCCCTACAGGAAATGCGTCCTGGCGCCCGTCGGATGCTCCAGCAACCTCTGCCCCTATGAGGATCATCCGTTCCCGAACCGCTATTTCGACGGCACCGTGTACCTCAACCTCTCGAGTGATCCGTTCGCGTTCTCGGAGGCGGAGTGGGACAGGATCGTGATCGAGATGCAGGCGACGCGGCCCGAGATCCTCGAGGGCGAGCCGGTCTACCTGTCGCTCCTTGCGCGCGCCGTCGCCAGGCGCGGGGTCAAGGTGCCGAGTGTGCGGACAGTCATCCTCACCTACGGCAAGGCGAGCCTGCAGCACAGCCGGCGCATCCACGAGGCGTTCCCGGCCTCGCAGGTCGACCTCTACGGCTCGACGGAGGCGGGATACCTCTTCGTGGGCGAGGCCTTCAAGGACAACCTGCGGGTGATCGATGACAATGCCTTCATCGAGCTCGCACCGTGGCGCCAGGGGGTTGCCGGCGTCCACCAGATCTTTGTCACGACCCGTGGCCGCGAGGCGATGCCCCTCTTGCGCTACAACGCCGGCGACATCGTCCGCACCATGCCGCACGGCTACAGGATCCTAGGCAGGGAGCGCGACCTCTATTTCCGACCCGACGGGTCGCTGGTCTCGGCCTCCGATGTGGACGAGGCGCTGCCGGCCGACTTCGCATGCTGGCACTACTGCCTCACGCAGACCGGCGAGAACCGCTGGGACTTCCACTACGTGGCGGACAAGACCGCCCACGGTCACGCCGTCGAGTCCGCGCTCTCGGGCCTCCTCGGGAGCGGCGTCCGTGTGAATGCATTCCGACGCAAGTCCATTGCGCCCGCCGCCAGCGGCAAGTTTACGCCGCTCAAGCCCCTCGCTCGGGCGTGATGCTTCTTGCCGGGGTAAGGCTCGCTAATTCTAGGGCGGCCCAAAATCCCGGTCTTTACTCCTGCGCCCCCGGCCGTTGGACTGGTGCCCGACATTACCCAGCCCGATGGAACTAGGCAGAAATCTCTTTGGCAGCACGATAGGCAGGAAGCTCATCATGGCCGTGACCGGCGTGGTGCTGATAGGCTTCGTCGTCGGCCACCTTGTGGGAAACCTCCAGGTCTTCGAGGACCCGGACAGGATCAACGGGTACGCGCATTTCCTGCAGTCGCTCGGCCCCGTGCTGTGGGCGGTGAGGCTGGTGCTGCTGGCCTGCGTCGCGCTCCACGTCTGGTCGGCCATCACGCTGGTCCTTGAGGACAATAGGGCGCGGGGCGACGAGCCCTATGCCGTCAACCGCTGGATCAACGCCGCATTCGCCTCGCGGTACATGCGCTCGACGGGCTACGTGGTCCTCGCGTTCATCCTCTACCACTTGGCTCACTTCACGGTCGGCGTTGCGCAGCCCGCGACGTTCAAGGCGAACCTCTCCCACTACACGATGAAGGGGGACTACCACGTGATGGGGCTGACGGTCGTGCGGGCCGGGACCGAGGTGCTCGACGTGCGCAGCATGGTGATCCTGGGCTTTGGCAACCCCGTGGTCGCGATATTCTACATGGTGGCGGTCGGGCTCCTTTCGCTTCACCTGCTCCACGGCGCCCAGAGCCTCTTCCAGACGCTCGGGTGGCGAAACCACCGTTGGGACCGGTGCCTGCAGCTGGTCGTCACGGTCGCCTGCGCGGCCTATTTCCTCGGCAACCTAGCCATCCCAGGGGCGGCCCTGGCAGGCCTTCTCAAGTAGACTACGAGCCATGGCACAACTCGACTCCAGGATCCCATCCGGTGCGCTCAGCGACAAGTGGCGCAAGCACAAGGCGGACATCCGGCTCGTCAACCCGGCGAACAAGCGCAAGTACGAGGTGATCGTCGTCGGTGCGGGCCTCGCCGGGGCGTCGGCCTCCGCGACGCTCGCTGAGCTGGGCTACAAGGTCAGCAACTTCGTCTTCCACGACAGCCCGAGGCGGGCGCACTCGATTGCGGCACAGGGCGGAATCAACGCGGCCAAGAACTACCAGAACGACGGCGACAGCGTTCATCGCCTCTTCTACGATACGGTCAAGGGCGGCGATTACCGCTCGCGCGAGGCCAACGTCCACCGGCTGGCAGAGGTCTCGGCGGACATCATCGACCAGTGCGTCGCTCAGGGCGTCCCGTTCGCCCGCGAGTATGGCGGCCTCCTCGCCAACCGTTCGTTCGGAGGCGCCCAGGTCTCGCGGACCTTCTATGCGCGCGGGCAGACGGGCCAGCAACTCCTCCTGGGCGCCTACTCGGCGCTCTCCCGCGCCGTCGCCAACGGCGGCGTCAGGCTGAACACCCAGTCCGAGATGCTCGACCTGGTGGTCGTGGGCGGCCATGCGAAGGGCATCATCGTCAGGGACCTCGTGACGGGCAAGGTGACGCGGCACTCCGCGGACGCCGTCGTCCTGGCGACTGGCGGCTACGGCAACGTGTTCAACCTCTCGACGTACGCGCGAGGCTCGAATGCGACTGCGATCTGGCGGGCGTACAAGCGCGGGGCGTGCTTCGCCAATCCCTGCTTCACGCAGATCCACCCGACATGCATCCCCGTGACGGGCGACTACCAGTCGAAGCTGACGCTCATGTCGGAGTCCCTGCGCAACGACGGCCGCATCTGGGTCCCGAAGAGGAAGGAGGACAGGCTCAAGCCGCCGGCCTCCATCGCGGAGGAGGACCGCGACTACTATCTCGAGCGCATCTACCCGAGCTTCGGCAATCTCTGCCCGCGCGACGTGGCGTCGCGCGCGGCCAAGCGCGTGTGCGACGAGGGCCGAGGCGTGGGCGAATCAGGGCTCGGCGTGTACCTCGACTTTGCGGAGGCCATCGGCCGGCTCGGCGAGGCCGCCGTGCGCGAGCGCTACGGGAACCTCTTCGACATCTACCACGAGATCACCGACGAGAACGCCTACAAGGTGCCGATGAGGATCTTTCCGGCGGTGCACTACACGATGGGAGGCCTGTGGGTGGACTACAACCTGATGTCCAACCTTCCCGGGCTCTTCGTCCTGGGCGAGGCCAACTTCTCGGACCACGGAGCGAACCGGCTGGGTGCCTCGGCCCTCATGCAGGGCCTGGCCGACGGCTACTTCGTGCTGCCGTACACGATCGGCGACTACCTTGCCGGCCAGAAGCCCGGCTCCAGGCCGTCGGTCGACGCGCCGGAGTTCCGGCAGGCCGAGGAGGCCGTGAATTCGGCCGTTTCGCGCCTGCTCTCGATCAAGGGCAAGCAGACCGCCGGTCATTTTCACAAGCGGCTCGGGCACATCCTCTGGCAGTACTGCGGAATGGCCCGCAACAAGGCCGACCTGGAGAAGGCGCTCCAGGAGATCCCCGCGCTGCGCGCCGAGTTCTGGGAGAATGTGAAGGTGCCCGGCTCGGCCGACACGCTCAACCAGTCCCTCGAGACGGCCGGCCGCATCGCCGACTTCCTCGAGCTGGGTGAACTCATGTGCCGCGACGCGCTGACGCGTGACGAGAGCTGCGGGTGTCATTTCCGCGAGGACCATCAGTACCCCGACGGGGAGTGCAAGCGCGACGACGCGAACTTTGCCCACGTCGCGGCCTGGGAGTACGCGGGCGAGGGCAAGGCACCGGTCCGCAATGTGGAGCCGCTCGTATACGAGGCGGTCAAGATGAGCGTGCGCAACTACAAGTGATGAAAGCGAAGCCCTTCAACGTCACGATCAGGGTCTGGCGCCAGGCGGGGCCGGGCAAGGCAGGTCGGTTCGTCGACTATCCTGCGACGGGCGTAAACCCGGACATGTCCTTCCTCGAGATGCTCGACGTCGTGAACGACGAGCTCACCTTGAAGGGCGAGGAGCCGATCGCGTTCGCCCACGACTGCCGCGAGGGCATCTGCGGCACCTGCTCGCTCACGATCGACGGGAAGCCCCACGGGCCCCACGGCGGCGTCGCCTCCTGCCAGACCTACATGCGCAGCTACAAGGACGGCGACGTCATTGTCGTCGAGCCCTTCCGCGCCCGGGCGTTTCCCGTGGTCAAGGACCTTATCACCGACCGGAGCGCCTTCGACAGGATCCAGCAGGCGGGGGGATTCATCACCGCCCGGACGGGCTCGGCCCCGGATGCCAACGCGGTCCCGGTCCCCAAGGAGGTCGCGGACCTGGCGATGGACGCGGCGCAATGCATCGGCTGCGGCGCATGCGTCGCGGCGTGCAAGAACTCGAGTGCCATGCTTTTCGTCGCCGCCAAGGTCTCGCACCTCGGCCTGCTGCCGCAGGGCCAGCCCGAGCGCGACCGCCGGGTGCTGGCCATGGTGAGGACCATGGATGACATGGGATTCGGGGGCTGCACGAACCAGTTCGAGTGCAGCGCAGCCTGCCCGAAACTGATCTCGCACGACTTCATCGCCCGCATGAACCGCGACTACGCGAAGGCGATCCTGCGCTCCGCCTTCAAGTCGAGAGCCGCTGAGGCCGACGGGGCCTAGCCTCCGAGCCCAGGTTTTCCGTTGGGGCGGCTGCGGAGCCGGGCGGGCCTCCCATACCCCTGCCTGACCGCCCATCATAGAATCGTGTAACTTTTCCGGGGATGCCTGTGTTCTCGTGGTATCAACAACCACCAGAACATGAATACCAACTCCCTCCCCGTCATCGCCTTGCTGGCTGCAGTCGTAGCCGTTATCCTCCTCCCGGTCAGCGCCCTTGGCGCGACCCTTGCGTTCACCGTCACCGGAATGCTCTGCATGCTGGTCGCCGACTACGGACGCAGGTCCAAGCCGGCCATGACGATGGCCCCCGTCGTTCCCTTCAACGCCCCCGCCTGCTCGGGGGACCTTCGCAAAGCCGCCTGAGCCGGGCTGCGTGAAACTTTTCGAACCTGCGGCCTCAAACTAACTAGGAGGGCAAAATCATGAAGGGAATGACTCTTTCAATACACCCCCTTCTTGCGGCCATCGCAGCGTTCGTCGTCCTTACCCAGAACCCGTTCGCGGCGGCCTTGGCGGTCGCGGGGGCGGGCATGCTGTTCCTCATCCTGTTCGACTACGGACACGCTGTGGAGACTCTGAAACCGCAGGCGCCGGCCATTGCGTTCCCGTCGGGCGGCGAAGCCCCCGACCGCCTGAGCTAGAACATCGAAAGCGCGTGGGCGCTCTCCAGTGCGATCCATGCCACCGCACCAACGGCGGCGGCGGCAAGCGCAAACCTCACCAGCTTACGGCCCTTGAGGACCGCGTCCTGGAAGTCGGTATTGAGCGACTTGCGGTTGTTCTCGCTGATGAAGCTCACGAACCTGGGGTCCCGGAACCTGCCGCGCGCGTCTCCAGCCATGCCGAAGCGGATGGCGGGGCGGTGCAGGATTCTCCTGAGGAAGTTCATCGATTATCCCTTGGGAGGGTCACTATCGATATTTTGAGGTCGTTTTTTCAAGGGGAAACTCGCTAACCTTGCTCTTTCACGGGATTTTACCACCGCACCCAAGCCCCCATGCACCACTTCCATTACGCCGGCCAGAACCTCCACTGCGAGTCGGTGGACCTCGCCGAGGTCGCTCGGCTCTATGGCACGCCGACCTACGTCTACAGCGCGGCGACGATGGCCGACAACTACAACCGGCTCGCCGGCAGCCTGAAGGGGCTCGACGTCCGGGTGTGCTATGCCGTCAAGGCGAATTCCAACCTGGCGGTTATCAGGCACTTGGCAAACCTGGGCTCGGCGTTCGATTTCGCGAGCGCCGGCGAGATGCGCCGGGTGATTGCCGCGGGGGGCAGCGTGAGGGAGAGCGTGTTCGCCGGGGTGGGCAAGACCGAGGGGGAGATCCGGCTCGCGCTTGAGGCCGGGATCTTCTCGTTCCACGTGGAGAGCGAGCCCGAGCTCGCCCGGATCAACCATGTGGCGGGCAAGCTGGGCGTTAAGGCGGCCATCGCCATCAGGGTGAACCCCGACGTCGACGCCAACACGCACGCAAAGATCACGACGGGCACGAGCGCGAACAAGTTCGGCATCCCGATCAAGCAGGCGCCGGCGGCCTACGAGGCGGCCTCAAAGTACCCGAACATCGAGATCCGCGGAATCCAGTCGCACATCGGCTCGCAGATCACCGAGGTGGGCCCCTTCGTGCGGACCCTCGAGAAGCTCGCTCCGCTGGCAGCGGAGCTGAAGGAGCGCCACCACCTCTCGTACATCTCCATCGGCGGCGGCATCGGCGTGGTCTACAAGGAGGCGCTCGCGAGCGGCGCGGCATCCTGGTGGGACGCCCAGCCCGAGGGCTCGCGCCCCCTGACCCCGGAGACCTACGGTGCGGCGCTTGCGCCGGCGCTCAGGCAGCTCGGGCTCAAGGTGCTCCTGGAGCCGGGGCGCTCGATGGTGGCCAACGCCGGCGTCCTCCTGACCCGCGTCGAGTACCTCAAGCGCGGCCAGGGAAAGAACTTCCTGATCGTCGACGCCGCCATGAACGACCTGGTCAGGCCCGCGATGTACGACTCGTTCCACGAGGTCGTCCCTCTCCACCGCGACACCACGCGCCGGGCGCTCGTGGCCGACATCGTCGGCCCGATATGCGAGAGCACGGACTGCTTCGCCAAGGACCGCCAGATCCAGGAGGTGGGGGAGGGCGAATACATCGCCATCATGAGCGCGGGCGCCTACGGCCACGTCATGGCGAGCCGCTACAACACGCGCCCCATACCGGCCGAGGTCCTGGTCAAGGGAAGCGCGTTTGAGCAGGTCACCGCCCGCGAAACGTTCGAGCAGATGATAGGCAACGAGAAGATTCCCGCGTTTTTGAAGTAGCAAGGCCGCCCCGGTGCCGATTAGAAGAGCTCCATGAACTTCTGCGTCGTCGGAGCCGGGGCGTGGGGCACCTCTTTTGCCCTGCACCTTGAAAGGTGCGCGCGCACGGTCGCACTGGTTCCCCGCCGCCCCGAGCATGCGGCCGCAATCGCCTCGAGTCGCGAGAACCGGGAGTACCTGCCCGGCATACGGGTCCCGCCGGGCGTCCGCGTTGCCGCCAGCCTGTCCGAGGGCCTCCTCGGCGCCGACGTCGTCCTCCTTGCGTGCCCCGCGCAGACGCTGCGCCAGAGCGCGGCGCACGTGCGAGCGGCGCTGCAGCCCGGGGCCGTCCCGAGGCTCGTGGTCAGCCTCGCCAAGGGCCTTGAGGCAGGCAGCCACCTGCGCCCCTCCCAGGTGCTCGCCGAATCGATCGCCGGGACCATGATCGGCGCCCTCTCGGGCCCGACCAACGCCGCAGAGGTGGCCCGGGGCCTGCCCGCCGCGATGGTGCTCGCCTCGACCGGCGACGAGGGGGTCCTCCAGGAGGTCCAGGCGGCCGTCAGCGGGCCGACGCTGCGTGTCTATACGACCGACGACACGGCCGGCGTCGAGTTCGGGGGAAGCCTGAAGAACATCTACGCCATCGCGGCCGGCGTATGCGACGGCCTGGGCCTGGGCGACAACGCGAAGGCCGCACTGATGACGCGTGCGGTTGCGGAGATGGTGCGCGTCGGCTGCGCGCTCGGGGCCCGCAGGGAAACCTTCTACGGTCTCAGCGGGTTCGGCGACCTTGTGGCGACCTGCCACGGGTTATGGAGCCGGAACCGGGACTTCGGGCAGAGGATAGGCGAGGGCAGGCTGATCGCCCAGCTCCTCGAGGGAAGGAAGACCGTCGTCGAGGGCTACGAGACCACGCGTTCTTTCGCGGGGCTGTGCGCCGAGCGGGGCATCGACGCGCCCATACTGAGCGAGGTGAACGCGATCCTCTTCCAGGGCCGCCGGCCGGCCGACGCCATTTCCGCGCTCATGATGCGCGAGCTTAAGCGGGAGACGGTCGCCGGGCTGGCGCCGTCCCGCTAATCCCGCGCACGGGAGCGCGCTTGCCAGGGACCCCATGGAGACCGTCCGAGGCGACTACACGCTCAGCTGCGCCGCTGCCGACCAGCAGCCCGAGCGCATCCACGCCTTCCTGACCTGCTGCTACTGGGCGGAGGGGATTCCGCTCGAGCGGGTAAGGCGCAGCATCGAGGGCTCCCTTTGCTTCGGCGTCTTCCATCGCGGCCTCCAGGTCGGGCTCGCCCGCGTGGTGACGGACCGCGCCACGTTTGCTTATCTCTGCGACGTCTATGTCCTCGAGGAGCACCGCGGGCAGGGCCTCGGCGAGTGGCTGGTGGAGTCGGTGCTGGCGCATCCGGAGCTCCAGGGCCTGCGGCGCATCATGCTCGCGACCCGCGATGCCCACGGTCTGTATGCGAAGCTCGGCTTCAAGCCGCTGGGAAGGCCGGCGGCCTTCATGGAGGTCTCGAGGCACGGGCTGTACGGTCGGGGCCCCGGATTGGTCCCATAGCAGGGCCGGGACGGGCAGCTCCGTCGGGGCTTGCTTCCCGCACGTTCGTTTTGTTGCCTCATCGGCCTTCTTCCCCCTCCCGGTTCGGTCACCCCCCCTCCCCAAAATGGCTGCTCCCGCTGCGCTGGATCGCAAGCACTCGCTCATCATCGTCGCCTCATCACTCGGGACTGTGTTCGAGTGGTATGATTTCTACATCTACGGGACGCTCGCCGCGTTCTTCGGCAAGCTCTTCTTCCCGCCCACGGATGCCAGCGCCGGCTACCTCTCAAGTCTCGCCCTCTTCGGCGTCGGCTTCTCGGTGCGCCCCTTCGGCGCCCTGCTCTTCGGGCGGCTGGGCGACCTTGCGGGCCGCAAGTACACGTTCCTGATCACGATCGTGGTGATGGGCCTGTCGACGGCGCTCGTGGGGCTGCTCCCGACGTTCTCCAGCATCGGGTTCGCCGCGCCCCTGATCCTCGTCTTCCTGCGCCTGGCACAGGGCCTCGCCCTCGGCGGCGAGTACGGCGGCGCCGCGATCTACGTCGCCGAGCACGCGCCCCACGGCAAGCGCGGCCTCTACACGGGCTGGATACAGACCACGGCGACGCTCGGGCTCTTCCTCGCGCTGCTCGTGATCGGCGGGCTGCGCGCGATCATCTCCCCGGATCAGTTTGCGGTCTGGGGCTGGCGCATCCCCTTCCTGCTCTCCTTCCTCCTGCTGGCGGTTTCCGTGTACATCCGACTCAAGCTCGAGGAGTCGCCGGTCTTCGCGGAGATGAAGGCCGAGGGCCGCGGCTCCAAGGCGCCGCTCACGGACAGCTTCGCCAAATGGGAGAACGGGAAGGTCGTGCTCAAGGTCCTCTTCGGCGCGACCGCGGGCCAGGGCGTCGTCTGGTACTGCGGGCAGTTCTACGTGCTGTATTTCCTGACAGCGACGCTCAAAGTCGACTATGTGAGGGCCTATATGGTCATCGCGGCCTCGCTGGTGATCGGTGCCTTCATGCTGGTGGGTGCGGGCAAGCTCTCCGACGTCATCGGCCGAAAGAGGATCATCATGCTGGGACTCTTCCTTGCGGCCCTCACCTACCAGCCGGTGTTCCACGGCCTTACGCGGGCCGCAAACCCAGCTCTGGCGGACGCCATGGAGCGCTCGCCGGTCGTCCTCTCCACCGTCGAATACAACGGGAAGGTGGCCCTGGCGGTCGATGCGATCAAGGACGCGGCCAAGAAGATCATCATCCCCAGCACCCCCAAGACGCAGACCGACAAGGCCCGCAACTACCTCAACGGCCGGGGCATCCCGTTCTCGCTTGCGGCCCTTCCTAAGGGGGGGGCCGAGGTTTCGCTCTCGGTCAACAGCAGGGTGGTCTCGGGCTTCGACGAGAAGGCCTACGAGTCCGCTCTCGCGCCGGCCGGCTACCCGAAGAAGGCCGACCTCGCCGCGTTCGACACGCCCAAGGTCCTTCTCTACCTCACGATCCTGCTCGCGTACGTCGCGATGGCCTACGGGCCGATTGCCGCGTTCCTGGTCGAGCTCTTCCCCGCGAGAATCCGGTACACCAGCATGTCGCTGCCCTACCACATTGGCAACGGCTGGTTCGGAGGCTTCCTGCCGCTCATCGCCACCTCGATCGTCGTCTTCACGGGCGACATCTACTCCGGGCTCTGGTTTCCGATCAGCGTCGCCGCGGTGTCGCTGGTGGTGGGGATGCTCTTCCTGAAGGAGACCAAGGACACCGACATCCGGGGCTAGCCGGGTCGGGTCCAAAGACGGTGTTGCGCGGGCCCCGGGCGTCGGCGACACTGCGCCCCGCCCACCGCCTGGGGGGCTGCAATTCCCACACGCACACATGGCCGCCCCAGCTGCGATAGACCGCAAGCACGCGCTCGTCATCATCGCGTCGTCCCTCGGCACGGTCTTCGAGTGGTACGATTTCTTCATCTACGGGGCCCTCGCGGCCTTCTTCGGCCGTCTGTTCTTTTCCCCCGCCGACGCCAGCGCGGGCTTTCTGTCGAGCCTCGCCCTCTTCGGGGTCGGCTTCTCGGTGCGCCCCTTCGGCGCGTTGCTCTTCGGGCGGCTCGGGGACCTGGCCGGCCGCAAGTACACCTTCCTGGTCACCATCGTGGTCATGGGGCTCTCGACGGCGCTCGTGGGGCTGCTCCCGACGTTCTCCAGCATCGGGTTCGCGGCCCCCTTGGTGCTCGTGCTCCTGCGGGTGGCGCAGGGCCTGGCCCTCGGCGGCGAGCACGGAGGCGCGGCGATCTACGTCGCCGAGCATGCGCCGCAGGGCAGGAGGGGGCTCTACACGGGCTGGATCCAGTCGACGGCGACGATCGGGCTGCTGCTGGCGCTGGCGGTGATCGGCGCTCTGCGCGCGGTGCTCTCCCCGGAGCAATTCGCAGGCTGGGGCTGGCGCATCCCCTTCCTGCTCTCCTTCCTCCTGCTGGCGGTCTCCGTGTATATCCGGCTCAAGCTTGAGGAGTCGCCGGTGTTCACTGAAATGAAGGCCGAGGGCAGGGGATCCAAGGCGCCGCTTACGGACAGCTTCGCAAGATGGGACAACCTGAGGACCGTGCTCAAGGCCCTCTTCGGCTCGACGTCCGGACAGGGCGTCGTGTGGTATTCAGGGCAGTTCTACGCCCTCTATTTCCTGACCACGACGCTCAAGGTCGACTACGTTAGGGCGTACGCGGTGATTGCAGCATCGCTGGTGATTGGCGCCGTCATGCTCGTGGGGGCGGGCTGGCTCTCCGACAGGGTAGGACGCAAGAAAATCATCATGGTGGGGTTCCTCCTCGCCGCCCTTACCTACCAGCCGATCTTCCGCGGCTTGACGCGGGCGGCGAACCCGGCCCTGGCGGACGCCATGGAGCGGTACCCGGTCGTCCTGTCGACCGTCGAGTACCACGGGAGGGTTGCCGTTGCGCTGGACGCGATCCAGGACGCGGCGAGGAGGATCGTTCTGCCCAGCACGCCCCGGACCCAGACCGACAGGGCCCGCAATTTCCTCAACGCCCGCGGGATCCCGTTCTGCCTTGCCGAACGGCCGGCGGCAGGCACACAGGTCTCGCTTTCCGTGGCGGGAAGGGCGGTGGCGGGATTCGACGAGGGGGCCTACGAGGCCGCGCTTTCCCCGGCCGGCTATCCCAGGACGGCGGACCTTGCCGCCTTCGACACCCCGAGGGTGCTGCTTCTCCTCACCGTTCTGCTCGCGTATGTCGCTATGGTCTCGGGGCCCATCGCGGCGTTCCTGGTCGAGCTCTTTCCCGCGAGGATCCGGTACACGAGCGTGTCGCTGCCGTTCCATGTCGGCAACGGATGGTTCGGCGGCTTCCTGCCGCTGATCGCCACCTCGATCGTGGTTTTCACAGGCGACATCTACGCCGGGCTGTGGTTTCCAATCGGGGTCGCGGCGATGGCCTTCGTGGTGGGCACCACCCTGCTTCCGGAGACCAAGGACACCGACATCAGGATCTAGGTGGAGGCGGGGCGGCTCCCCGTGCGCCTCCCAGATGGGTGGAGTCCCATGTCGGATAGAGACGGACGCCCAGAAATCACTTAAGATATTTATGGATAACATGATATCGTTATCCGCACGGCGGTCCGCGCCCGCGGGGCATTCGCACGGCGGAGTTGCGCATGGAGCGGGGGTCGGCCAGATTGCGCCCCGATGAAATTAGCCGTGGGCTGCACGCTGCGCTACAACGTCCTGGCACCTAGCGCCGCCTTCACTTTCAACGTCCTGGTCAACACCGACCCCCGCCAGCAACTGGTCTCGGAGTCGATCGTCTTCACCCCGGAGGTGCCGAGCGAGGTGGCCACGACCGTCAAGGGTGAGCGGGTGCTCCGGGCCGAGGCGCCGACCGGGCCTTTCCAGCTGCAGTACTCGGCCACGGTCGACGTCAACCGCCTGGACATGCCCGCGGTCGTTCCCGCGGACAGGCCGGGCCGTCTGCCCCTGAGCATCCTCACCTACACGCTGCCCAGCCGGTACTGCGAGAGCGACCGCTTCGGGCCGACGGCCTGGGAGCTATTCGGCAAGGTCGAGGACCGCGGCGAGCAGGTGCGCCTGATCTGCAGGTGGATTGACGAGAACATCGTCTACACGCCCGGCTCGACGGACGGGAGGACGTCGGCATGGGACGTCTTTCAGACGCGCAAGGGGGTGTGCCGTGACTACACGCACCTCGCGGTGGCGTTCTGCCGGGCCCTGTCGATCCCGGCGCGCTACGTGGGGGGCTACGCCGTCGGCCTAGTGCCGATGGACTTTCATGCCTGCTTTGAGGCCTACCTGGGCGGCGCCTGGAGGCTGTTCGACCCCACCGATGGCATCGCGCCGGGGCTCATTGTCGCGGCAGCCCGGGGACGCGATGCCGCGTCCGCCGGGATGACGACGATATTCGGACGGGTCGTTGCCGAGCCCGTCCGCGTGGAATGCATAACGGCCGAGACGGCCGTGGTCGCGTCCTAGTCCTGCGGGATCCGCATCGAGTAGAAGCTGCGGTACACGAACACCAGGGCCACCACGAAGATCGCGGCGCCGAGGATGTGCTTGAGGCCGGGCTCCATGTTGACGGCGATCTCGACGGCAAGCAGGCCGAAGAGCGTCGTGAACTTGATGACGGGGTTGAGCGATACCGACGAGGTGTCCTTGAACGGGTCGCCCACCGTGTCGCCGACGACGGTCGCTGCGTGCAGCGGTGTTCCCTTCTGCTTCAGCTCGACCTCGACGATCTTCTTGGCGTTGTCCCAGGCGCCGCCGGCGTTGGCCATGAAGATGGCCTGGAAAAGCCCGAAGAACGCGATGCCGATCAGGTAGCCGATGAAGAAGTACGGGTCGAAGAAGGCCAGCGACAGCGCGAAGCAGAACACGACGACGAAGATGTTGATCATCCCCTTCTGGGCGTACTGCGTGCAGATCCTCACGACCTCCTTGGAGGCCGCGACCGAGGCCGTGGTGGCGTCGAGCTTCATGTTCTCCTTGATGTAGACGACCGCCCGGTAGGCGCCTGTCACGACCGCCTGGGCGCTCGCCCCGGTGAACCAGTAGATCACGGCGCCGCCCATGAGGAGCCCCATCAGCGCCTCGGGGTGCACGAGCGACAGGCGCTCGATCGTCGTGGGATCCAGGCGCTTCAGCAGCATGATGATGCCGAAGACCATCGTCGTCGCTCCGACGACCGCGGTGCCGATCAATACGGGCTTGGCGGTCGCCTTGAAGGTGTTCCCGGCGCCGTCTCCCTTCTCCAGTTGGTGCTTGGCCTGCGCGAAGTCGGGCTTGAACCCGAAGTCCTTCTCGATCTCCGCGGCGATATTCTTCTTGGATTCGATCTGGGAGAGCTCGTAGACGGACTGGGCGTTGTCGGTCACCGGCCCGAAGCTGTCGACCGCGATCGTGACGGGGCCCATTCCCAGGAACCCGAAGGCGACGAGGCCGAAGGCGAAGATCGGCGCGGCGAAGCGGAACTCGGGCGGCATGACGGCCTGGAGGGCCTCGCATCCCGAGAACTGGTAGGCCCCGAACATGAGCAGGAGGATCACCAGCCCCATCCAGAAGGCGGAGAAGTTCCCGTCCACGAAGCCGGACAGGATGTTGAGCGAGGCGCCTCCCTGCTTGGAGGAGGTCACGATCTCCTTCACATGGCGGCTCTCCGTCGACGTGAAGATCTTCGTGAACTCAGGGATGAGGGCTCCGGCCAAGGTCCCGATCGAGATGATGGTCGCCAGCACCCACCAGAGCCCCGGGGCGCAGGCCGGATGGGAGGCGAGGAGGACGTAGGTCGCGCCATAGGTGATGGCGATCGAGATGATGGAGGTGATCCAGACAAGTTGCGTGAGCGGCAGCTCCAGGTTGAAGTCCTTCTTGTTGCCGTACAGGGCCTGGCACGCCCAGCCGTTCAGGAAATAGCTGAACAGGGAGGTGAGGACCATCAGGATGCGCATGGCGAAGATCCAAACGATCAACGTGCCGCAGAGGGTGGGATTGGAGACGAGGGCGAGCGCCAGGAAGGCGATCAGGGCCACGCCCGTGACGCCGTAGGTCTCGAACCCGTCGGCTGTCGGCCCGACCGAGTCGCCGGCGTTGTCGCCGGTGCAGTCCGCGATGACACCCGGGTTGCGCGGGTCGTCCTCGGGCATGTCGAAGATGATCTTCATCAGGTCGGCGCCGATGTCGGCGATCTTTGTGAAGATGCCGCCGCAGATCCTGAGGGCGGAGGCGCCCAGCGACTCGCCGATCGCGAATCCGATGAAGCAGGGGCCCGCAAGCTCGGAGGGGATGAACCGCAGGATGCAGATCATGAAGAAGAGCTCGATGGCCACGAGGAGCAGGCCGACGCTCATCCCTGACTTTAGCGGGATCAGCAGCGTCGCCAGCGGCATGCCCTTAAGCGCGGAAAACGCGGTGCGGGAGTTGGCCACCGTATTGATACGGATGCCGAACCACGCGACGCCGTAGCTTCCGAGGATGCCGAGGACCGAAGCCAGGAGGATGACGACGACATGGGCGGCCGTCTGGTGGGACAGCACGCTGAAGTAGTACGTCATGCACGCCGCGATGAGGATCCAGAGCACCACGAGGAACTTGCCCTGCTGGGCCAGGTAGGTCTTGCAGGTTTCCCAGATGACGTTCGACACCTCGGACATCGAGGAGTGCACCGGGAGATTCTTCGTCTGGATGTACTGGATCCATCCGAAGAGCATCCCCACGATGCAAACCGCAAGCCCCACGAGGAGCACGGCTGATCCGCTCAGTGCGCCTCCCATGAACGACACGGCGTTCAAGTCGGGCAGCTTGATGTCCGATTCGCTCGCGCGAATGGACGGAATAATTGAGGCGGCCGCAAGTGCGGCGACGCCCATATGCCATGCTTTGTGGTATTTCATGGGAAGCGCAGTAGGGGTGGAGTTTGGGCAACTTTTTATCGTCGCGACCTTTTCCACGCGAGCATTTTATGCTCGCACTGCCTCCCTCAATCCGACCAGTGGATTGCGTTTAGGATCTCGGCCAGATGGTAGCCCGCCTTGGCGAGCCTCTCCTCGGCCAGGGGGACAGCCGTGGCGTCATACTGTGCCGGGAGGGTGATCTGGATCCGGCGGATTCCTCCCTTGGGATCAGGGGTCTCCGCTCCGAATTCGATCCCGCTGTAGGCCGTCCTCGCCGCCACGAGGCTTTCCGAGGCCCAGGCCTCGGGCCAGTGGTGGTAGTCCCCGATGCTCTTCCATGACGCGCCGCTGGCCGCGATCTTCCTCGAGATATCGGCGGTCAGCGCGGCGACATCCTTCGAGTGCGCGACCTTGGTGGGAAGCTCGCTGTCCCAGTAGGCATGGAGCTCGTCGTATTTGCCGGGCCCAAAGAAGAGGGCATTGCCGCCCTTGTCATTAGAGAGGCCCTGGGCCGCGGCAGGATCGGTGACGAGCTTCACGGTGCCGTCCGCTCCCACGGAGTAGAACCCGTTGCCGACGTGAAGCGGCTGGTGCATGTCGCCAATGAAGTGAACGAGCATGTAGAGGGCCACGCGCTTGGAGATCCTCTTGTCGCCGCCGCCCTCGAGGATATCCACGGCCTCCTCGGCCATGTGGACCACGTCGTGCGGGTTGGCGAACGCGCTGTCGAGCTCGTACCCCTTGCAGCCCAGGGGAAGGTCCACGTAGTGCCACTCGCCGTTTTTCGGAAACTCCGCATTCAGGCGCAGCGCCTCGGGGTCCTCGGCCAGGGGGCCTGTGTGGAAGTAGGCGGCTCGAAGCTCGTCCATCCACGAGGCGACGGAGCCCAGGTCGTCGTTGCCGAGGATCTTCACGACGTGGCTGCGGGCATCGGCCGAGAGGTTCTCGGCCGCGGTGGCGCCGACGGCCGCGTGCCCCTCCTTGCCCCAGGGATACGCGGGCGCTGCGGCTGCCAGTGCGAGGATCAGGGCTGTCCAGATCTTGGGGGAGGGGGAGTTCATCGTGGGGCTAAGTTCGGCCTTTCCGGCCGACGAAGGAAAGAATATTTTGCCCCTGCGAGATGCCGACTGCACGCACCCCCCAGCCCATTCCCCTGCAGTGGGAGGGATCCTTCCTGGCGCTCGTGGGAATCGCGGCCGCCCTCACCGTGGTGCTGCGTGCGTCGAAGGCCGCGCCGCCTTCCAGGAGCTGACATGCGTCTGGCGGCCGCCTTCCCTACAAAGGCTCGCCTTCCGCTGCCCAGTTCGCAGAAATACCGATCGCACGCGCCCGGGTGGCGGAACGGTAGACGCTTCGGACTTAAAATCCGATTTCCGTAAGGAAGTGCCGGTTCGAATCCGGCCCCGGGCACCAATTAAATCCTAGCTTGAACCAATCTGATCCCGTCAAATCGGGGCAACCTCTTCGTTCTGCTCGGATTTTAACTCCAAGGGCCAGAAGTGTTAGACGCCCGGGATGGATTCTAGGGGTCCCGTTAAACACTTCGCATCACTGGGCTCGCCATCCGGAGGGTATCTTCAGAATTCCAGCCTATGATTGCAGAGTAATGGGAGCGGATCGCCGCGTTCCGATGGTCTCCCTCCACGGCTTGGTTATTGACGCCATCCGTCCCATAGCCATTCAACAATCATTTAGCGCAGCCTGAACCGCCTCGCCGATGCCGCATCGCCAAATCAAAGTCCAACGATGGAGTGTCATTTCGCAGAAGCCCTTTGATACCGTCGTAGCCGCCGTGGAAGGAGCTATAGGCAGGCCGAACATGGCCGCATACAGTGCTCGCTTGATCGCAGCGACGTCATACGAGGAAATGGAAGCAATCGTTCGCGATTCCGTAGGTGATATTGGCCTCATGGAGTTCATGCGGCTAGATCTGGGTGCCGTTCTCGCCAAAGCCGGAGTGGACGGTAATCCGAAGAGCGTCCGCATAATCATGGGCAACCCGCTCATCATGCAGTCGATGGTCAGGCTTGTACCGGACGCGGGGTCCTATGCGCCGATAACTGTGCTGATTGATCAGCGGCCGGACGGTGTCCATCTGAGCTACGACGAGATGGTCGGGTTTCTCGCACCATATAAAAACGCGGAAGCTCTGAAAATCGCGCGCGATCTGGACGTCAAAGTAAAGAGCCTACTTCAGACCGCCGTCTGATGACGCCGATGTTGGAGGGCAACGCCTGCGTGTTGAGCGCGCCCGTGAGCCCCGTTTCCTGCCTTGTATCTGTTCAACGACACTATTGTGGTGATCCGGCGCCCCCCCTTATTAGGTCGTCGCTGGCGGATGTCTGACTATCAAGTGGACACACTCCGTTGGCGCAAATGAAGCGATTCAAGTCGTTGTTTAGCAACACCAGTTCAATAGATCTAAGTTTGTGCTATCCCTAGCGCGGAAGTATTAGGCACACCTTGGTTCATAAGCTGCTTCAACCGTCGGTGGTTCATGCTAAACGCGCACATGCTGCACCAATTTCAGTTCTAGCGTGCAACATCCGCTACTGCGCGGGATTCCGACCGTCGAATGCAGGTTCGCTTTAGGCGAAGCCTTGTGGGACTTACCGACAGCGCCATGACCGGGCCTCCCCTGCAGGGGAAGATGGATGCCGACCTCCTCATCGCCGCAAACCAGCCTTGGTCGATCGAGTTTATCGAGCCTTTCCGGAGTATCTGCGGGGATGCGGATTCGCTTTCTACCGGGATGATTGAAACAGTATTAGCGCATCAAGTGATCCGGGCCCTTTGGATGGTTTTGTCACGACAGCCTCCCGTTCATTGAATGTTCGTTTTACGCTGACGCTCAGCGGCGTTTGCCTATTGTGGTTTGGATGGACCGTTCAAAGGCAGTGCTGAAACCAAGGCTTCGAATACAACGTGGCACGGTCGTAGCATTTGGACCTGGGAAAGCTGAGCTCATCCGTTTGATTGGAAGCACGGGATCAATCCGTGCCGCCGCCGCTAAGATGAAAATGTCCTACAACCGGGCGTGGATGCTCGTCCGGGACATGAACCGACTTTTCCGGAAGCCTCTTTTGGTCAGTCGCCGCGGTGGGCAAACAGGGGGAGGCGCCGCGCTTACTCCCACAGGGCGCGAGGTTTTGTCACGATATATCTATATGGAGCAGTCCTGTCTTACCGCAACGAAGGCGGATTGGCAGGCTCTGCGCCGGCTGCTGCGCTAGGCGCGGCGACCCACAAGTTCCGTGGAAACCCGAGGTCACGCCACAAACCTCGTTATACTTGACAAAAGATAACGCATGGGAGGTTTTCTTTTGTGCGATTTATCCACAAGATATGCCTCGTTCTCATCCTGGCCACGCTGTCAGCGCGGCTTCACGGAGCTGAGACGGTGGCAGTCGCTGCCGCGGCCAACCTGGCCTACGTACTCGAACCACTTAATGCCGAATTTGCGAAGACTAGGCCTGACATTGCGGTGCGCAGCGAGATCGGTGCATCAGGCAGTCTGGTCGCTCAGATCAAGAACGGAGCCCCATATGACGTCTTTCTCTCTGCCGATACGGAATACCCCAGGAAGCTCGTTGATGCCGGCGGTGCTGAAGGCGCAAGCTTCGTAACCTTCGCGATGGGTAGACTGGTTCTCTGGACAACAAGGCCCGGACTCGCCCCGACTTCCATAGAAGCCATTGTGCGAAACGAGTCCGTCCGAAAGCTCGCGATCGCAAACCCCGATACGGCCCCTTACGGGCGGGCAGCCGTTGAGGTCCTGGGGAAGCTGGGATTGTCGGATATCGCAAAGCCCAAGCTCGTGTTCGGAGAGAACATCACCCAGACGGCCCAATTCGTCTCCACCGGGAATGCCGACGCGGGATTTGTTGCCTTGTCGCTGGTGCTGTCACCGAAGCTGAAGGACAAGGGACGTTGGTTGGAAGTGCCGGAGTCGCTATATGCCCCAATTGAACAGGCCGGAGTCCTAACGTCGCGTGGCGCGGCCAACAAGGCGGCACGGCAATACCTGGAGTTCCTGACAAGCCCTGCTGCCCGAAAGGTATTCATTCAGTTTGGATATGGACTCCCCGAGCTTCACCTCTCGGCGCAATGATCTTCCGGCCAAGCAAACAATCAGACCGCACCTATCAGTCGCAGCGCTCGGAGGCGGCGTATGGATGCACGGCAAAGGGGGCCTTGGGATGCGCATACTAATTGACGGCATACTTCGGCCGGGCGGGACGGAATTCACGTGCAAGCCAGGCCCTGAGCGGCCTCGCGAATGAACACCCCTTTTCTAGCACTCAAGAATTCAAACCATGACCCACACCAAGCGGACTCAACTAATTCAAGTCATCGGCGCTCTCACTGCACTAGCTGCTTCGAGCACGAATCTAGGCGCGCAATCGGAGACGTCTCCAGATTCATTCAAGACGTTTGTCGATGCGTGGACCGCTACGGTCCAAACTGCGCAGGCGGAGCAACCAAGCTGGATAACACCCTTGGCCACGACGACGCCGCGGCTCGAGGAGGAGTTTCGTTACGACCAATATTCTGAAACCCTGATCAAGGGAAAAGGCGCAGTCGACGTGTACGATGCTGGCAAGGGCCTGGAGCTTATTCCCACTGAGAACACGGAGGTGATAATCACGATGCCCGCGTATCAGGTGCGCACCGGGACAGAACCGTACTCTGGATTGAATGATTGGCCGGGGATTCTCCTTAAGTATCGGATAATTAGCCGGAACGCGAAATCGGGAGACTTTGTCGTTACGGTCTTCGCCCAATATGGCATCCCCACCGGGGCCCTCGTCCTAACTAACCACAACGATGTATTCACCCCGACACTTGCCGCGGGGAAGGGCTTCGGGGACTTCGACGTACAGGCGACGATAGGCGAAGCATTTCCAATCCACGACAACTCGAACGCCGGAAGGGCCATCACCACAAATGTGACTGCACAGTATCACGTCTCGCGTTTTCTATGGCCGGAACTCGAGATGAATCGCACTGATTGGGTTGGAGGCACACGAGGCGGCCGAGCGCAGACATATGTGACTCCCGGTCTGATAGTGGGACGAATCGTACTTAATAATCGCTCTAAACTCATCATTGGTGCGGGTTATCAAACGGCGATTTCCCGCGTCTACGGCCCGGGACCGATAACGCCGACATTTAACCACAATTGGATCCTATCAGCTCGTGTGACGTTCTAACACGGTGAGCCTAAAGAAACCGTGAAATTGCTCCGCCGTAAAGCACTTGGGGCCTCCTGACCTGACGCACGGGAACTGGACCGTTGCTGATGAGAGTCTGGGCATCCATGAAAGGACCCAGACATGCCCAAGGGAAAGAGACATACACCGGAACAGATCGTAGCGATCCT
>Ga0302320_10000825_pt1 | contig 73568 bp, 70 predicted proteins | sample Bog_T0_3_FD_202130 | JGI IMG/M metagenome (GOLD analysis project Ga0302320, IMG submission 202130) | Peat permafrost microbial communities from Stordalen Mire near Abisko, Sweden - Bog_T0_3 | ecosystem: Environmental > Terrestrial > Soil > Wetlands > Peat | place: Sweden: Abisko, Stordalen Mire... | reverse complement strand
TCAATGGTGATCCCATCTGCCTGCCACCCCGGTTCGATTCCATACCCGGAATCGAACCAGAGATGCGCTCTCATGGGAATCCCCCCTCTCCTCGGGATGAGTCCGCCTTTACGCGGGTTGGTATCACGGTCGGGCGGCTGATCGATGACGCCGGCATTGATCTGTACTGGTTCGACGGCAGCGCCACCGAGGCCGGACGGCAGTTTCCGCTTGCCCTTTGCCCTGGAAAGGCCGCCATTTGTGAGCTGCACCAGGGCGTCGGCGGCGGCCCGGATCGGGCCATCATGTACGCGTTGCAGGCCCTGCGGAACCGATCGTACGAGCTCGTCATCCTGATCGAAAGTGACGTTCTGGTATCGGATGGCTGGTTCGAGGCTCTGCGCAACTCCATGGAAGCCGGGGAAAAAGCCGGGTTCAAGGTCGGCGCCGCCTCCTGCCGCGTGCTTTCCGAACGGGTACTGAGCGTCAACGACGGGTATTGCCTGCTGCTGAATTCGGGCGCCGGCTTCATTGCCCTGACCCCGCCGGCGGTCGACATCGTGCTCGCCAACTACCGCACGACCAATGGCGGCGAGCTCATCCGGCTGTTCCGCGCGGCCACCGGGCTCGACATCGCGGTCAGCCATGGTGTCGGACGCCACCTGCTTACCGCCGATTACCTGTTCGACGCGCTGTTATACGCGCATGGCTATGTCGTCACCGCCCCGCCCGTCACCATGGTGGACAACATCGACCCGGCCAATGCCGGAATTTTCCAGTTGACCCAGGTCACCAGCCCGGCCGGCCACGCCCCGGAACGGCACCATCTGCTCACCAGCCCGGACCAGATTCACACCGGCGGCTTCCCGTTTTTCCGGTTTCAGATATCGCCGTTTTCGATGCAGGCGCTGATTCCATGCCAGCACCTCCTGGTCAGTGTCGGTTCGACCGATCGCCTGATGCCGGTCAGGGCCGACGGTTGCTGGCGGCACCGCTGGAACCAGGGCATCGGCCCGTTCACCCTGTTCGGAACGGGGCGGATCAGCGTGGCCATGCACGATTCCACGATCAGCCTGATATTATATACCGCCAAGGCGAGAGCGGAAATCCGCCTGTACGGGCCGAACGGACATTGTACCGGCGGGGCGATAGAACCCCATACGGTGGCCGAGCTTCATGTCGATGCGGCCATCTTCCATCACCACGACGCTGTCCTGGAAGTGGCCGATGGCGAGCTGGGCTTCATCGGCGTGACGGTCAGCCCGGATGTGATAACCCACTACGCGAACCGTGAGCCGAGCTTCGCACATCTCCCCCTGTAAACCAGAACGAAAAAGTTTTTTGGTTCTTTTTTTCAAAAAGAACAACGCTTAAACTTTTCTTTCTTCGCTCGTCACTGCAACACGATCTCCACCCGCCGGTTCTGCGGCTCGCGCACGCCGGCGGCGGTTGGCACCAGCGGCCTGGTGTCGCCGAATGCCTGGATGTCGATCGCCTGTTTTGCCACGCCCAGGCGCACCAGTTCCGCCGCCACCGCCTCGGCCCGCCGCCGCGACAGCGCCAGGTTGTATGCCGGCGCGCCGGAGCGGTCGGCGTGGCCGGCCACCTCGATGCGCGTCACCTGCACGCGCGTGGTGTTGCGCGCCGCCTCGGCGAGGATCTGTCGCGCCCGCTCGTTCAGGGCCGCGCTGTCCCAGTCGAAGAACACCAGATAGCTGCGCGCCGCCGTCGGTGCCGGCGCGGCCACGGGCGGCGGGGCGGCGGGCACCGCCGGCGGCGTCACGTTGAAGGCATAGCGCAAGCCCAGCAGCACCGCATGGTTGTTGTCGTCGCTGGCATAGGCCGACACGCCGGCCACGGGCGCGAATTTGCGATGGCCGGAAACGCCGAGGTAGCGGTATTCGGCGGTGGCGGACAGGCCAACCACCCAGGGGATGGGCAAGGACGCCCCGGCGATCGCCTGATAGGCGAAGGCCGGCTGGGTGATCGAGGCGCCGTCCCGCGTCAGGTTCACCCATTGCGCCCCGGCCCCGGCGCCCAGATAGGGAAACACCCAGGGCGAGCCGATATCCATGTCGAACAGCACATTCGCCATGGCGCCGTATTTCTGCTCGGCGCCGCTCAGCCCGGTGCCGGAGCCGACGCTGTTGCGCCGCCAGCTTCCCTCGGCCTCGAGTCGCACGCCGTTGCCGAAGCCCCAGCCGAGGCTGCCCAGCGCCGCCACCCCGGTGTCGAACGAGTCGGTCAGCGTCGGCCCCGGCAGCGGTCCGGTGTGCAGCCGCACCCGGGTCTGCTGCTGCCAGTTGGCCCCCGCCCCGGCGCCAACATACAGGCCCTCGACGGGCTGTGCCCGGGCGGCCAGCGGCAACGCGAGGAGGGTAACGGCGAGGAGGGCACGCTTCATGGGATCGACCTGTTCCGATTGCCGGCTTGCGGATGACGGAAGACATATGCCACCGGAAAGTGCGCAACCACGCGGTTGCGCACCAGCCACCCGTTGCTTGAGCCACCACAGGGTGGCGGAACTGTGGCCGGACGGCCACAGTCGGGTCAAGGGCGGGCCTCGGCCGCCCGCCGCGTATCCCGAACGTGACCGGATTACGGCGGCGGCGCCCCATGCCCGTATTGCCACGGCAACGACGCTGTCGTTAGCGTGCATCCCGACCGTGCATCGGCAACCGGATTCGCCGCCGGTCGGAAAGGAACAAGCAGACCATGGCCATCAGGGAAGACGTCCGTCCCCGCGCGCCGCGCGGGACGAAGAATGTGACGCAAGCCTTCTTCGCGGCACTCGATGGCATTGCGGAAGGCCAGCAGGCTGCTGTCGCCACCGCCGCTGTGGCCGGGATTCGCGGCGAGCTGAAGGACCGGCGGTTGCGGACCAAGGAAGCCGCCGGCAGGGCAAAAGCAAAGGCGCCCGCAAAGACCAAACGCCCGGCGAAGGCCAAGGCGGCGGCAACGAGGGCCACCCCGGCGGCGGCGCGCAAGCAGGCCACGGCAACGAAGGCACCGGCCAGGCGGAAGGTTCCGGCCATAAAAGCCAAAGCGAAACGCCCCGCCCGGACCGTGTCGCCGCCGGAACGCACGCCGGCGTAGAAGCGGGGCTTCCTGGCGCCCCGGCCGATCAGCTGGCGATGGTGCTGACCGTGATGGTCAGCCCGGGGGGCGTGGTATCCGTCGATACCGGCGGCGTGGCCTGATCCGGCGCAGACGGCTGAAGCACTGCCGCAAGCCCCACATCGGTGAAGAACCGCGTCACCGATTGCACCCGCGAGTCCGGCAGGCCGGCGGGCGTCGCCGGTGACTGCGCCACCTCGATGCGCACAAGACTCGGTTCCACCAGCGCCTGCACGACCCTGGTAAGCACGTCGCGCCCGTTATCGGTCAGATCCGTGCCGCCAACCGGAAACAAGGATTGCTCGACCAGAGTGACCCGCGCGCCGTCCGGCAGCCGCTCCAACGTCACCCGGCCGGCGGCGATGTCGGGCGTCAGCCGCGCCTCCAGCCGGTCGTCGAGAACCTGGGTGGTGCGGGCCTGCCCGGACAATGTGGAGCATGCCGCGACCAGCAGCATCGGGCTGAGCAACAGGGCAACCCGCCCGGCCTGGATACGCATCATCCGATCGATCTCCTGCTTCTGCCCGACCAGACCGGGTCTGCCCCAGCGCCCGGAACTCCAGGCGCAGCCTATTTCCTATCGGCCGTGCCGGCCAGCGATTCCGCAAGGCGGACGGGCTGGATACGCACGAAAAGCCGATGGTTGGGTCGCCTGGGCGAAATGTGTAGAACGTCCCGGCCACCGATCACGCGCGGGCGTGGTGAAACTGGTAACCACACGAGACTTAAAATCTCGCGCCGTATGGCTTGCGGGTTCGAGTCCCGCCGCCCGCATTTTCAGGAAACCGGCCGGTTATCGCCTTAAACCGTGGCAAATCCCCCCGGATGCGCCACCCGCCAGCGCAGCGCGGTCGCCACGATGTCGTCCAGCGCGGTGAATCGCGGCTGCCAGCCGGTTTCGGCGGCGATGCGCGCCGAGGATGCCACCAGCACCGGCGGGTCACCGGCCCGGCGTTCCACCCGGCGGAACGGCACCGGCAGGCCGCCCACCCGCTCCACCGCCCGCACCACCTCCAACACGCTGTGACCGCGCCCGGTGCCGAGATTATAGGCCACGCTGCCCCGCGCCAGCCGGTCCAGCGCGCGCAGATGCGCGTCGGCCAGGTCGGTCACGTGCACGTAGTCGCGGATGCAGGTGCCGTCGGGCGTGGCGAAATCGTCGCCGAACACGTCGAGCCGGTCGCGCCGCCCCAGCGCCGCGTCGATCACCAGCGGAATCAGGTGGGTCTCCGGCCGGTGATCCTCGCCCAGCCGGCCGGACGGGTCGGCGCCGGCGGCATTGAAATAACGCAGGCAGGCGCTGCGCAGCCCGTGCACCCGGTCGGCCCAGGCCAGCATGCGCTCGATCATGTGCTTGCTGTCGCCATAGGGCGAGACCGGGCCGATCGCCGCGTCCTCGGCCAGCGGCGCGTCGTCGGACTGGCCGAACAGGGCGGCGGTGGATGAAAACACGAAGCGGCGCACCCCATGGCGCACGCAGGCGTCGATCAGCAGCGCGCCGTTGCCGGCGTTGCCGATGAAGTAGCGCAGCGGATCGCGCATGCTCTCGCCCACCTGCGAGAGGGCGGCGAAATGGAACACCCCGTCCCAGGGACCTTCCGCCAGCACATCGTCCAGCAGGTCGGCATCGGCCAGGTCGCCGGCGACAAAGCGCGCGCCGGGCAGCACCGCTTCGCGGTGGCCGGTGCGCAGATTGTCGAACACAACGCAGGTGGCGCCGCGATCGAGCAGTTCGGCCACCAGGTGGCTGCCGACGAATCCGGCGCCGCCGGTAACCAGAAATCGCTGTTTCATCCAGATGTCCGCGGTTACGCTCCGGCTGACTGGCGCAATTCCGCTCCGCGATCAAGCGCCCTGGCGGCCAGCCGGCGCTGGCGCAAGCGCACCAGATGCCAGGTGAACCACGCCGCCGCGTCGGAAAGCCAACCGCGTGGCGGCAGACCGACCGCCTTGAGGATCATGCCCATGCCGCGCTCGACATGGCGGAAGCGGTAGAACGCCACGGCGCCGCCCATGTAGGCGGCAATGCAGCGGGTACGGTCATACCGCGCGCCGGCCGGCGCGTTGGCGCAATGCCAGGCATAGGCCAGTTCGTCGTCCTCGCTCTCGCCGATCCGCCCGGCGGCGATGCGCAACCGGCGCGGCAGGCCGATCCGCTCGCGCGCCAGCCAGCGGCGCATGTGATCGTAAAACAGCTTGAAATGGCGCAGCTCGTCGGCGGCGATCAGCCGGCAGATATTTTTCAGCACCGGCTCCCCGGCCGCGTCGCCGAGGGCGGTGTAGTAGCTGGAGGTGCCGGTCTCGACCATGCAGCGGGCGATCAGTTCGCCGGTGCGCGAGCCGCGCACCGAGGTGGCGGCATCCAGCGGGATGCGGTAGCCCTCGCGGAAGCGGGCGAAGGCGGCCGGATAGTCCCAGGACGGGTCGGCCAGCGTCGCCCAGCGGCCGAGCGCGTCGCCGTGCTGCACCTCCTCAAGGCTCCACCTGTCGACGGCGCGGCCGAACTCGGGGTCGTCGGCAAACACATTGTTGAGGTAGCGGGCGTAATCGGTGGCATTGCGCTCGACCAGGGCAGCCGCCTTGACCAAAGGCACGACCGCGGGGTCCACCTTGTCGGCGGCGAACCGGTTCCAGCCCACGTCGTCGATCTGCCAATGCTTCATTATGGTTGCCCGTGCTGCCGGGACCCCGTGCCTTCAGTCATGGATTCCAAGGGGCCACCGCCCCTTGGCGGGTCCAGGGCAGAGCCCGGGCCTTCCTGAACCATGTTGCAGTGCCACACCGACAGGCCCGCATCAATACATAGGTTGGTGACGCGAAACGCAAACGGCGCCGGGGTTGCCCCGGCGCCGTTCCATCCATCATCCCCCGCCCGGACCGGCGGTTCAGCCCGGCGGGGCCGCGTCCAGCAGCGCCCGCGCCGATTGTATCCGGTCCAATGCCGCGTCCAGCGCCGCCACGTCGGCCTTGTCGGCGGCGTCATACTCAAGCTGCGCCGCGGCCAGCCGCCGCTCGCCCTCCGCGCGCGACAGGTCGGACAGCAAGGACACCTCGGTGGCCAGCACGGTAACGCGCTGCGGGGTCACCTCGGCAAAACCGCCGCTGACGAACAGCGTGTCGGTCACGGTATCGCCCTGGTACAGCCGGATGGTGCCGCCGCGCAGCAGCACGATCGCGGGCGCATGATTGGGCAGCACGCCCATCTCGCCCTCAGCGGCGGGGATCACCACCATGTCCACGGGCCGGGAGAGCAGCAGCTTCTCCGGGCTCACGATCTCCAGATCGACCGGCATGCTCCGCTGGCCCGGATCAGACCGCGGTCTTCATCGATTCGGCCTTCTTCACGGCTTCCTCGATGGTGCCGACCATGTAGAACGCCGCCTCGGGCAAATGGTCGTATTCGCCGGCGACGATCGCCTTGAAGCTGCGCACGGTGTCGGCGATCGGCACGAACACGCCCGGGAAGCCGGTGAACACCTCGGCGACGTGGAAGGGCTGGCTGAGGAAGCGCTGGATCTTGCGCGCCCGCGCCACCACCAGCTTGTCCTCCTCCGACAACTCGTCCATGCCCAGAATGGCGATGATGTCCTGCAACGACTTGTAGGTTTGCAGGATGCGCTGCACTTCGCGGGCCACGGTGTAATGCTCGTCGCCGACGATGCGCGGGTCGAGCGAGCGGCTGGTGGAGTCCAGCGGGTCCACCGCCGGATAAATGCCCAGTTCGGCGATCTGCCGGCTCAGCACCGTGGTGGCATCAAGATGGGCGAAGCTGGTGGCCGGGGCCGGGTCGGTCAGGTCGTCGGCGGGCACGTAGATGGCCTGCACCGAGGTGATCGAGCCCTTCTTGGTGGAGGTGATGCGCTCCTGCAACTCGCCCATGTCGGTGGCCAGCGTCGGCTGATAGCCCACCGCCGAGGGAATGCGGCCGAGCAGCGCCGACACCTCGGCACCCGCCTGGGTGAAGCGGAAGATGTTGTCCACGAAGAACAGCACGTCCTGGCCTTCCTCGTCGCGGAAATACTCGGCGACCGACAGGCCGGACAGGGCCACGCGCTGGCGGGCGCCGGGCGGCTCGTTCATCTGGCCATAGACCAGCGCCACCTTGCTGCCCTCGGTGGTGCCTTCGCCGAGCTTGATCACCCCGGCGTCCACCATTTCGTGGTACAGGTCGTTGCCTTCGCGGGTGCGCTCGCCGACGCCGGCGAACACCGACACGCCGCCATGCGCCTTGGCGATGTTGTTGATCAGTTCCTGGATGAGCACGGTCTTGCCCACCCCGGCGCCGCCGAACAGGCCGACCTTGCCGCCCTTCAGATAAGGCGCCAGCAAATCCACCACCTTGATGCCGGTGACCAGGATCTCGGTCGTGCTGGCCTGATCCTCGAAGCTCGGCGCCGGACGGTGGATCGGGTAGCGCTGGGCGTACGGCACCGCACCGCGCTCGTCGATCGGGTCGCCGATGACGTTCATGATGCGCCCGAGCGTGCCCGGCCCGACCGGCACGCTGATCGGCGAGCCGGTGTCGGTGACCTCCTGGCCGCGCACCAGGCCGTCGGTGCTGTCCATGGCGACGCTGCGGACGGTCCGCTCGCCGAGTTCCTGGGCCACTTCCAGCACCAGGGCACGGTCGCCGATCTTGGTGGTCAGCGCGTTCAGGATAAACGGCAACTCGCCGTCGAACTGCACGTCCACCACGGCGCCCAACACCTGGGTAACGCGCCCGACATTGTTGCTGGCCATCCTAAGACTCCTGTCTCATGTCGCGATCGATCGTCAGACGGCTTCGGCGCCGGAGATGATCTCGATCAGTTCCCTGGTGATGTTCGCCTGACGGGCGCGGTTGTAGTTCAGTGTCAGCCGCTTGATCATGTCGCCGGCGTTGCGCGTGGCGTTGTCCATGGCGGTCATCTGCGAGCCGAAGAAGCCCGCCGCACTTTCCAGCTGGGCGCGATATATCTGCACCGCGAGATTCTGCGGCAGCAGGCGGGCGAGGATGGCCTCCTCGTCCGGCTCGAACTCGTAACTGGCGCGGGAAGCCGGATCGGCCGCCTCGGCCCCGGCCACCAAGGCCGGCAGCGGCGTGGGGATCAGCCGCATTTCGGTCGGCACCTGGGCGATCACCGACTGGAAGCGGTTATAGACCACCGTGCAGACATCGAACTCGCCGGCGTCCAGCCAGGCGGTGACCCGCTCGGCGATGGCGGCGGCGTCGCTGAAGTCGATCGCCTTGCGGCCGACATAGTTGACGTCGCCGACGATGTTGCCGGGGAAGTCGCGGCGCAGATAGTCGCGCCCCTTGCGGCCGACGGCGAATATCTTGACCGTCTTGCCTTCGCTCTCCAGCCGCCGGGCGATGTTGCGGGTCAGCCGCCCCACATTGGCGTTGAACGCGCCGGCCAGGCCACGGTCGCCGGTCACGGCGATGAGCAGGTGAACCTGGTCACGCCCGGTGCCGGCCAGCAGTTTCGGCGCGGTCGGGCTGCCCGCCACGCTGGCGGCGAGCGAGCCCAGCATGCGCTCCATTCGCTGGGCATAGGGCCGCGCCGCCTCCGCCTGGCTCTGGGCGCGGCGCAGTTTCGACGCCGCGACCATCTTCATGGCCGAGGTGATCTTCTGCGTCGACTTCACGCTGACGATACGGCCGCGCAGTGCCTTCAGGCTGGGCATGGGAGGGGATTACCTGCCGCTCTGGATCAGACGAAGGACTTGACGAAAGCGTCCAGGAACGCGGCGAGCTTCTTGTCGGTGTCCGGCTTGATCTCGCGGTCGTTGCGGATCGCCTCCAGAATGCCCGGCTCGCGCGCCTTCAGCTCGGACAGCACCTGCCGCTCGAAGTCGCCGATCCTGCCCACCGGCACGCTGTCGAGATAGCCGCGGGTGCCGGCGAAAATCGCCACCACCTGCTCCTCGACCGGCACCGGATGGAACTGCGGCTGCTTGAGCAGCTCGGTCAGCCGCGCGCCGCGGGCCAGCAGCTTCTGGGTGGAGGCGTCGAGGTCGGAGGCGAACTGGGCGAACGACGCCATTTCACGGTACTGGGCGAGTTCCAGCTTGATGCGCCCGGCCACCTGCTTCATCGCCTTGATCTGCGCCGCCGATCCCACCCGGGAAACCGAGATGCCGACATTCACCGCCGGGCGGATGCCCTTGAAGAACAGCTCGGTCTCCAGGAAGATCTGGCCGTCGGTGATCGAGATCACGTTGGTGGGGATGTAGGCGGAAACGTCGCCGGCCTGCGTCTCGATGACCGGCAGGGCGGTGAGGCTGCCGGCACCGTGCGCGTCGCTCATCTTCGCCGCGCGCTCCAGCAGGCGCGAATGCAGGTAGAACACGTCGCCGGGATAGGCTTCGCGGCCCGGCGGACGGCGCAGCAGCAGCGACATCTGGCGGTAGGCGACCGCCTGCTTGGAAAGGTCGTCGTAGAAGATAACCGCGTGGCGGCCGCTGTCGCGGAAGAACTCGCCGATCGTGCAGCCCGTGTACGGCGCCAGGAATTGCAGCGGCGCCGCCTCGGACGCGGTGGCGGCGACCACGATGGAGTATTCCAGCGCGCCGTATTCCTCCAGCGTGCGCACCAGCTGCGCCACGGTGGAACGCTTCTGGCCGACCGCGACGTAGATGCAATACAGCTTCTTGCTCTCGTCGGCGCCGTCGTTGATGATTTTCTGGTTGATGATCGTGTCCACGATCACCGCGGTCTTGCCGGTCTGCCGGTCGCCGATGATCAGCTCGCGCTGGCCGCGGCCGATCGGGATCAGGCTGTCGATCGCCTTGATGCCGGTCTGCACCGGCTCATGCACCGACTTGCGCGGGATGATGCCCGGCGCCTTCACTTCGACCGGGCGGCGCTCGGAGCTGACGATCGGGCCCTTGCCGTCGATCGGGTTGCCGAGCGCGTCCACCACGCGGCCGAGCAGGCCCAGGCCCACCGGCACGTCGACGATGCGGCCGGTGCGGCTGACCGTGTCCCCTTCGCGGATGGCGCGGTCTTCACCGAAGATCACCACGCCGACATTGTCGGTTTCCAGGTTCAGCGCCATGCCGCGCAGCCCGGCCGAGGGAAACTCGACCAGTTCGCCCGACATCACGTTCTGCAGGCCGAAGATGCGGGCAATGCCGTCACCCACGCTCAGCACCTGGCCGGTCTCGGCAACATTCGCCTCGGTATCGAACGAAGCGATTTGCTTCTTCAGAATATCCGAGATCTCGGCGGGGCGGATCTCCATCTCAGGCGGCTCCCTTCATGGCGTACTGCAGGCGCTGCAGCCGGGACTTCAATGACGTGTCGTAAAGACGGGCGCCGACCTTGACGACCAGGCCACCCAGCAGCGAGGGGTCCACCCTCTTGACGATATCAACATTGCCGTAGCCGGCCTCGATCAGCCGGGCGCGAAGCTGCTGCTCCTGCACGGCGGAAAGCGGATGGGCGCTTTCGACCTGCGCCACCACCACGCCGCGCTTCTCGGCGACCAGGGCGGCGAAGGCGCCGAGGATGCCGCGCAGGGCGCGGGCACGCCGGTTGGCCACCACCACGCCGACGAAATCCTGCACGATCTTGCCGAAGCCCTGGCGCTGCAACACCTCGCGCACGGCCCGGCCGGCGGTGTTGACGTCGATCAACGGGCTGTCGAGCACGGCACGCAGATCGCCGCTTTCGTCGATCAGCCGGCCAAGCGCCTCGATCTGCTCAATGGTCACGTCGAGGACGTGTTCGTCCTCGGCGTGCGCATACAGCGCGGTCGCGTACCGGGCGGCGAGACCGCCGCCGGATTGGGTCGATTTGCCGCCAGACGCCAAAGCTGCGGTTCCGTCTGCTGGGCCGCGGGCGCGGCCGGGGACATGCGCCGATGCGTCTTCGCACCCGGCGGGGGCCGTCTAGCATGGGGTGTCGGGGGGCGCAACACGTCGGCAGGCGAAACGGCGACGGAGAAAACCGGGCCAGGAGCAGCGCCGTGAGCCGGAGCTTCCCTCTTGGCGCCGCCGGCAGCGGGGCTTAATCCCCGCGCATGCAAGCAGTCATCACCGCCACCGGCCTGACCAAGCGCTACGGCGAAACCCTGGCGGTGGACGGCATCGAGTTCTCGGTGCCGGGCGGCCGGACCGTGGGCCTGCTCGGCGGCAACGGCGCCGGCAAAACCACCACCATCGCCATGCTGCTCGGCCTGCTGATCCCCACCGCCGGCAGCATCCGCATCCTCGGCCACGACATGGCGCGCGACCGCTTCGCCGCCCTCGCGCGGATGAATTTTTCCTCCCCCTACGTGGCGCTGCCGCAGCGCCTGAGCGTGGCGGAGAATTTGCGCGTCTATGCGCATCTGTACGACGTCCGCCACCCGGAGCGGCGCATCGCCGAACTGGCCGCGGAACTGGACCTGACCGACCTGCTGGAACGCCCGGCCGGCCAGCTCTCGGCCGGGCAGAAAACCCGGGTGGCGCTGGTTAAGGCGCTGATCAACCGCCCGGAAGTGCTGCTGCTGGACGAACCCACCGCCAGCCTCGACCCCGACACCGGCGACCTGGTGCGCAGCTGGCTGGAGCGCTACCGGGCCGAAAGCGGCTGCACCATCCTGCTGGCCTCGCACAACATGGGCGAGGTGGAGCGGCTGTGCAGCCACGTGCTGATGATGAAGAAGGGCCGCATCGTCGATCGCGGCACCCCGGCCGAGCTGCTCTCACGCTACGGCCGCGACGACCTGGAACAGGTGTTCCTCGACATCGCCCGCGACCGGGTGCGGGAGCCGGCGGCATGATCCACCCCGCCATCTACCAGTCGGCCCGGCGGATCTGGGGGCTGATGTATCGCCACCTGACGCTGTATCGCCGTTCCTGGCCGCGCCTGCTGGAACTCACCTACTGGCCGACGCTGACGATTTGCATCTGGGGCTTCACCGCCAATTACTTCACCGCCCGGCTGGGCAGCGGCGGCGCGGTCGCGGTCGGCTTTTTGCTCGGCGCCGTGCTGCTGTGGGAGATCACCCTGCGCAGCCAGATGGGGGTGGCGATCTCCTTCCTCGAGGAAATCTGGTCGCGCAACCTCGGCCACGTGTTCGTCAGCCCGCTGCGCCCGTGGGAGCTGGTGGCGGCGCTGATTGCCCTGTCGGCGGTGCGCATGGTGATCGGCGTGCTGCCGGCGGTGCTGGTCGCCTGGGTGCTGTACGCGTACGACCTGTTCGCGATCGGACCGGTGCTGATCCTGTTCGCGCTGAACCTGATGGCGATGGGCTGGTGGGTGTCGCTGTTCGTGGTCAGCCTGATCCTGCGCCACGGCGCCGGAGCCGAGGCGCTGGCGTGGTCGGTGCTGTTCGCGCTGACGCCGTTCGCGGCGGTGTATTACCCGGTATCCGTGCTGCCGGCGGCGATGCAGCCGGTGGCGCTGGCGCTGCCCGCCTCGCATGTGTTCGAGGGGCTGCGGACGTTGCTGCAACATGACACCATCGCCTGGGGGCACATGGCCTGGGCAACCGGGCTGAACGCGGCGTGGCTGGGCGCCGCCGCGGCGGTGTTCATGGTCCAGTTCCGCGTGGCGCGCGAGCGGGGCGCCCTGCTGACCATCGGCGAGTAGCCATGGCACCCACCCGCTTCTGGCTGATCCGCCACGCGGTGGTGGAGGAGAACGCCCGGGCGCGCCTGTACGGCATCATGGACGTGGAGCTGTGCCCGCACAGCCTGGCGGCGCAGGGGCCGGCGTACCGCGCGCTGGCGCAACGCCTGCCGCGCCCGGCGCATTGGCTGGTCTCGCCGCTGTCGCGCACCCGCCACACCGCCGAGGCCATCCTGCGGGCCGGCTATCCGGCGGTGAACCTCGCGGTGGAGCCGGGGCTGATCGAACAGGATCTGGGCGGCTGGCAGGGATTGCGGCATGCCGATCTGCCGGCGAAGCTGACCCAGCCCGCGCACGCCTTCTGGCCGCTCGCCGGCGACGAGCGCCCGCCGGGCGGCGAGAGCATGGCCGACGTGGTGGCGCGGGTGGGCGCGGCGCTGGAGCGGCTGGCCGGCGAGCATGCCGGGGGCGACGTGGTGGCGGTGGCCCATGGCGGCGCCATCCGGGCGGCGGTGGCGCATGCGCTGGGCATCGGCGCCGGCCCTGCGCTGCATCTGAGCGTGCACAACCTGTCGCTGACCCGGCTGGAGCGCCACCCGGCGGGGTGGCTGGTGGTGGGCGTCAACGAAACGCCGGGCGGCTGAAACCGGCGCCCCTTCCAGCCGCTTGTCCGCACCGCCCCCGATGGCCATGTCTGCCTGCATCGAAACCGGGCATGGTGTTCGGGTGCTGACCAACGTCCTCCTCGGATTCCTGGCGGTCACGATCTGGACGACGAACTATGTCGTCTATTTCGCCCCGGAAATCCGTGCCTGGCGCCGCCGGCGGGCCGAGCGCGGCTGGGCGCCCGGCCCCATGCTGTCCGGGCCGTTGCCCCCGCAGGAGCGGCACCGCTTTCCGTCGCCGCCGCCCGCGGAAGTGCATGACGCCGAGATCATCCCCTTCCCCCGCCGGCTGCCGTCGCCGCCGTCGCCATAGGCCGGGTCACGCCGTTTTGACCGGCGCGCGGCGGGCATGGCCGGCCCGGCTTGCCATATTGAGGGTCCGAACAATAAGGGACAAACAGGATGTTGGGTACTTTGATCGTGATCGCCGTCGTGGCTGGCGGCTTGTGGTATTTCCAGGTGTGGCCGTTCGACGGCACCACGAAACTGCCCAGGCGCAACGCCCCGCCTGCGGCCTGACCGGACTCACGCCGCGGCGGGGTCAGTCCCCGCCGCGGAGCGACTTGAAGCGGGCGATCAGCGCGGCGGTGGAGCCATCATGCTCGCCCGGTGTCGCGCCGGGGGTCAGTTCCGGCAGGATGCCGCCGGCCAGCACCTTGCCCAGTTCGACTCCCCACTGATCGAAGCTGTTGATTCCCCAGATCGCCCCCAGCACCGCCACCTTGTGCTCATACAGCGCGATCAGCCGCCCCAATGTGAAGCCGTCGAGCCGGCGGAACAGCAGGGTGGTGCTCGGCCGGTCGCCGGTGAACACCCGGTGCGGCGCCACCGCGTCGATCTCGGCCGGCAATTTCAGCTTGGCCGCCATTTCGGCGCGCACCTCGGCCTCGGTCTTGCCGCGCAGCAGCGCCTCGGCCTGGGCGAAGGCGTTGGCGGCGAGCACCAGATGCGCCTCCGGCCGGTCGTGGTCGGGATTGGCCGCCAGCAGAAAATCCACCGGCACCACCTGGGTGCCCTGGTGTACAAGCTGCATGAAGCTGTGCTGGGCGTCGGTGCCGGGTTCGCCGAAGACCACCGGGCAGGTGGCCCGCGTCACCTGGTCGCCGTCCAGCGTCACCGACTTGCCGTTGCTCTCCATTTCCAGCTGCTGGAGATAGGCGGGGAAGCGCCGCAGACGCTCGTCATAGGCCAGCACGCATTGATTGCGATACCCCATGACATTGATGTGCCATACCGCCACCAGCGCCAGCAGCACCGGCAGGTTGTCGGCGAAATCGGTGTCGCGGAAATGCCGGTCCATCGCCCAGCCGCCGTCCAGCATCGCCTGGAACGCCTCCCACCCGGCAGCCAGGGCGATCGACAGGCCGACCGACGACCACAGCGAAAACCGCCCGCCCACCCAGTCGCGGAAACCGAACACCCGCTCAGGCGCGATGCCGAACGCCGCCGCCGCCTCCAGGTTGGTCGATAGCGCGGCGAAATGCGCGCCAACCGCCGACTCGCCCAAAGCGTGCGCCACCCAGGCCCGGACGGCACGGGCGTTGCCGAGGGTTTCCAGCGTGGTGAAGGTCTTCGAGGCCACCAGCACCAGCGTGCGCGCCGGGTTCAACTCGCGCGCCAGGGCGGCGAAGGCGTGGCCGTCCACGTTGGACAGGAAGCGCGCCCGCAGCTTCCCCCCATGCGCCAGGGTCAGCGCCTCGCTGGCCATGCGTGGGCCGAGATCGGAACCGCCGATGCCGATGTTGAGAACCGTGTCGAACGTCTCGCCGGTGATGCCGCGCAGGCTGCCGTCATGCACCCGGGCGACGAAATCGCGCATCCGCCGCCGTTCGGCGGCGGCCAGCGCGCTGGCGTCGTCGATGCCGCCGGGCAGGGCGGCGCGCAGCCCGGCATCCTCCGGCGCCCGCAGCGCCATGTGCATGGCGGCGCGGCCCTCGGTGACGTTGACCGGCTCGCCGGCGAACAGGCGGCGGCGGAAGCCGTCCAGCCCCGCCTGGTGGGCGAGGTCGAGCAGCGCCACCAGCACCTCGCCGTCGATCGAGGTCTTGGAGAAGTCGAGGGTCAGGTCGTCGAGCGCCGCGGTGAACCGCCGCGCCCGTTGCGGATCGGCCGCGAACAGGGGGCGGATGGCGGCGGCGCCCGGGCGGGTGGCGAGGGTGGCAAGCCGCTGCCATGCCTCGCCGAGAACGATGTTTGTGGTCATGGCGGCATATCACCCCGTATCGGCTTACCCTGCATCGGCCGCCAGCCGAACCGGCCTTTCGGCATCGCCGATCAGAAAATCGAGTCCCAGACCGACGATTCCTTGCGGCGCTGGATGATCGGCGTGTCGCCGGCGGTGGAAGGCTGGCCGAGGGCGGCATTCTCGCGCAGGCGTTGGGTTTCCCGCTGCGGGTCGACCACCACCGAGCGGTCGGGTGGCGTGTGCCAGAACATCAGCGTGTCGGCGAAGCTGCGGTTGGCCTGGTCGATCGCCGCGTCGGCGTCCACCCGGTTGCGGATGTCGGCGGGGGCCGACGGCCCGGCGGCGCCGAGCAGCGCCTGCTGGCCGCTGCTGACCTCGCCGCCGCCCTGGGTGCCGGCGAGCGCCGCTTCCGGCGCCAGCGCCGCCTCGGCGGCCTGCCGGGGGGTCAGTTCCTGCGGGCGCGGCGCCCCCGGACGGGGCGGCCGCAGCGTGTAGTCCGGCGGCATGGAGAGCGGCGCGCGCGTGGTGACCTGGAACTCATCCGGCGCATCGCGGGTCAGGCCGAAGGTGCGGGAAACGCTGTCACCACTGCCGCAGGCGGCCAGCGCCAGCGGCAGCAACACGGCGGACAGGAAAATGCGGGTTGGGACCATGCGGTATTTATTAGCCGCGGTCCGGGGCGCCGGCAAGGCGGTCCTGGCCCGGAGGTTGCGGTTCCCCTGGCTTCGGGTGGGTCAGCATGCCGTCGCACACCAGGGCGGCGACGCCGCAGACGATGGCGGCGTCGGCGACGTTGAACACGTACCAGGACCAGCCCCAGGCATGCGCGTGGATGAAATCGGCCACGTAGCCCAGCCGCAGCCGGTCGATCACGTTGCCGACCGCCCCGCCGGCCACCGCCCCCAGCGCGATCGTTCCCGCCAGCCGCTCCGACCGCCACAGCCACACCAGCAGCGCCGCCACCACCGCCAGGGCCACCGCGGTCAGCAGCAACGGCCCCAGATTGCCCACCCCGTTCAGCAGGCCAAAAGTGATGCCGCGATTCTCCACCCAGGTCAGGTTGAGCACCGGCAGCAGCGGCACACTGCCCAACTCGGGCAGGCGCAGCCCATGCACGATCCACGCCTTGCTGGCCTGGTCGGCGGCCAGGACCAGCAGGGCGGCGGCGAGGCCGGCGATGCGGCGCCCGCTTACACCCGGCAAAGCCGTCACGCCCGGCAGACCAGGCCGGATTCGACCGCGTCCACGCAGCGGCGACAGAGTGACGGATGCTTCCGGTGCTCGCCCACCTCGGGCAGCACCTTCCAGCAGCGGGCGCATTTTTGTCCCTCCGCGGCAAATGTTCCGGCCGCGCCGTTGGCGGGCGCGTCCGCGGACATTTCCACCTGGGAAACCAACAGCACTTCCGCCCACTCCGCTGCCGTCAGCAGGCGATCCTCGCCGGGATCGAACCGCAATTCGACGCGCGCCTGCAGCGATGAGCCGATCGTGCCAAGTCGACGCATTTCTTCGAGCGCAAGGGTCACGAGCGCCCGCTTCGCCCGCACCTGTTCCCACTTTGCCGCCAGCGCCTCGTCCCGCCAGCGGTCCGGGATGTCGGGGAAGTCCTGCAAATGGACGCTCACGTCCTCGCCGAAGCGAGCGACCCAGGCTTCCTCGGCGGTGAACGCCAGCACCGGCGCCAGCCAGGTGGTCAGGCAGCGGTGCAGGTGGTCCAGCACGGTGCGGGCGGCGCGGCGGCGCGGATCGTCGGGCCGGTCGCAGTAGATCACGTCCTTGCGGATGTCGAAATAGAAGGCGCTGAGGTCGGTGGCGCAGAATGTGTGGATGGCCGGATACACGCCGTTCCAGTCATGCGTGCGCACGCCGGCGCGCAGCCGCGCGTCCAGCTCCGACAGACGGTGCAGCACCCAGCGTTCCAGTTCCGGCATTTCCGCTTCCGGCAGGTGCTCGGCCGGGGTGAAGCCGTGCAAGCTGCCGAGCAGCCAGCGCAGGGTGTTGCGCAGGCGGCGGTACAGCTCGGCCTGCTGCTTGAGGATTTCCGGGCCGATGCGCAGATCGTCGCCGGTGTCGGAATTCATCACCCACAGGCGCAGGATGTCGCCGCCGTATTTGTCGCACACTTCCTGCGGAGCGATCACGTTGCCCAGCGACTTGGACATCTTGCGGCCCTGCTCGTCGAGCACGAAGCCGTGCGTCAGCACCGCCTTGAACGGCGCCCGGCCGCGGGTGCCGACCGATTCCAGCAGCGAGGAATGGAACCAGCCGCGATGCTGGTCGGACCCCTCCAGATACAGATCGGCCGGCCAGGGCAGATGCCGGTCCTCCAGCGTAAAAGCGTGGGTCGAGCCGGACTCGAACCACACATCGACGATGTCCTTGACCTGCTCGTAATCGGCCGGGTCGCGGCCGGGGCCGAGGAAACGTTCCGGGGCCGAGGCGTACCAGGAATCGGCCCCCTCCTCGCGGAAGGCGGCGACAATGCGGGCCACCACCTCCGGGTCGCGCAAGGGCTGGCCGGTTTTCTTCTCGACGAACACGGCGATCGGCACGCCCCAGGCGCGCTGGCGGCTGATGCACCAGTCCGGCCGGGCGGCGATCATGCTGGCCAGCCGGGTGCGGCCCTTCTCCGGCACGAAAGCGGTGTCGGCGATGGCGGCCAGCGCCTTCTCGCGGATGCGGCCCTCGCCGTCCATGCGGATGAACCATTGCGGGGTGGCCCGGAAGATCAGCGGTGCCTTGGAGCGCCAGGAATGCGGGTAGGAATGGACCAGTTTACCGCGCGCCAGCAGGCCGCCGGCTTCCGTCAGGGCGGCGCAGACCGGGTCCGCCGCCTTGTACACATGCAGGCCGGCGAACAGCGGCACCCAGGGATTGAAGGTGCCGTCACCGCCCACCGTTTCCGGCACCTCGATGCGGTGTTGCCGGCCGAGATCGAAATCGTCCTCGCCGTGGCCGGGGGCGATATGCACGAAGCCGGTGCCGGCCTCGGTGGTGACGAAATCACCGAGGAGAACCGGCACATCGAAATCATAGCCGCGCCCGCGCAGCGGATGGGCGCAGCGCGTGCCGGCCACCTCGGCGCCCTTCAGCACATGCCGCACATGGTGGGTTTCCACCCCCACCGCCTCGCAGGTCTGCGGCAGCAGCGGCAACGCCACCACCAGTACTTCGCCGGCGCGGGCGAGTGATCCTTCCTTTACCGAATCGACATGGACGACGGCGTAGTCGAACTCGGCGCCACAGGCGATGGCGCGGTTGCCCGGCATGGTCCAGGGCGTGGTGGTCCAGATCACCACCGAGGCGCCGTTCAATTCAGGTACCGAGGGCGTCACCACCGGAAACCGCACCCATATGGTGGTGGACGTGTGATCGTAATATTCGATCTCGGCTTCCGCCAGCGCGGTTTTTTCCACCGGCGACCACATCACCGGCCGCAGCCCGCGGAACAATTCGCCGTTCAGCAGGAATTTGCCGATCTCGTTGACGATCGCCGCTTCGGAGGAAAAATCCATGGTGGCGTAGCGCTCGGCCCAGGCGCCCTGCACGCCGAGGCGGCGGAATTCCTGCTGCTGCACGTCCATCCAATGGGCGGCATAGGCGCGGCACTCGGCGCGGAACTGCAACACCGGCACCGCGTCCTTGTCGCGGTGGTTGCCGCGGTACTGCTCCTCGATCTTCCATTCGATCGGCAGGCCGTGGCAGTCCCAGCCCGGGATGTACAGCCCGTCCTCGCCGGCCATCTGGTGGGCGCGGTTGATCACGTCCTTGAGAATCTTGTTGAGCGCCGTGCCGATATGGATGTTGCCGTTCGCATAAGGCGGGCCGTCATGCAGGATGAATTTTTTCCGCCCGTGGCTGGCCTCGCGCAGCCGCTTCCAGATGCCCATCCGCTCCCAGCGGGCCAGCAGCGCCGGCTCCTTCTTCGGCAGGTCGCCGCGCATGGGGAACGGGGTGTCGGGCAGGAAAACGGTGTCGCGGTACTCGGGCTTGTCGCTCATGGAAGTATGGGAACTCTTTGCAGCCGGGGCATGAAATGACGGGGGCGCGGACTATGCGGAGGGGGGCATGGCAAGGTCAAGGATACGGCGGGCCTCGGCCGCGTCGGCGGCGATCTGCGCCCGCAGCGCGTCGATCCCGGTGAATTTCCGTTCCGGGCGGAGGAAGGCGTGCAAGGCCACCTCCAGTTCCTCGCCGTACAGATCGCCCTCGAAATCGAACAGGTTGACCTCCAGGCGGCTTTCCGTGCCGGCGCAGACGGTCGGGCGGCGGCCGATATTGGCCACCCCGCGCAGGCGCTGCCCATCCGGCAGGCGGGTGGTGACGGCGTACACGCCGCGCGCCGGCTCCAGATGCCGGCCAAGCGCGATATTGGCGGTGGGGAAGCCGATGCCGCGCCCACGGGCGTCGCCATGCGCCACGATGCCGCGGATGGCCCAGGGACGGCCGAGCTTGGCGGTGGCCCGCTCGGGGTAGCCGTCCTGCAAGGCGCGGCGGATGCGGCTGGATGAGAGCGGGCCGGATTCGTCGCTCAGCGGCGGCACCACGGTCAGGCCGATGCCCAGCGCCTCGGCCCGCGCGGCGAGGAACAGCGTGTCGCCGCCGCGGCGGTGGCCGAAAGCGAAGTCGGGGCCGCAGACCAGATGGCGGGCGCCGATGCCGTCGCACAGCACGTCGGTGAGGAACGCCTCGGCGGGCATCTCGCTGAACGCGGCGTCGAAGGCAAGCTCGTAGACGATCTTCACGCCGAGCGCGGCCAGCGCCTCGGCGCGGGCGGGCGGCAAGGTCAGGTGAAAGGGCGGGTCGTCCGGGCGGAACAGTTCGCGCGGATGCGGCTCGAAGGTGAGCACGGCGAGCGGCGCGTCGGGGCGGGCGGCATGGGTGGCGCGCAGCACATGGGCGTGGCCCAGATGCACGCCGTCGAAATTGCCGAGCGCCACCGCCGCGCCGCGGGCGTCCCGCGGCAGACCGCGCCAATCGTGGAAAATGCGCATCAGCCGCGGGTGGGCACCAGCACCGTCGCCTCGCCATCGATGACGGTCTTGCCGGCGACGGTACACACGGTTTTGAGCGTGGCGCGCTTCTTGTCGGTGTCGATGGCGGTGACTTCCACGGTGGCGGTAACGGTGTCGCCGATCTTCACCGGGGCGCGGAAGCGCAGGGTCTGGCCCAGGTAGATGGTGCCGGGGCCGGGCAGCTGGGTGCCCAGCACCGCGCTGATCAGCCCGGCGGTGAGCATGCCGTGGGCGATCCGCTCCTTGAACGGGCCGGTGGCGGCGAACTCGGCGTTGAGATGCGCCGGGTTGGTGTCGGTGCTGACCGCGGCGTAGAGCAGGATGTCGGCTTCGGTGATGGTCTTGCCGGTGCTGGCGGTCATGCCGACGGTCAGTTCGTCGAGATGGATGGTCATCGCGTCCCCTCCGTTGCCGTGGGCTTTTTCGGCCGATCGGCGGGCGGCGTCCAGATGCTTCGTTTGGGCGAGGGTCGGGGTCACGCCGGGCGCGGAATGGCCGCGCGCCGCCGCCGGCCAGTGGCGACTCGCCGCCCGCCGTGCTAGCAAAACCGTCATGTCCGATGCGTCCGAATCGCCCCCCGGCATCGAGGCCGGCTTTGCCGCGTTGGAGCAGCGCCTGGCCGAGGCCGACCGGCGCGCGGCCGGCCTGCATGCCGCCATCCGCAAGGGCCTGCGCGCCGCCCGCGAGGGCGCGGCCGCCGCCCTGCCGGACGCGCTGGCACAGTCGCGCCGCCAGCTCGGCGACCTCGCCGCCACGCTGGAGGAAGCCACCGCCCTGCCGGTGCCCGACCTCGCCGCCGCCTTCCGCGACGGCAGTTTTGCCACCGAACTGAAAGCGCAGGCGGAAGCGGCCGGCGTCCGCGTGGTGGAGCGCGACGGCAGAATCACCGCCTTTCCGCTGATCGTGCGGCTGGAGCCGCGTGCCCAGGCGGTGCGCTTCGGGCGCAAGCTGGAGCGGCGGGTGCGCCCCTCCTTCCTGACCGGCCTGCTGCGGGCGGCGCAGCTTCGCCCGGACCGTTTCCAGGCGCGCGGCTTCCTCGACCGGCTGTTCGCCGCCTATCGCCCGCTCGCCGCCGCCATCGAACCGGGGTGGCGGGCGGAGGCCGGCGCCCCCGGCCCGCTGGTGCCGCTGCTCGACCTGCACGACCTGCTGACCTTGCTGCCGGCCGCCGCCAGCGACTACCCGGTGGAGGAATTCGCCGCCGACCTGCTGCGGCTCGACCGCGCGCCGGATGCCACCACCGGCGACGGAAGGCGTTTCGCCTATGCCGCCGCCACCGGAACAAAAGGCCGCAAGCGCCTGACCGTGTTCGACGAACAGGGCGGGCAGCACGAGTATTTCGCCATCCGCTTTACCTCGGGGCCAGATGATGGACGCAGCGACCGGGGACGAACTGCCGCGGGCTGAGTGGCTCGGCGTCGTCGCCCAGGAATACCTGTCGGCCTTCATCCCCGCCGGCGGCGCGGCGGTGAAGTTCGTGATCACTTCCGCCGACGCCATTCCCGCGCTGGCCGGCGCGCTGGCCGGCGAGGCCGCCCGGCACGGCCTGATCCCGGTTGCCCTGAGCGCCGCGACCACCCGGGTGCATATGCTGCACGACATGTTCTTCGCCATCGCCCGGACGATCCCATGGGACCGGCTCATGCAGGCCCAGGTGGAAGCCCTGTTCGCCGGCCATGGCTATCCCTGGCCGCGGCCGGGCCAGAAGGTGACCATGGCCGAGCTGGCGGCGGCGCATGGCGTGGCCCCCTCCCTGCTGGCGCGCAGCCGCGACCAGTGGCTCAGCGAGGCGATCTGGCACGATGCCGGGCTGGCGCAGGATTTCCGCAGCGCCCTGATGCGGCTGTGCCTCGGCCGGCTGGAGCCGGATTCCGACGAGGCCGCCGCCACCGCGCCGATCATGCAATGGCTGCGCGGCGAACTCGCCGCCATCGGGGCGCTGCGCGACAGCCAGATATTCTCCCGCATCAACCGCCACAACGCCCGCGCCATGCTGGCCTCGCTGTGCCACTGGGTGCGCCGCGCCGGCGACGGCGGCCTGGTGGTGACGCTGGATCTGCGCCAGGTGCTGCGCGCCGGCCCGGTCGGCGAGGGCGAAATCCGTTACTCCCCCGCCGCGGTGATGGACGCCTACGAGGTGCTGCGCGAACTGATCGACGATATCGACCGGCTGCCGGGCCTGTTCGTGGTGGTGCTGGCCGATGCCGCCCTGATCGCCGGCGAGGGCAAGCGGGTGCTGGACCAGTACAGCGCCCTGCAGATGCGGGTCTGGCCGGATGTGCGGCCCGGCGGGCGGCAGAACCCGGTGGCGCCGCTGGTGCGGGTGGCGGCATGAATTTACAGGCGCGCATCGCCATCGAGGCGCTGCGGGCGGGGGTGCCCAACCGCGCGGCGGTGCGCCAGCTCGGCACCGAGGAAGGCAGCATTGAGCATGATTTCGAGCAGGCGTTGCGCCGCGCCTGGACCGATGCCGGCCGCGGCGGCGCCGGGCTGGGCATCGCCGGCGGGTTCGGCACCGGCAAGTCGCATCTGCTCGCTTATTTGAGCGAGGTGGCGCTCGGCCAGGGCTTCGTGGTCAGCCGGGTGGTGGTCAGCAAGGAGACGCCGCTGGCCGACCCCGCCCGCCTGTTCCAGGCGGCCATGCGCGACGCCGTGCTGCCCGAACGCAACGACGACCCGATGACCGCCGCCCTGGCCGAACTGCGCCGCCGCCCCTCCGAACTGGCGGCGCTGGAAGCGGCGGTGAGCGCCCGCGATTCCGGCTTTCCGCCGCTGTTCGCCGCTTTGCTGTTTCTGCTCGGCAAGCCGGCCACCCCGGCCGACCGGGTCCGCCGCTTCGAGAAATTCTTCGCCGGCGCCCGGCTGAACCAGGCCGATCTGCGGCAGGCGCTGAAGGAGGCCGGCGCGGCGCGGCGGTTCGACCTGCGCGCGGTGCCGGCCGCCGAACTGGCGCTGCAACGCGCCCGCTTCATCCCGCTGCTGCTGCGCGCCGCCGGCTTCTCGGGCTGGTGCCTGCTGCTGGACGAGGTGGAACTGATCGGCCGCTACACGCCGTTGCAGCGGGCCTGTGCCTATGCCGAACTGGCCCGCTGGCTGGGGCTGGACCCCGCCTTGCGCCTGCCCGGGCTGGTGACGGTGTATGCGATCACCGAGGATTTCCGCTCGGCGGTGATCGATGCCCGCCAGGACGACGAGAAGCTGCCGGAGCGCCTGCGCCTGAAGGGCCGCATGGCCCAGGCCGGGCAGGCGCTGGCCGGCATCCGCCACATCGAAACCGCGCTGCACCATCTGTCGCCGCCCACCGACGCCGACCTTGCCGCCTGCCAGGACAAGCTGCGCGGCCTGTACACACTGGCACATGACTGGCCCGCCCCACCGGCGCCACCGGCCGCGCGCACCGGCTCGGCCACCATGCGGCAATACATCAAAAGCTGGATCACCGGCTGGGACATGCTGCGGCTGGAAGGGACGGTGGCGCGGATCGTCGTCGGCACGCAGGGCATGAACTACACCGAATCCGACGACATGGCCGCCGCCGCCGAGCCTGACGACGAACGGTAACGGCCAGCTTCGATCTTCGTGCCGCCAGCCAGACTGGTCACGCAGCCCAGGAATCCATCTCCATGCCCCCCCTCGCCCGCCGCCACGCCATTGCGCTGGAAACCGTCTCCGTCACCGTCCCGCCGGAGGCGTTGGAAGCCTACGAGGCGGCGCTGGCGGAAGCCTGCGGCACCATCGGCTTCTTCCACGACGAGGAGGCCAGTCTCTGGACCGTCGAGGGGGTGAAGGACCAGGGCGCCGGCGAACCCGAACTCGCCGCCGCCCTGGCGCTGGCCGCGCTGGTCACCGGGGTGGAAGCCGTCCTCATCCGCCGCCCCACCGCCGCCGAGGGCTGGCTGGAACGCACCCGCGAAGCCTTCCCCGAGCAACTGGTGGGCAAACGCTTCGCCGTCCGCGGCACCCATGTCAGCGGACCCGCCGCGCCCGGGCGGCTGACCCTGCTGCTCGACGCCTCGGTGGCCTTCGGCTCGGGCGAGCACGGGTCCACCCGCGGCTGCCTGCGCGCCTTCGAGCGCATCGCCTGGCGGCGGCCCCGCCGTATCCTGGACCTCGGCACCGGCTCGGGCATTCTGGCGATGGCGGCGGCGCGGCTGCTGCGCCGGCGGGTGCGCGGCACCGATATCGACCCCTGGAGCGTGCGCACCGCCGCCGCGAACGCCCGGCTGAACCGGCTTGGCAACCTTACCCGGTTCGCCCGCGCCGATGGCTGGCTGTCGCCGGCGGCCAGCGAAGCCGGGCCGTATGATCTGGTGTTCGCCAATATCCTGGCCCGGCCGCTCTGCCTGATGGCGCGGCATCTGGCCGCCAACCTCGCCCCGGGCGGCACCGCCATCCTGGCCGGGCTGCTGACCTCGCAGGCACGCTGGGTGCTGGCCGCGCACCGACGCCACGGTCTGGTGCTGGAGCGTTGCCTGACCGAGGGCAAATGGTGCACCCTGGTGCTGCGCCGGCGGTGAGCATGCCGGCGCCCGTTTCAGCCAGCCCGCCTCAGCCCTGGGCCGCCTCGTGATCGGCGGCGAAGGCCGGATCGAACACATGCGGCACGTCGGCGCGGGTCAGCCCGATATCGGCCAGCTCGTAATCCGTCAGCGTGTTCAGTTCCTCCAGCACCGCCCGGCGCCTGGGCAGCGCGGCCACCCAGCGCAGCGCCGTTCCCACCCGCGCCAGCAGATCATGGCGCTCGGCGTCGGCCGCTTGCATCGTGGCGTGAGTGTGGCGGAGATATTGCGACATGGTATTCGGCAGAAGGATCGCCAGTTCCTCCTTGGCGGCGCGCGCGTTCATTTTCCAGGTCCCCGCTATCGGGCCGTGGAGGACGCCGTGCCTAGGTGCACTTTGTCGCGCGACCCTGTTGCGGCGCAGCATACGGCCGGCCCGGCACGGCGATGATTGCCAAGGTTCCGATCCAGCCATGCGATCCTTGCCGGGCTTGTCAATATGTCATGCGTAAACCGTTAACCCGCCTCGGAAGCACCACAAATGTATGAAGCGCGTCTGGCCGCCCTGCGCGCCGAACTCGACCGGCAGGGACTGCAAGGGGTGATCGTTCCCCGCGCCGATGAACATCTCGGCGAGTATGTCCCCGCCGACGCCGAGCGCCTGGCCTGGCTCACCGGTTTCACCGGCAGCGCCGGTCTGGCGGTGGTGCTGGCCGATCGCGCCGCCGTCTTCACCGACGGGCGCTATGTTTTGCAGCTGGCGGCGCAGACCGATCCGGCTTTGTGGGAATGCTGCCACATCACCGAGACCCCGCCGCCGTCCTGGCTCGCCGCCCACGCGCCGGCCGGCGCCCGCATCGGCTACGACCCCATGCTGGTCAGCGAGGAGGGGCTGCAACGCTATCTCGACGCCGGCCTCGTACTGGTGGCGGCGGGGCGCAACCCGATCGACGCGGTCTGGAGCGATCGGCCGCCGCCGCCGCTCGCCCCCGCGGTGCCGCACCCGCTGGCCCGGGCCGGCCGCGACAGCGCCGCCAAGCGCGAGGAAGTGGCCGCTTCCCTGCGCGAGGCGAAGCAGGACGCCGCCATCCTGACCGACCCCGCCTCGATCGCCTGGCTGCTGAACATCCGCGGTGGCGATGTGCCGTACACCCCGTTCGTCCTCGGCTTCGCCATCCTGCACGCCGATGCCGGCGCCGAGTTGTTCCTGGCGCCGGAAAAGCTGTCCGACGTCACCCGCGCCTGGCTCGGCCCCGCCGTGTCGGTGCAGGCACGCGCCGCCCTGCCGGCCGCCCTCGCCCGCCTGGGCGGACGCCGGGTGCGGGTGGACGCCGCCGCCTCGCCGGTGTGGTTCGCCCAGGCCCTGCGCGAAGCCGGCGCCAGCGTGGTCGCCGGCATGGACCCCTGCCTGCTGCCCAAGGCCAGCAAAAATCCGGTGGAGCAGCAGGGCGCCCGCGACGCCCATCGCCGCGACGCCGTGGCGGTCTGCCGCTTCCTGCACTGGCTGGATGGGGCCGCCGGTGGGGCCACCGAAACCAGCGCGGCCGACCGCCTGCTCGCCTTCCGCGCCCAGGCCCCCGAATTCCGCGGCGAAAGTTTCCCGGCGATTTCCGGCGCCGGCGAGCACGGTGCCATCATCCATTACCGCGTCACCCCGGAAACCGACCGTCCCATCCACCCGAACGAGCTGTACCTGATCGACTCCGGCGCCCAGTACGCCGACGGCACCACCGACATCACCCGCACCGTCTGGACCGGCCCCGATGCGCCCCCGGCCGAACTCCGCGACCGGGTGACGCGGGTGCTCAAGGGCCACATCGCCATCGCCAGCCTGGTGTTTCCGCAGGGCGTCGCCGGCCCGCATCTGGACGCGCTGGCCCGCGTTGCCCTGTGGCGCGCCGGTCTGGACTACGACCACGGCACCGGCCATGGCGTCGGCAGTTATCTGTCGGTGCATGAAGGCCCGGCCGGCATCTCGCGGGCGGCCCGGCCGGTACCGATCGCCGCCGGATTCATCCTGTCCAACGAACCCGGATTTTATGCCCCCGGCCAGTACGGCATCCGGCTGGAAAACCTGCTGCTGGTTCAGCCGGCGGATTTGCCGCTGGCGACAAAGCCTTTCCTGCGCTTCGAAACGCTGACCCTGGCCCCGTTCGACCAGCGCCTGATCGAGCGCGATTTGCTCACCGCCGAGGAAACCGCCTGGCTCGACGCCTATCACGCCCGGGTCAACGCCGAGATCGGCAAGCTGCTCGATGCCCCGGCCCGGGCATGGCTCGCGGCGGCCTGCGCGGCGGGCAGATAAGCCAGGCCGGGCGTTACCGCCCCGCCGGCAGCACCCGGAACCGGCCAAAATCGGGGATCATGTATCCCTGGCGGCGGGCAGACAGGATGGTGCGGTCCGGCGCACCCAGCGAGGCGATCTTGCGGCGCAGCTTGAGCACAAGCTGGTCGACGCTGCGGTCATCGGCGTGCAGGGCGCGCTTCAGCGCGATTTCGCTCAGCAGCTCGCGCGAAACACTGCTGCCGGCGGCCTCCAGCAGCGCCTCCAGCGCGGCGGCCTCGGCTTCGGTCAGGGGCGCGGTGGCGTCGTTGGGGCCGTTCAGCAGCCGGCGGGCCGGGTCGAAAGTCAGGGTCGGACCCTTGCCGACGGCTTCCGGCCCGGGGCGGTACAGGCGGCGGTGCACCGCGCGGATGCGCGCCTCCAGCTCACGCAGCGCCGCCGGCTTGACGATATAGTCGTCGGCGCCGGTTTCCAGCCCGGCGATGCGGGCGGCTTCGGCACCGTTGGCGGTCACCACGATCACCCCGCAATCGGCCTCGCCAGCGAAGCGCGCCACCAGATCCATGCCGCTGACATCGGGCAACTGCAAATCCACCAGCGCCACGTCCGGGCGGAACCCGGCCTTGGCATCGATCGCCTCCGCGCCGGTGGTGGCGATGCGCACTTCCATGCCGGCCACCCGCAGCGCCGATCGGAAGGCGGCGGCGACGGTCGGTTCATCCTCGACGATCAGCACCCGCAGCTTGCTGGCCAGGCGAGTGCCCTCGTCGGGCAAAGGGTCGGTCGTGTCCATCGGCGCAGGTTTATCCCTTTCTGCGGCTCCCGGCCAATCTGGCATGCACGCCCCGGCAAGTCATCGGCGGCAGGCCGGAAAATTTCTACCCCGGCAGCCCGGCGATGCGCCGCCATTCGGCCTCGGTGACAATGCGTACCCCCAGTTCCGCCGCCTTGCGGGCCTTCGACCCCGCATCGGCGCCGACCACCACCAGGTCGGTTTTCTTCGAGACGCTGTCGGTCACCCGGGCACCGAGCTTTTCCGCCATGGACTTCGCCTCGGGGCGGGTGAGGGTTTCCAGCGTGCCGGTGAACACCACCACCTTGCCGGCCAGTTCGCCGCCGCCGCCGGCCGGTTCGGCATCCTCGATTGTCTCCAACTCGTTCACGAGTTCGTCCAGCGTCGCGAGGTTGCGCTGCTCGGCGAAGAATTCGGCCAGTTCCTCGGCGATGGCCGGGCCGATGCCGAGAATGTTACCCAGGTCGCCGCGCGCCTCCGAGCCGATCTGCACCGCCGCCAGCATCTGTTCGCGCCAGTTGGCGAAGCTGGCGTAGTGCCGCGCCAGCAGTTTGGCGTTGGTCTCGCCGATGCGCCGGATGCCGAGCGCGTAGATGAACCGTGCCAGGGCGATCCGCCGCCGCTGACGAATGGCCGCCGAGAGGTTGCGGGCCGACAACTCGCCCCACCCCTCGCGGACGGCAATCTCGGCCTCGCGGCCGGGAAGACGGAAAATGTCGGCGGGCGAGGCGATCAGCCCGTCGGCGTGGAACTCGCGGATGGACTTCTCCCCCAGCCCGTCGATGTCGAAGGCGGCGCGGGAGACGAAGTGGATCAGCCGTTCCTCCACCTGGGCGGAGCAGGTCAGGCCGCCGGTGCAGCGCCGCACCACCTCGCCGGGCGGACGCAGCGCCAGACTGCCGCATACCGGGCAATGGCCGGGGGGCAGGTAGGGCAGCGCGCCGGGTGGGCGCTTGCCGGGCACCACGGCGACGATCTGCGGAATCACATCGCCGGCGCGTTGCAGCACCACGGTGTCGCCGATGCGCACATCCTTGCGAGCGATCTCGTCCTCGTTGTGCAGGGTGGCATTGCGGACCAGCACGCCGCCGACATTCACCGGGGCAAGGCGGGCCACGGGGGTGAGGGCGCCGGTGCGGCCGACCTGGATGTCGATACCCTCCAGCACGGTGGTGGCCTGCTCGGCGGGGAATTTCCAGGCGATCGCCCAGCGCGGGGCACGGCCGACAAAGCCCAGCCGGCGCTGCAAGGCCAGGTTGTCGATCTTGTACACCACCCCGTCGATATCGTAGGGCAGGGTTGCGCGTTGTTCGGCGATCGCCGCCTGGAAAGCGGCGGCGTCAGCCTCGCCGGCCAGGTGTTTCGACAGCGGGTTGACGCTGAAGCCCCAGCCGCGCAGCCGTTCCAGCCAGTGCCAATGGGTATCGGCCGGAACTTCGCTCGCCTCGCCCATGGCATAGGCGAACATGGACAGCGGGCGCGTGGCGGTGATGCGGGAATCGAGCTGGCGCAGGCTGCCGGCGGCGGCGTTGCGCGGGTTGGCGAACAGCTTCTGCCCGGCGGCTTCCTGCGCCGCGTTCAGCGCCAGGAAGTCGGCCTTGGTCATGAACACCTCGCCGCGGATTTCGATCCGGGCGGGCGCCTTCCCCTTCAGCCGCGGCGGAATGGCGGCGAGGGTGCGGACATTGGCGGTGACGTCCTCGCCGACCAGACCGTCGCCGCGGGTGGCGCCGCGCACCAGCCGGCCGGCCTCATAGGTCAGCGAGATCGACAGCCCGTCGATCTTCGGCTCGCCGACGAACGCCAGCTTCTCCTCCTTCAGCCCGAGGAACCGGCGGACGCGCTCGCAGAACTCGGCGAAGTCGGCGGCCGCGAAGGCGTTGTCGAGCGACAGCATCGGCTCGCCATGCGCCACCTTGGCGAAGCCGCCGGCGGGCGCCGCGCCGACGCGGCGGGACGGCGAATCGGGCCGCACCAGGGCGGGAAAACGCGCCTCGATGGCGGCATTGCGCCGGCGCAGCGCGTCATAGGCGGCGTCGGTGATTTCCGGTGCGTCAAGCTCATGGTAGGCGCGGTCGTGCCGGGCGATCTCGGCGGCCAGGGCGGCGAGTTCCGCGGTGGCGTCGGGTTCGGTCAGGTCTTCGACCGGCGTGTCGGTGATGCGCGCGGTCTGAGCCACGCCGGGCACGCTGAAGCCCCTTGCGCCGGTCGTCAGCTGCGCTTTTCCGGTCGTGGCGGCTGCACGCTGCTCGGTTGCTTCGGGACCACCGGCGGAGCCGTGGCCGAACCTTTTCCGGCGGCTGGAATATAACCATCCTGTGTAAAACCTTGACCCGGAGCTGTTGGGACATAGCCCTTGAATACGGGTTGGCCGGCGTCTGGTGTCGGCCTGCCTTGGTTTCCGCTCATGCCTTCTTATCTCCTTCTGCCGCGGCAAGCGGGATGAATTCGATCATCCGAACCTCGCCCCCTGCGATATAGATGCCCTTGCCGGGAGTCCTTGCAATCCAGGTTCCGTCCTCATCGACGTCGTACACCTGCTCGATGTAGATGTCCCGATCCTTCGGGTTTGAGCCGATGAAGGAGTCCGGCCCACACCAGCCGGCGACCTTGGCTCCGTCCTTCAGTGTCAACATGACCAAGGACCAGGAGAACCGGGAAAATTTCCAGTCCCAGGCGGTATCGAGGACATGGGGAACGTTCACGCCACATTTGTGGAGAAGCCATCGGCTCCAGCTGAAAGTGGCGTTGAGGCCCGCCACCACGCCAAAGACGGCGGCCCCTCCCAAGGTGATCGCCTGCCAGTAGCGCGTCTGGTCGTGCAGAGGCGCATCGCTGCCGGTGATCAGCGTGCATACCGCTTGTGCCAGAGCCAGGAAGATGGCCGAAAGGGTGAAGTAGCTCAGCAGGGCGTCCTTGTGCGGCCCCACGCGGCCGGTCAGGAACTGGGCGCGCACCCAAATGATGATCAGGCCAGGAACAACGTAGCCAAGTATCAACGAAAGCTGTTCGAGTGATTTAACCTCCATCATTTGAGAGATATCCTAAATAACGGTTTCCAAGGGCCTTCGGCCCTTGGTGGGGTGCAGGGGCAAAGCCCCTGCCGGGGTCCGGGGCTGCGCCCCGGCGGTTCACGCCGCCCCGAGCAAACTATCCGCCGCCGCCCGCGCCGCCTCCGTCACCGTCTCCCCCGCCAGCATCCGCGCGATCTCCTCGCGCCGGGCCGAGCCATCCAGCACCTCCACCAGCGTCTCGGCCCGGCCGCCGCCGGTCCGTTTGGATACCACCATATGCGCCGCGCCGCGCGCCGCCACCTGCGGGCTGTGGGTCACCAGCAGCACCTGCACCCGCTCGGCCACCCGCGCCAGCCGCTCGCCGACCGCCGCCGCGGTGGCGCCGCCGATGCCCGAATCCACTTCGTCGAACACCAGGCTGGGCACCGTGGAGGCGCCGGCCAGCACCACCTTCAACGCCAGCATCAGCCGCGACAACTCGCCGCCCGAGGCCACCCGCGCCAGCGGCCCCGGTTCCTGCCCGGGGTTGGTGGCGATCAGGAATCGCAGCGAATCCGCCCCGGCCGGACCCCAGGCCGGCTCCGCCAGCGGGGCGATGTCGGTGACGAAGCGCGCCCGGTCGAGCCGCAGCGGCGGCAATTCCTGCGCCACCGCCCGGTCCAGCCGTACCGCCGCCGCCCGCCGCGCCGCCGACAACAGCTGGCAGGCCGCCATATAGGCCTGCCGCGCCGCCGCCGCCCGCGCCTGCAACGCCTCCATTTGCGCCGTGCCGGTTTCCAGCGCCGAAAGCCGCGCCGCCAGCGTGTCGAACAGCGCCGGCAGCTCCGCCACCGCCACCTGGTGCTTGCGCGCGGCGGCGCGCAGGGCGAACAGCCGCTCCTCGGCCTGCTCCAGCCGGCGCGGATCGGCCTCGGCGGCGTCGGCGAGGCGGGTCAGCAGCGTTTCGGCGTCGGCCAGCGCCTCCTCGGCCCGCTCCAGCGCGGCCAGTGCCGCGGCCACCGGGTCGGCGGGGGCGGGGTCGGCCGGCAGCAGCCGTTGCAGCGCCCGCGCCGCCGAGCGCAACGACGCCGCCGGGCCGGGGCTGCGGCGGTCGCGCGGCGCCAGTTCGGACAGGGTGGCGGCAATCGCCTCGGCGCGCTTCTCGCCCTGCTGAAGGGCCTGCCGCTCGGCGGCCAGTTGCTCCTCCTCGCCCGCCAGCGGGCGCAGGGTGGCGAGTTCCTGCACGGCATGGCGCAGCCATGCCTCGTCGCGCTGGACCGCCGCCATGGTTTCGCGCGCCGCGGCCAGCGCCGACGCCGCCCCCCGCCAGTCGCGCCAGCAACGCCGCACCGATTCGCGCAGGTCCGGCGCCACGGCGAATTCATCCAGCAGCGCCGCGTGCGTCCCCGGGTCGGCCAGCCCCATCTGGTCGTGCTGGCCCTGCACCTCCACCAGCAGCCCGCCGATGCGGCGCAGCAGCGCCGCCCCCACCGGCTGGTCGTTGACAAAGGCCCGGCTGCGCCCGTCGCGCCCCAGCACCCGGCGCAGCACGATCTCGTCCTCGGCCCCGATGCCCTGCTCGGCGAGCAGGGCAAAGGCCGGATGCCCGGGCGGGGGCACGAAGGCGGCGGCAACGCTGGCCTGCCCGGCGCCGCTGCGCACCAGCCCCTGCTCGGCCCGCGCCCCCAGCGCGAGGCCAAAACTGTCCAGCAGGATCGATTTGCCGGCGCCGGTTTCGCCGGTCAGCACGGTCAGCCCCGGCCCGAAGGCGAGGTCAAGCCGCTCGATCAGCACCACATCGCGGATCGACAGCGCGGTGAGCAAGTGCCGCTTCCGGTGCGGCGCTCAGAAGATGGAGCCGGCCGCACCCGGCTGCGGCCGTGCCGGCGTGGCACCGGCCTCGGTGCCAGTCACCTGACCGCTGCCGACCAGATCGTTGTAGCTGTCCTGGTACCATTCGCTGCCGGGGTAGTTGTGCCCCAGCACCGCGGCGGTCTTGCGCGCCTGATCCACCAGGCCGAGTTGCAGATAGATCTCGGTCAGGCGGTGCAGCGCCTCGGGCACGTGGTTGGTGGTCTGGAAGTCGTCCACCACCCGCTGGAAACGGCCGATGGCGGCGGTATAGAGGCGCTGCTGCTGGTAGAAGCGCCCGACCTCCAGTTCCTTGCCGGCCAGATGGTCGCGGGCGAGGTCGATCTTCAGCCGTGCGTCGCGCGCATAGGCACTGTCGGGGAACCGGTTCACCACGTCCTGCAACGCGCCCAGCGCTTCCTGCGTGCCCTTCTGGTCACGATGGATATCGGCGATCTGCTCATAGTAGCAAAGCGCCCGCAGGTAATAGGCGTAGGCGATGTCGCGGTGCGCGGGATGTAACTGGATGAAGCGGTCCAGCACGCCGATCGCATCGGTGTAGTGGGCGTTCAGGTATTCCGCATAGCCCTGCATGAGCTGCGCGTTCACCGCCCAGCTGGAATAGGGATGGTTCTGCTCCACCAGGTCGAACTGCTTCACCGCCACGCTGTAGTTTTTGCGGTTCAGCGCGTCCACGCCGCGGTTATACAGCTCCTCCACCGGCAGCTTGGAGGGATCTTCCTTCAGCGCGGGCTCATCGGAGCTGTCCGACCACGGATTGATCGAGTCCAGAGTCGAGCAGCCGCCAAGGGAAGCCACCATTATGGCGGCCAACGCCGCCCGGCGAGGGAAGGAAGTCAGGAAAGTCGTCAATGCCACCACCACGCACCCAGTATGCCTGCGCTTATAGCATGGGCGGCGGGAAGGGAAGGCTTCGGCACGCCGGCTCAGGCCGGCGCGGCGGCCGCCGGCAGCCGGTCGTTCCAGCCCGCGATCGCCGCTGGCTGCGGCGCCGGCCGCCAGTTGGCGGAGTCGGCGAACAGGGTCCGCAGCAGCCGGTTGTTCAGCGCATGGCCCGGCCGGTGCGCGACGTAGCGGCCCAGCAGCACCGCCCCGGCCAGCGCCAGGTCGCCCACCGCGTCCAGCAGTTTGTGGCGCACGAACTCGTCGCTCATCCGCAACCCGGCCGGGTTCAGCACCTTGTCGCCGTCCACCACCACCGCGTTGTCCAGGCTGCCGCCGCGCGCGAGGCCGGCGGCGCGCAGTTGCTCGACCTCGGCGGCGAAGGCGAAGGTGCGCGCCTGCGCCAGCCGGCGGCGGAACGCCGAGGGGCCCAGCCGCATCGTCAGCGCCTGCCGGCCGATCACCGCGGCCTCGAAGGCGATCGACACCGACATGTCGAAACCCTGCACGCCCGGGCGCAGTTCCACATAGGAATCGCCGTCGGTGACACGCACGGGCCGCACCACCTCGATCGCCTCGACCAGCTCGTTCTGTTCGGCGATGCCGGCGCAGTCGATCAGGAACACGAAATTCGCCGCCGACCCGTCCAGGATGGGCATTTCCGGCCCGTCCACCTCGAGCACGGCGTTGTGCACGCCACATCCGGCCAGGGCGGCCATGACATGCTCCACCGTGCCGACCCGTGCCTCCTCCTGGCCGGGCAGGCCGAGCACGGTGCACATGCGGGTGTCGACCACGTGGTCGAAGCGTGCCGGGATGGCCACGCCGAGATCGGTGCGGCGCAGCACGATGCCGCTGCCCGCCGGCGCGGGGCGCATCACCAGGGTAACCTTGCGGCCGCTGTGCAGCCCGACGCCGACGCAGGAAATGGCGGCGCGGAGCGTGCGCTGCGGGCCGAAGCCATGCCCGCTCATCAACGGGCCGGCGGTCTCCAGGCGGAATGCAGGTGAAAGCCCGTCCATTGCTCGGTCATCCTGTCGGGGCCCCATCGCCGGACCCTGGCCTCGGCCAAGCGCCGATGCGCTCCCTTGCCGATGTTGAGGCTACGCATGCCCGGGCGCCGCCGCCAGTCAATGATTATTGCCGCGTATTACAATGGAACAGACTGAAATTGCGGCAAATGCGGCGGCGCAGCAGGACTTGCGAAACCATCCCTGCTCGGCGCCGCGCGTACCATAGGCAAGAAAATCCCCGGACCGGGCGGGGGCACGGCCCGGGGATGGCTGCAACAATCGCCGCCGTTCAGGACGACTGGCGGCGCAGGAAGGCGGGGATGTCGATGCCCATTTCCTCGCCCGCCGCCTGCCGCACATTCGCCCGTGCCACCGGCTCCTGCGCGCCGTCATGCAGCGACGGCTCGGCCCGGCCCGGCGGCAACGGCGCGCCGGCCGGAGGCGCCGGCAGGTTGCCGCGGATGGCGCCGGTGACAATGCCGAACAGGCTCTTGCGGGCCGGCTGCGCCGGCGCCTCGACGGCGCGGGCCGGCGGCGGGCGAACGGTGGAGCGCGGCTGCGCCGCCGGATGCGCGGCGACGGGCGCCTCGTCCTCGTCGTTGCCGTAGCCGCTCGCGTCGGCGTATTCGGTTTCCAACGCCGCCGAAGCCGCATGCCCGGCCGCCGCCTGCGGCACGGCGGAGGGTACCAGCCGCGCTGCCTGTGCCGGGCCGGCGCCGCCCAGGCCGACCGGCGGACGCGACGGCTGCAACCGCGCCTGCGGCGACGGCCCGGCGGCGGCCGACCGCGCGGCGGCGGGGGCAGCCGCCATGATGCCCAGCGACGCCCCGTTCGCCCCGGTGGACGATGACACGCTGGCCTGGGAAATCGCCGCCGGCGCCGCGCCGCCGCCCACCGCCACCAGCTTCGGCCGCTCGGCCGTCTTCTGCGATGGCGTGTCGATGCCGGTCGCCACCACCGACACGCGCACCTTGCCGGTCAGGGTCTCGTCGATCGCCGAGCCGAAGATGATGTTGGCTTCCTCGTCCACTTCCTCGCGGATGCGGTTGGCGGCCTGGTCCACCTCGAACAGCGTCATGTCCTCGCCGCCGGTGATGTTGATCAGCAGGCCACGCGCGCCGGCCATGCTGGTATCCTCCAGCAGCGGGTTGCTGATCGCCGCCTCGGCGGCGCGGATGGAGCGGTTCTCGCCCTCGGCCTCGCCGGTGCCCATCATCGCCTTGCCCATCTCCGCCATCACCGTGCGGATATCGGCGAAATCGAGGTTGACCAGGCCGGGGGCGACCATCAGGTCGGTGACGCCGCGCACGCCCATGTACAGGACGTTGTCGGCCATCTTGAAGGCTTCCTTCCAGCCGGTCCGCTCGTTGGCCAAGCGGAACAGGTTCTGGTTGGGAATGACGATCAGCGTATCCACGAACTGTTGCAGTTCGGCGATGCCCTCGTCGGCGGCGCGGGCGCGGCGCTGGCCCTCGAAGGTGAACGGCTTGGTCACCACGCCGACGGTCAGGATGTTCTTCTCGCGCGCCATGCGGGCGATCACCGGCGCCGCCCCGGTGCCGGTGCCGCCCCCCATGCCGGCGGTGATGAACACCATGTGGGCGCCGTCCAGATGGCGGTACAACTCATCCGCCGCCTCCTCGGCCGCGGCCCGGCCGATTTCGGGCTTGGCGCCGGCGCCCAGCCCCTGGGTGATGTGCGGCCCGAGCTGGATGCGCCGGTTCGCCTTCGAGTGCAGCAATTGCTGCGCGTCGGTGTTCGCCACCACGAACTCGACGCCCTGCAGATCCATCGCGATCATGTTGTCGACGGCGTTGGTACCGCCGCCGCCGACGCCGATCACGGTGATCCGGGGCGTGAAGTCGGTGTGCAGGTTCTGCGGAATGGTCAGGTTCAGGGTCATGCTTTTTCTCCCCCTCCAAGGGTGCGTTCGTGGAAGACGTTGCCGGGTCGTAACTGCATCAGACGCGTTCACGCAGGAAATTCACAATCCGGCGGACCCACCCGCCGTGCTGTTCGAGGTCGGAGTCGAAATCATGCAGGGCGCGCCCCTCGCCGGACGCCCAGGCCAGCAGCCCCACCGCCGTCGCGAAAGCCGGCCCGCAGGCCGAATCCGGCAGGTCACGCAGGGTCATCCCGCCGAAGGCGCTTTCGTCGCGCGCGCCACCGCCGGCACGCGGGTCGGCGGCGCGGCGGTCGCGGGCCGCCCCGCCGGCGTGCAGTTCGCGGGTCGGCTTGCCCGCCCGCACCGTGCGGCCGAGGATGCGCGCCGCCATTTCGCGTGCCCCCGACAGCTGGCTCGCCCCGCCGGTCAGCACCACCCGGGTGCCGGCGACGCGGCCGATCCCCGAGCCGTCCAGTCGTTCCTTCACCATCTCGAAGGTTTCCTCCAGGCGCGGGCGGATGATGTTCACCACCATGCTGCGCGGCACCTTGGCGATCTGGTGCTCCTCCTCGCCCACCAGCGGCACCGGCAGCATCTCCCGCTCGTCGTCGGGGCTGGACTGGGCGCTGCCGTACAGCGTCTTGAGCCGTTCCGCATGCGCAACTGGTGTGGACAGGATGCGGGCGATGTCGTTGGTGACATGGGTGCCGCCCACCGGCAGTTGCGCCGTGTGCAGCAACTGTCCGTCGGCGAACACCGCCATGCCGGTGGTGCCGCCGCCCATGTCGAGCACGGTGGCGCCGAGCTGCTTTTCGTCCTCCACCAGCGTCGCCAAGCCTGCCGCCATCGGCGCGGACACCAGTTCGGCGATGTCGAGGTCGCAGCGCGCCATCGCCGCCCCCAGCGTGCGCAGCGCGGTGGACAGCGCATCGACCACGTGCAGCCGCGCCGTGAGGGTCTCGCAATGCAGGCCGCGCGGATCGGTCACCCCCTGCATGTCGTCGGCGGTGAACGCCAGCGGCAGCGCGTGGATGATCTCGCGCCCCTCGCTCGCCGCGCGGGCGCGGCTCTCCTGCATCACCCGGCGGATGTCCTGGTCGGTCACCGCGCGTCCGCCCACCGGCCACTGCACGTTGAACAGCCGGCTTTCCGGCTGGCCACAGGAAAGGTTCACCGTCACCGCGCGCAGCCGGGTGCCGGCCATCTCCTCGGCCTGGCCGACCGCGGCGCGGATGGCGCGCTCGGCGTCCTCGATGTCGGTGATGCCGCCGCCGCGCACGCCGCGGCCCTTCTGCCAGCCGAAGCCCAGCACCCGCAGGCTGAAATCGGATTCCACCCGGCCGATGATGCAGACGATCTTGGTGGTGCCGATGTCGAGCACGCCGAACGCGCCCGAGGGCCGCGGACGGGCCCGCGCGGGCGGGTCAAGCGGCTCGATGTTCGGCGGCAGCACCCGACGCGACATGTCGTTCATGTCTGCCTCCCTCACGTCGGTTTGCGGGCGGGCTTGCCCGCGTCCTTGCTGCCCGCGTCCCTGGTGCCCGCATCCCTGGCGCCGCCATCCTTGCCATCGGTCTTCTCGGGCTGCGGACGCACCACCAGGCGGTCGGGCAGGCGCAGATCGACCACCTGCAACGGCCGGTCCAGCAGGGCGTGGGTGGTTTGCAGCTCCATCAGCCTGGCCAGCGCCGGCGCCTCGGCGCCTTCCGGCAGCAGCACGTCCGCGCCATTGTTCATGCGCAGGTTCCAGCGCCGCTCGCCCACCCGCACCGCCGCCTGCATGCGGCTGACGATCAGCGGATAGGCCGCCAGCGCATCGAGCAGCGCCCCCGCCGCGGCCGGGGCGCCGGCCCCCACCACCAGCGGCACCTGGGTGGCGAACGAACCGACATCGGATTCGGTGACCATCTCGCCATCGTGGTCGATCAGCACGAAGCGGCCCTGGTGCTGCCACACCGCGAACGGCCGGCGCTCCTGCAACTGCACCACCACGGTGCCGGGCAGGCGGCGTTCGACGGTGGCGCTCTGCACCCATTTGATCGTTTCGATGCGCGCGCGCGCGGCGCTCAGCGAGAAGCCGAGGATCGGATCGCCGCCGCGCACGCCCAGCGCCGCGCGCAGCAGCGGCTCCGGCGTTTTTTGCCGTCCCTCGATGACCACGTCGTTCACCCGCATGCCCAGCTGCGCGGTGGTCTGGCCCAGCCGCTCGCGGAAGCTCTCGCCCTGGCCGATCGCCTGCACCGCGGCGTAGCCGGCCAGCCCCAGCCCCAGCAGGCCGAACAGCGCGATGCCCGGCTTGACCAGGCGCCGCTGCCGCTTCCACAGCAGCCGCAACAGCCCGGGCCGGCCCGGCATGTGGGACACCGGCATGTAGGCGGGCGGCATGCGGGAGGGCGGCATGCCGGGCGGCCGGGTGGGCTGCTTCAGGCGCGGCATGCGGCGTTCTCCACCATCCAGGCGCAAAGTTGCGGGAAACTCATGCCCCGGTACGCGGCCTGCTCGGGCAGCAGCGAGGTGGGGGTCAGTCCGGGCTGGGTGTTCACCTCCAGCAGCACCAGCCGTCCCGGCTCGCCTTCGGTGTCGTCGTACCGGAAATCCGCCCGCGAGGCGCCGCGGCAGCCCAGCGCCCGATGCGCCGCCACCGCCATGCCGAGCGCCTGCGCGGTGATGTCGGGATGCACCGAAGCCGGCACCACGTGGCGCGAGCCGCCTTCGGCGTATTTCGATTCGTAGTCGTAGAACAGGTTGCCGGCGAGAATCTCGGTCACCGCCAGCGCCCGGTCGCCCATCACGCCGACGGTCAGTTCGCGGCCCGGAATGAACTCCTCCACCATCGCCTGCGGGCCGAAACGCCAGCCCGCGGCCATGGCGGCGCGGCGGTTGTTGCCGTCGCGCATGATCTCCACGCCCACCGACGAGCCTTCGTTCGCCGGCTTGACGACATAGGGCAGCGGCAGCGGGTCGTGCTGCTCCAGCTCGGCGATATCGACCATCCGCCCGCGCGCCACCGGCAGCCCGGCGGCGGCGAACACCGCCTTGGCGGCGGCCTTGTCCATGGCCAGCGCCGAGGCGCGCACCCCGGAATGGGTGTACGGAATGCCAAGCCAGTCCAGCACCCCCTGGATGGCGCCGTCCTCGCCGAAGCGGCCGTGCAGCGCGTTGAACACGGCGTCCGGGCGGGGGTCCAGCGCGGCGATCACCGCGCGCAGATCGTTGCCGACCTCGACCGGCACCACCGCGTAGCCGGCCTCGCGCAGGGCCGCCACCACCTGCCGGCCGGAAGCCAGCGACACCTCGCGCTCGGCAGAAATGCCCCCGTACAGGACAGCGACCTTGCTCACGTCACCGTCTCCCGTTGTGGCGAGAACAGTCCCGGCACGCCGATCCGGCGGATTTCCCACTCCAGCGCCACCCCGCACGTCGCCTGCACCCGGCGCCGCACTTCCTCGCCAAGTCCCTCGATGTCGGCCGCGCTGGCGCCGCCGGTATTGATCAGGAAGTTGCAGTGCTTTTCGGAAACCTGCGCCGCCCCGCGCACCAGCCCGCGGCAGCCGGCGGCGTCGATCAGTTCCCACGCCTTCATGCCGGGCGGGTTGCGGAAGGTCGATCCGCCGGTGCGCGAGCGCACCGGCTGGGCGGCCTCGCGGCTGGCGCGGATCTCGGCCATCCGCGCGGCGATGATCGCGGCGTCGCCGCGGCGGGCGCGGAAACGTGCCCGCACCACCACCCCCCCCGGCGGCAGCGACGCATGCCGGTAGCTGAAACCGAGCATGTGCGCCTCGCAGCGTACCTTGTCGCCGGACCGGGTCACGATCTCCGCCCAGTCCAGGCAGGCGGCGACGTCGCCGCCATAGGCGCCGGCGTTCATCGCCACCGCCCCGCCGATGCTGCCGGGAATGCCGGACAGGAATTCCAGCCCGGCCAGCCCCGCCGCGGCGGCATGTTCGGCCACCGTCACATCCAGCGCCGCCGCCCCGGCGACGATGCCATCTTCCTCAACCGTGATGGTGCCGAAGCCGCGCGCCAGCTTCACCACCACGCCCGGCACGCCGCCGTCGCGCACGATCAGGTTGGAGGCCGCCCCGATGGCGGTCACCGGCACGCCATGCGGCAGCGCGCGCAGGAAGCCGCCCAGATCGGCCGCGTCCGCCGGCCGCACCAGCGCCTCGGCCGGGCCGCCGACGCGAAACCAGGTCTGCGGCGCCAGCGGCGCATCCGCCAGCACCCGCCCGCGCAGCAAGGGAAGCTGTTCCGCCAGCGTGGTGATGCGTTTCGCCGCCATCATGCGCTGGCCTGCCGTTTGCTGCCGGCCTGCAGGGCGGTGAGCTGGCCGGGCAGGGCGGCGGCCCACTGGGTGATGTTGCCGGCGCCCAGGCACACCACGAAATCGCCGGACCGGGCGATGGCGTGGATCATTTCGGCCAGATGTTCCGGGCCGGGCAGCGGCACCACGCTGCGGTGCCCGCGCATGCGCAGCCCCTCGACCAGCGCGTCGCGGTTCACCCCCGGCAGCGGTGTCTCCCCGGCGGCGTACACGTCGGCCACGATCACCGTGCCGGCGTCGTTCAGGCAGGTGCAGAACGCCTCGAACAGGGTTTGCAGCCGGCTGAAACGGTGCGGCTGCACCACCGCCACCACGTCGCGCGCCCCGGCCTGGCGGGCGGCCTTCAGCACCGCGGCGATCTCCACCGGATGGTGGCCGTAATCATCGATGACGGTGATGCCGCCAGCCTCGCCGACCTTGGTGAAGCGCCGCTTCACCCCGCGGAAGGCGGCGAAGGCGCTGCGCACGGTGGCGTCGTCGATCTCCATTTCCGAGGCGATGGCCACCGCCGCCAGCGCGTTCTGCACGTTGTGGCTGCCCAGCATCGGCAGCCGGAACGGCCCCATGCGGCGCGAGCGGTTGCGGGTGCGGTTGGCCACCGTCACCTCGAAAGTGGCGCCCATGCGGTCCGACACCACCTTGTCGGCGCGCACGTCGGCCTGCGGCGAGAACCCGTAGGTGATGATGCGCCGGTCCGACAGGCGCGGAATCATCTGCTGCACCGCCGGATGGTCGATGCACAGCACGGCGAACCCATAGAACGGAATGTTGCCGACGAAATGCTCGTAGCCGGCCAGCATCGCCTCGCCGGTGCCCCAGTGATCCAGATGCTCGGGGTCCATGTTGGTGACGATGGCGATGGTGGCGGGCAGGCGCAGGAAGCTGCCGTCGCTCTCATCGGCCTCCACCACCATCCAGTCGCCCTCGCCCAGCCGGGTGTTGCTGCCATAGGCGTTGATGATGCCGCCATTGATGACGGTCGGGTCCAGATGCGCCGCCTCCAGCACCGCCGCCACCAGGCTGGTGGTGGTGGTTTTGCCGTGGGTGCCGCCCACCGCGATGGCCCAGCGCAGCCGCATCAGCTCGGCCAGCATTTCGGCCCGGCGCACCACCGGGATCAGCCGCGCCCGCGCCGCCTGCACCTCGGGGTTGTCGGCGTGCACCGCGGTGGAAGTCACCACCACCTGGGCGGCGCCGAGGTTGCCCGCGTCATGGCCCACCTGCACGGCGATGCCGGCCTCGCGCAGCCGCCGGACATTGGCGTTCTCGGCGATGTCGCTGCCCTGCACGGCGTAGCCGAGATTGTGCAGCACCTCGGCGATGCCGGACATGCCGATGCCGCCGATGCCGACGAAGTGGATGGTGCCGATCGAGAGAGGCAACGCCCTCATGCAACGAATTCCCGGGCGATGGTCTGTTCAACAAGATCGGCAAGACGGCAGGCCGCGTCGGCGATGCCGCAGCCGGAAGCCGCCCGCGCCGCCGCCGCCAGCAACGAAGGCGCGGCGGCCAGGGTGGCAATCCGCTCCGCCAGCGCGGCGGAAGTGAAGTCGGGCTGCGGCAGCAAAAAGGCGCCGCCCGCGCGGGCCAGCGACCGCGCATTTTCGGTCTGATGGTCGTCGATGGCGCCGGGCAGCGGCACCAGGATCGCCGGGCGCCCCGCCACCGCCAGCTCGGCCACCGTCGAGGCGCCGGCGCGCGCCACCACCAGATGCGCCGCCGCCAGCAACCCGGCCACATCGGCGAAGAACGGCGCCAGTTCCACCGCGATGAAGCTGCCGGCATAGGCGGCGCGCACCCGTTCGATGTCCTCGGCGCGGCATTGCTGGGTCACCAGCAGCCGCTTGCGCAAATTCGCCGGCAGCGACAGCAGGGCAGCCGGCAGCACGTCGCTGAACACCCGCGCCCCCAGCGAGCCGCCCAGCACCAGCAGGCGGAAATGCCCCTCCGCCGGCGCATACGCGGCGTCCGCCAGCGCCGCCAGCGCCGGGCGCACCGGGTTGCCGGTGAGCACGGTACGAATGCCGGAGGGCACCCGGGCGGTGCCGGCATGGCTCAGCGCCAGCACGTCGGCAACCCGCGCCAACTGGCGGTTGGCCCGCCCCAGCACGGCGTTCTGCTCATGCAGCACCAGTTTCGGACGGCGGCGCAGCAGCCGCGCGCCGAGCACCGGCGCCACCGCCGGATAGCCGCCGAAGCCCACCACCACCGGGGCGTTCAGCCGCGCCAGGATCGCCCGCGCCTGCCAGGTGCCGGCGGCCAGTTGCGCCGCCGCCGCCGCCGCCCGCCACGCCCCGCGCCCGGCGATGCCGGCGCCGCGCAGCACGAATTTTTCCGGCCCGTCGAAGGTAGTGCTGGCCAGCCCGCCGGAGCGGGCATCGGTCATCAGCGCGATCCGCCGCCCGCGCCGCAGCAACTCGGCCGCCAGCGCCTCGGCCGGAAAGAAATGCCCGCCCGTGCCGCCGGCGGCGATCACGACCGGAGGCACAGCCGGCCCCCTCACAGCAATTCCCCGTTGTGCCGTTTGCGGGTCAGCGCCAGCAGCATGCCGGTGCCCAGCGCCACCGCCAACACCGACGAGCCGCCATAACTGACGAACGGCAAAGTCATACCTTTGGTGGGGATCAGGTGCAGGGTGGACGCCATGTTGACGAAAGCCTGCAACCCGAAGCTCGCCACCAGCCCGGTGGCGGCCAGGACCACGAACAGGTCCTGCTCGGCCAGCAGCCGCAGCAGCCCGCGCAGCACGATGAAGGCGAACACCGCCACGATGAACAGGCACAGAATCATGCCGAATTCCTCGCCCGCCACCGCGAACACCGTGTCGGCATGCGCGTCCGGCAGCACATCCTTCACCCGTCCCTCGCCCGGCCCGCGGCCCAGCAGGCCGCCATTGCCGAACGCCTCCAGCGCGCGCTGCACCTGGTAGTTGTCGCCCTGCGAAGGGTCGAGGAAGCGGGTCACCCGGCTGCGCACATGCGGAAAGAAGCTGTAGGCGGCCACCCCCGCCCCGGCCATGCCGGCCAGCCCGACGGTCACGAACCCCAGATTCAGCCCGCCCACGAACAACTGTGAGAAAAACACGCCGGAGATCACCGCCAGCATGCCCACGTCGGGCTGCGACTTCAGCAGCAGCGCGATCAGCGCGAACACGGCGAACGCCGCCAGCATGCCGGGGAAGCGGGCCGAGCGTTTGCCCTCGGCCATCAGCCAGGCGGCCACCACGGCGAAGCAGGGCTTGAGGAACTCGCTGGGCTGCAACGACAGCCCGGGCAGGGCGATCCAGCGCCGCGCGCCCTTGATCTCCACCCCCGCCACCAGCGTCATCGCGGTCAGCGCCAGCGCCAGCAGGCAGCCCGCCAGCGCCACCCGGCGCACCCCGCGCGGCGTCAGCAGCGAGGTCACCACCACGATGCCGCCGGCCAGCGTCAGGAAGAACACCTGCTTGAGGATGAAAATGTCGCGCGACTGGCGGATGCGCTCGGCCACCGCCGGGCTGGCCGCCAGCATCATGACATAGCCCAGCCCGATCAGGATGCCGATCGCCAGCAGCGTCCAGCGGTCCACCGTCCACCACCAGCGGCCCAGCAGCGAGGTATCGGCGCGCGACAGCGGGGGCATGATCTAGGCCGCCCCGGCAAGGGCCAGCGCCAGCGCGCGGAAGCGGTCGCCGCGCTGGTCGAACCCGGTGAACTGGTCCCAGGAGGCACAGGCCGGCGACAGCAGTACCACCGGCGCCGCGCCGCCGCGCGCCGCCCGCCAGGCTTCGGCCACCGCCACCTCCAGCGTGCCCACGTCGCGGTATGGCACGCCATGCGCGGCCAGGGTCGCCGCCAGCACCGGCGCGTCCCGCCCGATCAGCAGCGCCAGGGCGATGCGCGGAAAGAACGGGACGAGGCTGTCGATGCCGCCGGCCTTGGCCGTGCCGCCGGCGATCCACACCACCCGGTCGTAGCAGCCGAGCGCGCGGGCGGCGGAATCGGCGTTGGTCGCTTTGCTGTCGTTGATGAACAACACCCCGCCCGCCGCCGCCACCTGCTCCTGCCGGTGCGCCAGCCCCGGATAGGACGCCATCCCGGCGGCGATGTCCGCCCGGGCGACGCCAAGCGCCAGCGCCAGCGCCGCGGCGGCGGCGGCGTTCTGGGCGTTGTGGGCGCCGGGCAGCGCGCGGGCCGGCGACAGATCGGCGATCGGCCCCTCGGTGATCGAATCGGCCGCGTCGCGCAGCCTCGTGCCGTCCGACCAGACATCGGCCCGACCTTCGCCCGAAATCGTCACCAGCCGGCCCGGCCCCGCCCGCAGCGACGCCGCCATGTCGCGCGACAACGCATCATCGACCCCCACCACCGCCGTATCGGCGCCGGTCTGGCGGTCGAAGATCGCCCGCTTGGCCCGGGCGTAGCCTGCCATGTCGCCATGGCGGTCGATATGGTCGGGGCTGAGGTTGAGCATGGCCGCCGCATCAAAGCGTATCGATGCGAGTCGCTCCAACATGTAGGAGGACATCTCCAGCACGTACACCCCATCCTGTGGCAGCAGCGGCAGCGACAAGGCAGCGGTGCCGAGGTTGCCGCCCGCCGCCACCGGCCGCCCGGCGACTTCCAGGATATGCGCCAGCAGCGCCGTGGTGGTGGACTTGCCGTTGGTGCCGGTAATGCCGGCGAACCGCGCCGCCGAGCCGGCCGCCCGCACCGCGCGGAACAGCAGGTCGGCATCCGACAGCACCGGCACCCCGGCGACGATCGCCCGCGCGGCGACCGGATGCGGCGCCGGCAGACGATGCGGAATGCCGGGCGAGAGCACCAGCGCCTCCAGCCCCGCCATGGCGGGATCGGCGACCGTCAGGCCGGCCGCATTCGCCGCCTCGCGCGCCGGCGCCTTGTCGTCCCAGGCGGTCACGTCCGCGCCCATGGCCCGCAGCGCCCGCGCCACCGGCAGCCCGTTGCGGCCGAGACCCAGCACGGCGAAGCGGCGGCCGGCGAAGACGTCGGGGGGAAAAATCATCGGATTTTCAGTGTCCCCAGCCCGATCAGGGCCAGAATGACCGCGATGATCCAGAAGCGGATGACGATGGTGGCTTCCTGCCAGCCCTTCTTCTCGAAATGGTGGTGTAGCGGCGCCATCAGGAACACCCGCCTGCCGGTCCGCTTGTACCAGAACACCTGCACGATCACGCTGACCGTCTCCAGCACGAACAGGCCGCCGACGATGCCCAGCACCACTTCGTGCTTGGTCGCCACCGCCACCGCCCCCAGCGCGCCACCCAGCGCCAGCGCCCCGGTATCGCCCATGAACACCGCCGCCGGCGGGGTGTTGAACCACAGGAAACCCAGCCCGGCGCCGATCAGCGCCGAGCAGAACACCGCCAGTTCGCCCACCCCGGGCACGAAGTTCAGTTGCAGGTAGTCGGCGAACACGCGGTTGCCCACCAGATAGGCGATCAGCGCGAACACCGCGGCGGCAATGATGGTCGGCACGATCGCCAGCCCGTCCAGCCCGTCGGTCAGGTTCACCGCGTTGGAGAAGCCCAGCATCACCGTCATCGCCACCAGCGGGAAGGCGAAGCCGAGCGGGATCAGCACCTCCTTGAACACCGGCACGGCGAAGCCGGTGGACAGCGGCCCGCGGGTCAGCAGCATGAAGGCAACGCCGGCCAGCAGCCCCATTCCGGCCTGGAGCACCAGTTTGTTGCGCGCCGACAGGCCGTGATAATTCGCGTGGGAGAGCTTGATGTAGTCGTCAATGAAGCCGATCGCGCCGTAACCCAGGGTCAGCAGCAGCGTCACCCACACATAGCCGTTCAGCAGATTGGCCCAGAGCAGGGTGGAGACGGTCAGCGTCGCCAGGATCAGCACCCCGCCCATGGTCGGGGTGCCCTGCTTTTCCAGCAGATGCCGCTCCGGCCCGTCCGGGCGGATCGGCTGGCCGTTCCGCTGCACCGATTTCAGCCAGCGGATGAAACCCGCGCCGAGCGCCAGGCTGAGCACCAGCGCGGTGATGCAGGCCGCGCCCGACCGGAAGGTCAGGTAGCGGAACAGGTTGAACGCAATGAAATGATCGGCCAGCGGCGCGAACAGATTGTAAAGCATCAGACAGTCCCAACCGCTTGCGCATCGATCGCCCGCACCACCAGCTGCATGCGGCTGCCCAGGCTGCCTTTGACCAGCACCGCCTCGCCCCCCCGCAGCGCCGCCGCCACCAGCGGCGCCAGCGCGGCGGCGCTGTCGGCATGGGCGCCGCGCCGCGCCGGCGGCACCGCCGCGTGCAGCCCCGCCATCAGCGGGCCGCAGGTGAACAGCAGGTCGGCGCCGCGCGCCACCTCCGCCGCCAGCGCCGCGTGCTCGGCCGGCCCCTCCGCGCCCAGTTCCAGCATGTCGCCCAGCACGGCGATCCGCCGCGAAGCCGGCTGCAACGCCAGCACCGCCAGCGCCGCCCGCACCGAGGCGCCCGAAGCGTTGTAGCTTTCGTCCAGCAGCAGCACGTCCCCGCCCGGCAGCCGCAGCCGCCGGCGGGCGCCCCGCCCCGCCACCGGGGCGAACCCGGCCAGCGCCGCCGCGCCGCGCCCGGCATCGGCGCCCAGCGACGCGGCGGCCAGCAAGGCCGCGGCGGCGTTCATCGCCATGTGCCGCCCGGGGGCCGCCAGCCGGAACCGCAGCTCGCGGCCAAGAATGCGCGCCGCCACATCCGTGCCCTCGGCGTCGGCGACCGCCGCCAGCAGACAGCCATCGGCGGCGGGGTCGGTGCCGAAAGTCAGCACATGGGTACCGCTCAGAGGGGCGCCGCCCGCATGGGCGCGCAGCCGCGCCAGCAGCGGCGAATCGCCCGGCAGCACCATCACCCCGTCCGGTTCCAGCCCGGCCCGGATGGACGCCTTTTCGTCGGCGATGGCCTCCAGGCTGCCGAGATGGCCGACATGGGCGCGCTCCACCGTGGTCACCAGGGCGACATGTGGCCGCGCCAGCCGCGCCAGCGGGGCGATCTCGCCGGCATGGTTCATGCCGATCTCGACCACGCACCAGGCGGCGCCGGCGGGCAGGCGGGCCAGCGTCAGCGGCACCCCCCAATGGTTGTTGTAGGATGCCTCGGCGGCATGAGTTGGCCCGGACGCGGCCAGGATGGCGCGCAGCATTTCCTTGGTGGTGGTCTTGCCGACCGACCCGGTCACCGCCACCAGCCGGCCGGCGAAACGCGCGCGGGCAAAACCGCCCAGCCGGCGCAGCGCCGCCAGCGTGTCGTCCACCACCAGCGACGGCGCGTCCGGCGGAACTCCTTCCGGCACCCACGCCACCAGCGCGCCGCCGGCCCCGCGCGCCAGCGCGTCGGCGACGAAGCCGTGCCCGTCGCGCGCGTCGCCCTGCAGGGCCACGAACAGGTCGCCCGGCCGCAGCGTCCGGGTGTCGATCGACACGCCCGTGGCCGCGAACGGGGTACGCATGACCCCGCCGGTCGCCTCCACCAGCTCCGCCGAACTCCAAAGGGTCAAAGCCCCCTCCCCTGCCGGGAGGGCGGCGCCGATCGGTCGCCCGCCAATCGCCGCACCGTCGCCACGTCGTCGAACGGCAGCGTCACCCCGCCGATGGTCTGGCCCTGTTCGTGCCCCTTGCCGGCCACCACCAGCACGTCGCCGGGGGCAAGACCGGCCAGGGCAGAGGCGATCGCCGCCTCGCGCCCGCCGCCATCCCGCCCGCCCGGGCAGCCGGCCAGCACCGCGGCGCGGATAGCGGCCGGGGCCTCGCCACGGGGATTGTCGTCGGTGACCACCGCCACGTCGGCCAGACGCGCGGCGGCCGCGCCCATCAGCGGGCGCTTGCCGGGGTCGCGGTCGCCGCCGGCGCCGAACACCAGATGCAGCCGCCCGGCGGTGTGCGGGCGCAGCGCCGCCAGCAGCCGCTCCAGCGCGTCCGGCGTGTGCGCGTAGTCCACATACACCGCCGCCCCGTTGGCCAGCCGCGCCGCCAGTTCCATCCGCCCGCGCACGCCGGTCAGGCCGCCCAGATGGTCCAGCGCGCCGGCGACCCCGGTGGCCCGCGCCAGCGCCGCCGCCAGCAGCGCGTTGTCCGCCTGGAACCGCCCGGGCAGCGGCAGGAGCAGGCGGCGCCGCCCGCCGCCGGCCTCGATCTCCAGTTCCTGGCCGTCCGGCAGCGGGGTGGCCCGGATCAGCCGGATCGCCGACCCGCCCTCGCCGACGGTGCCGAGCACCAGCCCCCGCCGCGCCGCCACCTCGGCCAGCGCCGCCATGCTCGCCGCGTCCAGCGCCGTGCTGGCGAACACGGATGCCCCGCGCGGCAGCAACTGGTCGAACAGCCGCAGCTTGGCTTCACGATAGGCGTCCATCGTGGCGTGGTAGTCCAGATGGTCGCGGGTGAGGTTGGTGAAGGCGCCGGCCGCCAGCAGCAGCCCGTCCAGCCGGAACTGATCCAGCCCGTGCGAGGATGCCTCGATGGCGGCATGCTGCACGCCGGCGCGGGCCAGGCGGGCCATCGTCTCCGCCAGCGCCTCGGGGTCCGGCGTGGTCAGCCCCGGCCCGGGCGCGAACCCGGGCGCGCGCAGCCCGAGCGTGCCCAGGCTGGCGGCGGGGTGGCCGGCCAGCGCCCAGATCTGGCGCAGGAACTCCACCGTGCTGGTTTTGCCGTTGGTGCCGGTCACCGCCACCACGGTCGCGGGCTGCGCGCCGGCCAGGGCGGCGGCGATCTGCGCCAGCCGCCGCCGCGGCCGCGGATCATGGAACAGCGGCCGTTGCGGCACGTCGGCCGGCCATTCGGTCCCCTCGGGGGCCAGTACCGCGGCGGCGCCCCGCGCCACCGCGTCGGCAATGAAGGCCCGCCCGTCCGCCCGGGTCCCGGGCAGGGCAGCAAACAGATAGCCACTTTGCATGCGCCGGCTGTCGGCGCTCACGCCGGCGAAATCCAGCGCCGCGGCGGCATGCCAGATGCGCGCCGGCAGGTCCGGGATGGCCCGCATCAGTTCAGCGCCCCGCATCCGCGCCGCCGGGTGCCATGGCACTGGCCTCATGCCGCAGGTCGCGTGGCGCCGGCGGCGCGAAGGGCTGGGGCGCCGACGGCGCGAAGGGCTGGGCCGCCGCCGGCACCGAGGGCTGCGCGCGCGGCGCCGCGGCCACCGGCGGCGCCGGCCTGGCCGGCGCGGGTCTGGCCGGCGCCGCCACCGCCCTGGCGCCGCCGCCATGGCCGGGTTGCAGCGGCTGGGCCAGCTGGGCATTGATGGCGGCGACGTTCTCGGTCTCCGGCAGCAGACCCAGCATCGGCCCGATCCGCCCCACCACCCGCCCGGCCGCCGGCGCGCTGACCCAGCCCGCGGTGGCATAGCCATAGGTCGCCTTGGTGGCGTGCGGCTCGTCGAGCATCATGTAGACGGCGTAACGTGGCGCGTTCATCGGAAACACGCCCATGAACGCCGACACACGGGCGTTGCGGTTGTAGCCCTTGTGGGAAATCTTCTCCGCCGTGCCGGTCTTGCCGCCGACGAAATAGCCGGGCACCTCGGCGTTCTTGCCGAAACCGTCGGTCACCACCAGCCGCATCAGCCGGCGCATGGTGTCCGAGGTGGATTGCTGCATCACCCGGGTGCCCTCGCGCCTTGTATCGGGGTCCATCGCCAGCACGGTGGGGCGCATATACACCCCGCCATTGGCGACCGCCGCGGTGCCCGCCACCACATGCAGCGGCGAGACCGCGATGCCGTGGCCGAAAGCGATGGTGAGGGTGGCGATCTCCTTCCAGTTCGCCGCCGGCGGCGACAGCGGCTGGCCGGTTTCGGGCAGTTCCACCGGCAGCCGCTTCAGCATGCCCATCTTCTCCATCCAGGCCCGCTGCAACGTCGGACCGCAGGCCTCGGCCATCCGCGCCGCGCCGATATTGGATGAGTAGGCGAGGATTTCGGGCACGTACAGCCAGCGATGCTTGCCCTCGAAGTCGTTGATGGTGAAGCGGCCGATGCGGATGGGGGAACTGGCGTCGAAGCCGTTCCACAGATTGACCACGTTGTTGTCGAGCGCCATCGAGGCGGTTTGCAACTTGAACGTGCTGCCCGGCTCGTACATGCCGGTCACACAGCGGTTGAAGCGGTCGTCGGGCACGGTATGGCCGAACAGATTGGCATCGTAGTCGGGCAGGCTGGCCAGCGCCAGCACCTCGCCGCTGCGCACGTCCATGACGATGCCGCAGGCGCCGATGGCGCCGAACTCCTCCATCGCCTTCGACAGCTCGTCACGCACCACCGCCTGCACCCGCACGTCCAGCGACAGCCGCAACGGCTCGGCCTCGTCGTGCAGGCGCTGCTCGAAGAAGCGTTCGACGCCGGCGACGCCGTGGCCGTCGACGTCCACCCCGCCGAGCACCTGGGCGGCGACGCGGCCGAGCGGGTAGCGGCGGCGTTCGGTCGGTTCGAAGGAAATGCCCGGAATGCCCAGCGCGTTGATCTGCAACTGCTCGTGCGGGGTGATCTGGCGGGCCAGATAGACGAACTGCTTTTCGCTCGCCAGCCGCTGCGCCACCATCGCCTCGTCCAGCCGGGGCAGCGCCAGTTTCAGCTTGTGCGCCGCCTCGGCGGTGTCGAGCATTTCGCGCGGGTTGGCATACAGCCCCGCGGTCGGCAGCGAGATCGCCATGATCTCGCCGTTGCGGTCGGTGATCATGGCGCGCTGGGCGTGCAGCGCCGGGTCGCGGGCGGCCTCCTGGCCGTCGGCCGGTGGCGCCGGCGGGCGCAGCCGGGTTTCGGCCAGCTTCGGCAACTTCGGTTCGATGATGGTGGCGTCGGCCAGCTTCAGCGCCAGGGCGGCAAACAGCATGGCGAAGCCGGCCGCCGCGAACACCAGCCGCGCCCGCGTGCGTTCCAGGGCGGCGCGGCGCTTCAGGTCCGGCGCGGTGACCCGCACCGTCTCCATGCGCGGCACCGAGGCGTCGCGTGGCGCGCCGAACCGGCGGGCCGGGCTGGAAGGCGAAGGCGGGTCGGATGTTCCGCTCATCGCCCCGCCGCCCCGCCGGGCTGCCAGATCGCCGCGGCGACCGGGGTGGCGCTGCCCGGGTTGGCGCTGGCCGGGGCGACCGGCTGCACCGCCGCCATCGAGCGCGCCATGCCGAGCGACGAGGCCCCCGCCGGACGCGCCCATGCCACCGGCGCGGGCGCCGGTGGCGGCGCCGTTTGGGGCGGCGGCTGGAAAGCCGCGGCCGCGGCCGGCTGGCGGACCAGGGCGGCTTGCGGTTGCAAGGTGGCGGTCAGCGAAACCGGCGCGCGGGAAGGCGGCGGCGCCGCCAGGGCGGCCGGCACCGGCGCCCGCGCCGGCAACGGCGCCGGCCGGGGCACCGCCATGGCGGTCTGCACCGGCCGGGGCGCCGGGCGCGCCGACGGGGCTTGAAGGGTCGCGGTCTGGGTCGGGCCGGGCTGGGCGGGAGAAGCCTGGACCGGCGCGGCGGCGGCGGTGGAAACCAGCGGCGGGCGCGCGGCGGCGACCGGTCTGGCGGAATCGGGCCTGGGTTCGCTTGCCGGCTCGGACGGAGTCGCCGCCACAGGTTCGGGCGGCTTCGCCGGGGGGGCCGGCTCGGGCAGTTTCGCCGCCGGGGCCTCCGGCTCCAGCGGCGGCGGCGCCACCGCCGGCGCCCCCACCGGCGGCAGCCGCTTGTCGAGTTCGGCCCAGGTGGTGAACTGGGTCGGCGCCGTGGTCTTCAGCGACGCCAGATGCAGGCCGGCCAGCTCCGCCAGCCGCTGCGGGTCGTTCATCTGCGCGAACTCGGCACGCAGCACGCCGGCCCGCTCGCGCGCCGCCTCGGCCTGCTTGATCGTGCGGGTGATCTCGCGGTCGAGCAGCTGCGCCTGGTGCTTGGTCTGGTACAGATACAGCCCGGCGCCGCCGGCGAGCAGCATGCAGACGCAGGTGAACGGGCGGATCATGGGCAGGCCCCTCCGGACATGGCCGCCTCGCCGCCCGTCCTTGCCACCCGCTGCATGGCGCGCAGGCGGGCGCTGCGGGCACGCGGATTGGCGTCGGTCTCGCTGCCCTGCGGGCGCAGCGCGCGCGGCGTCAGCAAGCGGAATTCGGCGGCGGCGCGCGGCGTCAGGCCGCGCGGGTCGTGCCGCGACGGCGCCGGCGCGCGGCCGGTCGCTTCGGTCATGAACTGCTTCACCAGCCGGTCCTCCAGCGAGTGGAACGCCACCACCACCAGTCTTCCGCCGTCGCCCAGCAGGTCCACCGCGCCGCGCAGCGCCCGCTCGATCTCGCCGAGTTCGTCGTTCACCCGCAGCCGCAGCGCCTGGAAGCTGCGGGTCGCCGGGTCCAGGCCGGAGCGCTCGGGCGGCACCACGGCGCGGATGATGCCGGCGAGCCGCGCGGTAGTAACGATCGGGGCGGTGGCGCGGGCGGCCACGATGGCGCGGGCGATGCGCCGCGACAGCCGCTCCTCGCCGAAGCGGAACAACGTGTCGGCCAGTTCCTGCTCGGGCAGCCGGTTCACCAGGTCGGCCGCGGTCGCCCCCTCGCGGCCCATGCGCATGTCGAGCGGCCCGTCGAAACGGAACGAAAAGCCGCGCGCGGGGTCGTCGATCTGCCAGGAGGAAACCCCCAGGTCGAGCACCACCCCGTCCAGGCTGGCCACGCCTTGCGCCGCCAGCAGATCGAACATGTCGCCGAACCGTCCCTGCAACAAGTGCAGCCGGCCCGGATGGCGGGCGGCCAGCGCGGCGCCGCGTTCGATGGCTTCGGGGTCGCGGTCGATGGCCCAAAGAGTACAGGCGGCGCGGTCGAGAATGGCACCGGCATAACCGCCGCCGCCGAACGTGCCGTCCAGGTAGATGCCACCGTCGCGCGGCGCCAGCGCGTCCAGCACCTCGCGCAACATGACCGGAACATGTCCGCTCATGTTCCGCTCCCGGGCAGAGTCAGCCCGCGGGCGCGCACCCGCTCGCGCGCCTCCGCGCGCCTTCGTTCGGCCGCCGCCGGTTCCCAGATTTGGAAGGTGCGGCCAAGGCCCATGAAAACAACGGTTTCAGTCAGCCCGGCATGTTGTTTCAGCAAATCGGGAAGGACGATCCGTCCTTCCTTGTCGGATTCCACCGGATAGGCGTCGGCAAACAGGGTGGCGGCCAGGTCGTCCTGTTCCTCGCTGAACATGTCGAGTTTTTGCAACGGGGCAGACAGCGCCTCGAACATTTCCGGCGGCCATCCTTCGATGCAGGCATGCTTGTGGGAAGGACGCAGCACCAGGGCGGCGATGCCGTCGCCGTTTTTCAGCAGGTTCCGGAACGGCGCGGGAATCGATACGCGGCCCTTGGCGTCCAGCCTGTTCTGATGAGTTCCCACGAACTGGGTCATCCGGCCGGCATCGCCCCTTCCCGCGTTGATCCGTTTGCCTCGTCGCGCGGCGCTGATCCGTTCCCGCGGGTGGACGCCGCCGTCCCCGCCATGGGCCAACAGGGCATGCCTTACCACGCCCCCGGGCCACGCTCCTGGGAGATCATGGGATAACATGGGTTAATTTGGGCGTCAAAGGGATTGTACCGGACCAAACCAGAATCCAGTGGATTTTGCGATGCCAGTTCAATGTCTTACAGCAAGGATTCCCGACTTGTTTTCGTGTTTTGTTCCGTTACGGCCGTGGTGTTCTGGCAACAAATAACCGGCCGGAAAGGGGGGAAAGGCGCCAGACGGCCTGTAAGCCGGGTTCTGTCCAGCCTTGCGGCCTGGACGGCCATTCCTCTGGGACGCGCCTCGCGGCACGCCTCACGCGACCAACCCGGGCGACGGGGCGGGAATGCCCTGGCGGCATGGTTGTCACCATCCGCCGGTCGCCCCTATTCGGTCTTGCTCCCGGTGGGGTTTGCCGTGCCGCCCCCGTTGCCGGGGGCGCGGTGCGCTCTTGCCGCGCCGTTTCACCCTTGCCCGCGGGGAATGGTTTCCTTGCGCGGGCGGTCTGTTCTCTGTGGCACTTTCCCTGGGGTCGCCCCCGCCGGCCGTTGGCCGGCACCGTATTCCCGTGGAGCCCGGACTTTCCTCCACCGGGGTTGCCCCCGGCAGCGGCCGTCCAGCCGTCTGGCGGGAATTCAGATGCGCGTTTGACGGTTTGGCGTCAACCGGTCTGGTGTCACCGCCCGTCGCACATCCGCGCCACCGCCAGCAGCCGCGCCAGGGTGCCGGCATCGGCCTGGCCGGTCACCGCCTCCGGCCGCCAGTGCCGCTGGAAGGCGCGCAGCACCGCGGCCAGCGCCGGGTCGAGCGCGCCTTCGGGAACCACCGCGTAGCCGATATGCGCCAGCGCCGCCCGCACGTCGCGCAGCGCCGCCGGGTCGCGCACCGCACCGCCGGTGCCCAGATCGGGCGCGCCATCCGGCCACAGCCCCACCCCGTTGCGGGCCAGCCCCTCCCAGTCGAATTTCTCGCCCGGGTCCTCCTTGCGGTCGGGGGCCACGTCGGCGTGGCCGACGAAGTTGCGCGCCGGCACGGCATGGCGCGACAGAATCTCCAGGCACAGATCGCACACGGAAACAAGTTGCAGCACCGGAAAGTCGCGGTAGCCGTTGCCGTGGCCGGGATTGACCATTTCGATGCCGATCGAGCGTCCGTTCAGCCCCTGATGGCCGCGCCAGTGCGACACCCCGGCGTGGAAGGCGCGCCGCGCCTCCGGCACCAGACGCACCACGTCGCCATCTTCGTCCACCACGTAGTGGCTCGACACCCTGGCGGCCGGGTCGCGCAGCCGGTCGATCGCCTCGCCGGCGGTCCGCATGCCGGTATAATGCAGAATAACCATGTCGATTGGGCAACCGTTCGGCCGGTCGTCCTGGTTCGGGCTCGCCAGTTCGCGGATCGGCAGCGTCACAGGCTGCGTTCCCGCTTGATCCGGTCCCAGGCGGCGTTGATCAGGGCGACCTTGTCGCCGGTGCGGGCGATGAACTCGGCCGGCACGCCGCGGCTGGCCATGCTGTCGGGATGGTTCTCGCGCATCAGGCGTTTCCAGGTGGCGCGCACTTCCTCATCGCTGGCGCCGCGTTGCAGGCCGAGCACGGCGTAGGGGTCGTCCTGCCCGCGGCCCACCGAGCCGCGCGAGCGGGCGCCGCTGGCACGCTCCCAGGCCGCTTCGTCCAGGCCGAACGCCAGATGCACATGGCGGAGGAATTCCTGCTCGCCGACGGTCACCGGCTTGTCGGCGCGGGCAATCATGAACAGCGCCGCCAGCACCTCCTCCAGCATGGCGCGGTTGTCGGCGAAGGTATCCCCCAACTGCTTTGCGTAAAGTTCATAGCCATCGGCGCTCTCGCGCGCCTGGTCGAACAGGCGCCCGACATGCAGGGCCGATTCGGGGGGAATGCGGAAGCTGCGCTTGAAGGCGTCGATCTCGGCGCGGTTCACCGGGCCGTCGCATTTCGCCAGCTTGGCCGACAGCACGACCGAGGCGACGGCGAAGAAATGCTCGCGCTGGCCGAGCAGGGCCGCCAGCCGCGCCGCCGTGAGCCCATCCGCCCCCGGCAGGCTGAAGCGCATCGCGCCGACCTGGCCGAGGCCGCCGTTTTCCGCCGCATGGCCGATCGCCATGCCGAGGACGGCGCCGAACGGGCCGCCCATGGCAAAGCCGGCCATGCCACCAATGATCTTGCCCCACACGCTTTCGGTGACCCTCTGGCTGTTGCAACGCATTTATCATGTAGGGATTACCGCGCGCAAAAGACGGTTGCCCCACCCGGCGGGCATGCCCATCTTTCCGCGAGCCGGCATTCGCCGCAAGCGTGCCATCAGGCAGCAAGACCCCGACGGACAGCAAGATGGCAGACCGGCCCTCCCCCCCATTCGTTGAGGGGTCCATCCAAGTGACGGGTTCCAAGGGCCTCCCGGCCCTTGGCGGGGTCCAGGGGCAGCGCCCCTGGCCTTCCTTGCTGGCCGGCGCGTTCCTGCTGCTGTTCGCCGCTCCCCTGGCGGCCGCCTGGTTGCTGCCACCATTGCTGGACTGGAACAATTACCGCGACTCCATCGCCGCCCTCGCCTCCGACCGGCTGGGGCGGGAGGTGCGCATCGCCGGGCCGGTCTCGCTGAAGCTGTTGCCGGCGCCGGTGCTCACCGCGGCCGGGGTCAGCCTGACCGACGCCGGCGACGGCATCGTTGTCCGCGCCGCGCAACTGCGGCTGCTGGTATCCCTGGGGTCGCTGGTGACCGGCCGGATCGACACCAGGGAACTGGTGTTGCGCGGCGGCGAGATGCATGTGCCCTGGCCGCTGCGGCCGGTCAGGATCGCGGCGGCGGCGCCGGACTGGTTTGCCGCCGCCTCGGTGCGCATCGAGGACGGCACGCTCAGCATTGGCGATCTCGGCTTCACCGGCGTCCAGGCGACGCTGAACACCGACGCCCTGACCGGCACCACCACCGCCGCCGGCACGCTGACGCTGTCGGCCCGCCCCTGGCATTTCACCGCCAGGCTGGCCCGCGCCGGCGGTGACGGCTCGGCCGGGCTGGATGTGTCGCTGGACGGGCACGGACCGGTGCAGGGGGTGGGGGCCCTGCTGACCGGGCAGATCCGCGGCGACGGCGGTTTCGGCGGCCGGGTGACCGGGCGCGGGCCGGACCTGTCGCAACTGCTGCCGGCGCCGGCGTTGCCGTTCCGCGCCGAGGGCCGGGTGAACATCGCCGGGGGTCTGGCCACGGCCGACGAACTGGTGGGCGAGATCGGCGGGTCGCCGGTAAAGGGCGCGCTGGTGCTGCGGGTGGCGCCGGCGCTGCATCTGGACCTCACGGTGGCGGCCAGCCGGCTGGACCTGGATAGCTGGCTGCCGGCGCTGCTGCGCGGCGGCAAGGCGCCGTTCCCGGCCGATCTCGACCTTTCGGCCGAAGCGGCGCCGCTTGCCGGCGGCACGCTGCGGCGGCTGCGCGGCAGCTTCGACATCAGCGACGGCACGATCGACGTGCGCGCGTTCAAAGCCCTGCTGCCGGGCGAGGCGTCCCTGGCGGCGACCGGGCAGGTATTGCGGGGCGACGCGGTGGTGCCGCGATTCGAGGGCGAGGTGACGCTGTCGGCGCCGGCGTTGCGCGGCACCCTCGCCTGGATGCAGGCGGCGGGGCTGGCGCCGGCCGCCGCGCTGCCCGACAAGGTGCTGCGCCAGGCCGACCTGACCGCGCATGGCGTGCTGGAGCCGGGACGGCTGATGCTGACCCGGCTGGACGGCCATGCGGACGGCTCGCATGTGACCGGCAGCCTCGGTTATCGCGCCGGCGAGCGTCCGGCATTGTCGGCCGCGCTGAAGGCCGACCGGGTGGACCTGGATGCCTGGCTGCCCGGGACGTGGCCTTCTCTGGCATCCATCCCGGCGCGGCTTGACCGGATCGACGCCGATTTGCGGCTGGAAGCGCAACAGGCAGTGCTGCTCGGGGCGGCGGGCGGGCCGGTGTTGCTGGATGGGGCGGTGGCGGGCGGGCATGTCGTGCTGCGGCGGCTGGAGGTGGCCGCCGCGGGGGTGCAGGCGGTTGCCTCGGGCACGCTGGGCGACGGCGGCCGGATCGACGGTGGCCGGTTGGACGTGCAGGCGCCCTCGGCGGCGGCGCTGGCCGGGTTGCTGCCGGCGCGGTTCGCCGGCTGGCGCGAGGCCACCCGGCTCTGGACCGGGCCGGCCTTGCTGGCGGTGCAGGCCTCCGGCCCGCCGGGGGCGCTGGCGCTGCTGGTGGCGGGCGATATCGGCGATTTACGGCTGGAGACGCAGCCGGTGCTGGACCTCGGCGCGCGGCGGGCCACCGGGGTGCTGACGCTGCGCCATCCCGGCGCGCCGCGGCTGGCGGAATCGCTCGGGCTGGGCGGCGTCGCCGCCTGGCTGGGTGACGGCTCGCTGGGGCTGGTGGCGCAGCTGGCGGTGCAGTTGCCCGGGGAACAGGCCGGGCGGGTCGCCGCCGGGCCGTTCAACCTGACCGCCGGCGGCCTGCGCGCCAGCGGGGCGCTGGCGCTGGACGGCATCGGCGACCCGGCGCCGCCGCGCCTGACCGGGCGGATCGTCGCCGAGACGCTGCCGCTGCCGGCGATGGCCCCGCGCTCGTCCGACCCGCTGCCGTTTGGCGCGCTGGCCGGCTGGGGCGCGCAGGTGAAGCTGGAAGCGGCGAAGGTGATGCTGGGCGATTGGCCGGTGCTGGAGCAGGCGGCGGCGACGCTGGCGCTGGCCGAGGGAACGCTGCGGATCGACGGGCTGTCGGCCCGGCTCGCCGAGGGCCAGTTGACCGGGTCCGCCCGTATCGACTCGACCGCCGAGCCCCCCTCGGTGGCGCTGGAGGCGCAGGTGGAAGCGGCGCAACTGTCCGGGAAGCTGACGGAATTGCCGGTCGATCTGGTGTCGGGGCGGGTCGATGCCGGGCTGTCGTTGAGCGCCTCGGGCCATGCGCCGGCGGCGCTGCTGGCAACCCTGGCCGGCGAGGTGACGCTGGCGGTGTCGGACGGCACGCTGACCGGGGTGGCGCTTGGCGGTGCCCAGGGCGGGCTGGCCGACCCGGCGGTGCGCACGGCGCTGGCCGGCGGAACGACATTGTTCACCCGGCTGGATATGGTGCTGCGGGCGCGGCGCGGGGTTCTGGCGGTGGCGGACGGGCGGATGACCGGTCCGGCCGGCACGGCGACGCTTTCGGGCAGCGTGGATGTGGGCGGCAATGAAGCGGAGTTGCGGCTGGGGCTGCTGCCCGCGGTGGCCAACCCGCCGGAGATCGGCCTGCGCCTGACCGGCCGGCTCGATGCCCTGCGCCGCATGCCGGAACTGGCCGGGGTGGCGCGCTGGCGGGCCGAGCATGCGGGGCTGCGCGAGTAGGCGGGCTAAACGTGCGCGTTACGGCGATGCGGCTGACGGGCAGCGGTGGTTCCTTTCCCCCACCCGTCTCCTGGAGCAAATTCCCTTTCTGCACATCGCATGGTAGTCATGCGTCGTGACGCTTCTCCTCGAACACGTCGTAGGCGAGGTGCAGCAGATGCTCGGCCGTGATGGTGTAGCCGGCACGGTCGGCATCCTGAGCGAGGGTCAGCAGGCGGTCGCAAAGCACCAGCGGGCTTGGTGGCATCCCGGGGGTTTCGGCGGTATGAAGCTGTGACATAGTGAACGGTCCCTGTGATCGGCATTTTCCGGATCGGTACGGCGTCCAAGGCGACCGGTGTTTCCGGCCCACGGAGATTTGAACGCGGTTCACTTGCTGAGTCGTTAACGGGACCGCAGAAGCGCATGCACCCGTAAAGCGGAGGCGAGCGGCCGTTCGGTGTCGCGGCCGGCATCCACCTCGGACACCAGCGCCGACAGGGTGCAGCCGCGCTCGGCGGCGAAATTCGCCAGCGCGGCCCAGAATTCCGGCTCCAGCGCCACGCTGGTGCGGTGGCCGGCCAGGGTGAAGCTGCGCTTGACCAGCACGCTCATGGCCGGAACCGGCTTCCCGCGCGCTCCGCCTGCCGGGGTGCGTTATCGGGGCGGGTGTTGCCCGGGCGAGCGGTTTCGGTGCGTGTGGTCATCGGCCTCTCCATCCCGCAACCGCGCGACGGCCCAACTGGCGGCTTCGGCCACCACCGGATCGGGATCGGAGATCATGTGGGCGGCGATGGGCAACAGCAAAAGGTCGTGCGTGTTGCCGATGGCGATAAGCACGTTGCGGACGAAGCGGTTGCGGCCGATGCGCTTGATCGGCGAGCCGGCGAACCGGGCGCGAAAAGCCGCGTCGTCAAGCGCCGCGAGCGCCGCCAGGGGTGGCTCGATCAGGTCGGGGCAGGCCTGAAGCCTGGCCTCCCGGGTGGCGGCGGCGAAGCGGTTCCACGGGCAGACGGCCAGGCAATCGTCGCAGCCATAAATGCGGTTGCCCATGGCCGGGCGGAATTCGACCGGAATCGGGCCGGGGTGCTCAATGGTCAGATAGGCAAGGCAGCGTGTGGCGTCGAGCCGGTACGGCGCCGGGAAGGCGTTGGTCGGGCAGGCGGCGAGGCAGCGCGTGCAACTGCCGCAACGGTCGGCGTGGGCGGCGTCGGGCGGGATTGCCAGGGTGGTGTAGATTTCGCCCAGCAACAGCCAGGAGCCGTGGCGGCGGGAGACGAGGTTGCTGTGCTTGCCCTGCCAGCCCAGCCCGGCCTGCCGCGCCAGCGGCTTTTCCATCACCGGCGCGGTATCGACGAACACCTTTATCCGTGCCGCGAACCGCGCGGCGATGAACTGGCCGAGCTGCTTCAGCCGGCCCTTGATCAGGTCGTGGTAGTCGCGGTGTCTGGCATAGACGGCAATATTGCCGCTGCCGGGGCGGGCAATGGTGGCAAGCGGGTCCTCGGCCGGAGCATAGGACAGGCCGAGGCAGATGACGCTGCGCGCCTCCGGCCACAGCGCCTGCGGGTGGCTGCGCTGGTCGGCGCGGTCGGCCAGCCAGGCCATGGCGCCGTGCTGGCCGGCTTGCAGGAATTGCCGCAGCCGGGTGCGGATCTCCGGGGCAAGGGCGGCGGGAGCGAAACCAACGGCGTCGAAGCCAAGGCCGAGCGCCCTGGCGCGGATGAGGGAAGCGGCATCCTGGGCAGGCGGGGGCAACTATCCCCGTCCGCGATAGGGGGGGACCCCCTGGTCGGGAATCCAGGCCCCCTCGGGCGGGGAGCCGGTCTGCCAGAAGATGTCGATCGGGATGCCGCCGCGCGGATACCAGTAGCCGCCGATGCGCAGCCACACCGGGTCGAGCAGCGCCACCAGCCGCAGCGCCACGTCCAGCGTGCAGGTTTCGTGGAAGGCGCCGTGGTTGCGGAACGCCGACAGATACAGCTTCAGCGACTTGCTTTCGACGATCCAGTCGCCCGGGATGTAGTCGATCACCAGATGCGCGAAGTCGGGCTGGCCGGTGATCGGGCAGAGCGAGGTGAACTCGGGCACGGCGAAGCGCACCACGTAGTTGGCGGCGGCGTGCGGGTTGGCCACCCGTTCCAGAATGGCCGCCTCGGGGCTGGCCGGGATGGCGGCGGGATGGCCGAGCAGGGTCAGCCCCTCGGGCGATGCGGTCATGGCGGGTCGTCTCCTTCCGCCCAGCGCGCCCGCACGGCGGCGCCGTGCGCGGCAAGCCGTCCCTGTAGAATGGCATCCCGCAAGCCGCGCATAAAATCCTGGTAGTACTGGATGTTGTGCCAGGTCAGCAGCATGGGGCCAAGCATTTCCTCGCAGCGGAACAGATGATGCAGATAGGCGCGCGCATGCCGGGTGCAGAGGGGGCAGGCGCAGCCGGGGTCGAGCGGGCGCGGATCGGCGGCGAAGCGGGCGTTGCGGATGTTGAACACGCCGCGCGAGGTGTAGGCCCGGGCGGTGCGGCCGGCGCGGGTGGGCATGACACAGTCGAACATGTCAACCCCGCGGGCGACCGCGCCCAGCAGGTCGTCCGGCGTGCCGACGCCCATCAAATAGCGCGGCCGGCCGGCCGGCAAGGCGGGGGCGGTGTAGTCGAGCACGGCGAACATGGCCGCCTGCCCTTCGCCCACGGCGAGGCCACCGATGGCGTAGCCGTCGAAGCCGATGGCGGTGAGCGCCGCCACCGAGGCCAGCCGCAGGTCGCGCCTGGTGCTGCCCTGGACGATGCCGAACAGGCCGTAGCCGGGGCGCGGCACGAAGGCGGCGCGCGAGCGGGCGGCCCAGCGCATGGACAGCGCCATGGACTCGCGCGCCTGTTCGTCGGTGGCGGGGAACGGGGTGCACTCGTCCAGCGCCATGGTGACGGTGGCATCGAGCTTTGCCTGGATGTCGATGGAGGTTTCCGGGGTGAGGCGGTGGGCGCTGCCGTCCACATGCGAGCGGAAGGTGACACCGTCCTCGTCCAGCTGGCGCAGGCCGGACAGCGACATGACCTGGAAGCCGCCGGAATCGGTCAGGATCGGGCCGGGCCAGTCCATCATCCGGTGCAGGCCGCCCAATGCCGCGACCCGGTCGGCGCCAGGGCGGAGCATCAGATGGTAGGTGTTGCCCAGAACCATGCTGGCGCCGGTGGCGCGCACCGCATCGGCGGTCATGGCCTTGACCGTGCCGGCGGTGCCGACCGGCATGAATACCGGGGTTGCCACCTCGCCATGGGCGGTGCGCAGGGTGCCGGCGCGGGCGGCGCCGTCGGTGGCCGCGCAGGTCCAGTGCAGGGTCATGCGCGTTCCAGCAGGGTGGCGTCGCCATAGGAATAGAAGCGGTACCCGGCGGCGATGGCGTGGGCATAGGCATCGCGCATCCGCTGGGTGCCGGCGAAGGCGCAGACCAGGACGAACAGGCTGGAGCGCGGCAGATGAAAATTGGTCATCAGCAGGTCGGCGGAGCGGAAAACATGGCCCGGCCGGATGAAGATGTCGGTGTCGCCGTCGAAAGGGTGCACCTGGCCTTGGTCATCCGTGGCCGTCTCCAGCAGGCGCAGACTGGTGGTGCCGACGGCGACGACGCGCCCGCCGGCGGCGCGGGCGGCGTTGATGGCGGTGGCGGCGGCGGGCGGGATGACGCCGCGCTCGCTGTGCAGGCGATGGGTTTCCAGCTTTTCGTCGCGCAGCGGCAGGAATGTGCCGGCGCCGACATGCAGGGTGACGGTGGCGCGGCTGATGCCGGCCGCTTCCAGGGCTTCCAGCAGCGCCGGGGTGAAATGCAGGCCGGCGGTGGGGGCGGCAACCGCCCCCGCATGGACGGCGAACACGGTCTGGTAGTCCTGCGCATCCGCCGGCTCGGGGCCGGCCGGGCGGGCGATGTAGGGGGGCAGCGCCAGCGCGCCGGCATGGCGGAGGGCGGCGGCGAATCGTTCGCCGGCACAATCGAAGCTGAGCACGACACCGCCATCCGGGTCGCGGCGGTGCACAATGGCGTTGAGGCCGCCGGCGAAGGCGATGGCATCGCCCGGGCGCAGGCGGCGGGCATTGCGGGCCAGCGCGTGCCAGCTGCCGTCGGGCAGCGGGCGGTCCAGGGTGATGCCGATGCGGGCGGCGCCGCGGTGGCCCTCAAGCTGGGCGGGGATGACGCGGGTGTCGTTGGCGACCAGGATGTCGCCGGGGCGGAGCAGCCCGGGCAGGTCGCCCACGGCGCGGTCGTGCAGCCCCTCCCCGGTCACGTGCAGCAGCCGCGCGGCGTCGCGGGGCCGGGCGGGGTGCTGGGCGATGCGATCGGGCGGAAGGTGAAAGTCGAACGCCGACGCCGGCATCAGCCCGGCGCGGTCGGGTGGCGGCGGGGCAAGTCAGACCTGCAGATAGCTGGCGATCTCGACCAGATTGCCGTCGGGGTCGCGGCAATAGACCGAGGTCATCGGCCCCAGCGCGCCCAGCCGGTCCACCGGGCCGAGTTCCACCGTCACCCCGCAGCCATGCAGATGCTCGATCACGTCGGGGATGGGCACCGCGCTGACGAAGCAGAAATCGCCCGATCCGGGCACCGGCGCCCGTGCCGCCACCCATTCCAGCGCGTCGGCGTCGACCGGGCGGAGGTTGACCTTCTGGCCGCCGAATTTGAGCGCGGTGCGGCTGTCGCGGCCGTAGGTTTCGACCTCCATGCCGAGCACCCGCTGATACCAGGACGCGGCGATATCCACGTCCTTGACGTTCAGCACCAGGTGGTCGAGCCGGTCCACGGCAAAGCGCATGCGGGCTACTCCAGTCCGTCGTAGAAATCGTTGCCCTTGTCGTCGATGACGATGAAGGCCGGGAAATCCTCCACCTCGATGCGCCAGATCGCCTCCATGCCGTGTTCTGGATATTCCAGCAGCTCGACGTGGCGGATGCAGTCCTGCGCCAGCCGGGCGGCGGGGCCGCCGACGCTGCCCAGGTAGAAGCCGCCATGGACGCGGCAGGATTCCTTCACCGACCGGCCGCGGTTGCCCTTGGCCAGCATGATCAGGCTGGCGCCGGCGGCCTGGAACTCGGCCACGTAGCTGTCCATGCGGCCGGCGGTGGTGGGGCCGAAGCTGCCGGTGGGCAGGCCGGGCGGGGTCTTGGCCGGGCCGGCATAATACACCGGATGGTCCTTGAGGTATTGCGGCAGCCCGCCGCCAGCGTCCAGCCGTTCCTTCAGCCGGGCATGGGCGATGTCGCGCGCCACCACCATGGTGCCGGTGAGCGACAGCCGGGTGCTGACCTTGTATTGCGACAACTGGCGGCGGATTTCATCCATCGGCCGGTTGAGATCGACCTTGACCACCTCGCCGCCGAGGATGTCATCAGTGGCCTCGGGCAGGTATTTCGCCGGATCGGTTTCCAGCTGCTCGAGGAACACACCCGCCGGGGTGATCTTCGCCTTGATCTGGCGGTCGGCGCTGCACGAGACGCCGATGCCCACCGGCAGGCTGGCGCCGTGCCGGGGCAGGCGGATGACGCGCACGTCATGGCAGAAATACTTGCCGCCGAACTGCGCGCCGATGCCGAGCGTGCGGCTCAGTTCCAGCACCTTCTGTTCCCATTCCAGGTCGCGGAAGGCATGGCCGGACTTGTCGCCGGCGGTCGGCAGGGTGTCCAGCCATTTGGTGGAGGCGAGCTTGACCGTCTTGACGTTGGCTTCGGCGCTGGTGCCGCCGATGACGACGGCGAGATGGTAGGGCGGGCACGCCGACGTGCCGAGCGTGCGCATCTTGGTCCCCAGGAATTCCAGCAGCTTGTGGGGGGTCAGGATCGAGCGGTTTTCCTGGTACAGAAAGGTCTTGTTGGCGGAGCCGCCGCCCTTGGCGACGAACAGGAAATGGAATTCCTCGGCGTGGTGCTCGCCGGGGGAAGCGTAGATGTCGAGCTGCACCGGCAGGTTGTTGCCGGTGTTCACTTCCTCGAACATCGACAGCGGCGCCATCTGGGAATAGCGCAGATTGGTTTCCGTGTAGGTGCGATGCACCCCCCAGCTCAGCGCCTCCTCCTCGTCGCCTTCGACCCAGACGCGCTGGCCCTTCTTGCCGATGACGATGGCGGTGCCGGTGTCCTGGCACATGGGCAGCACGAAACCGGCGGAGATGGCGGCGTTCTTCAGCAGGTCGAGCGCCACGAAGCGGTCGTTGGCCGAGGCTTCCGGGTCGTCGAGGATGGCGCGCAGCTGGGCCAGGTGCGCGGGGCGCAGCAGCTGGGCGACGTCACGGAAGGCTGCGAAGGCCAGCTCGCTGAGGGTTTCCGGGGCGATCTTCAGCACCGTGCGGCCGTCGAAGCTGGCGGTGGAGAGGCCGGCGATGTCCAGGCGGCGGAACGGTGTGTCGTCGGCGCCGAGCGGGAACAGCGGCGAGTAGAGGAAATTGGGCGGCCGTGGCGGCTGGGGGGCGGTCATGTCAGCTTTCCTTCGGCGGGGTGCGGCGGCGGAAGGCGTCCAGGCTCACCACTTGCGGTTCGGGCGCCGGCTCGTCGGCCGGAGCGGCTCGCGGTTCCGGCGCGGGGGGTTCTTCGGGGGCCGGTTCGGCCTCGGCGCGGAAGCGCAGCCCGTAGCGGACATGCGGGTCGGCAAAGGCGGAAATGGCGCCGAGCGGGATGCGCAGGGTGCTCGGCACCCCGCCGAAGGACAGGCCCACGGTCATCACCGCGTCGGTTTCGTCCACCGCGAGGTCCCAGAACTGGTGCTGCAGGACGATGGTCATTTCCTGCGGGTACTGGGCCTTCAGCCGGGGCGGCAGGATCACGCCGGGGAGGTCGGTGCGGAAGGTGATGTAGAAGTGATGCTCGCCCGGCAGCCCGTTCTGGGCGGCATATTGCAGGGCGCGGACCATCACCTGGCGCAGCGCCGCCTCGGTCCAGTCGTCGTAGGGCATCAGGCTGACCGGCTGCTCGCCGCCTGTTCCGGCTGGCCCGTCCTGTCCGGTGGTGTCGTCTTCCATCTCTGCCTCGCGCATGAGCGCCCCCCAATACCGAAAGGGGCGGCGCGGGGGAAGGTGGGCCGCGAAGTGGGGGGCTTCTGTTGCCCGGTGCCCCCCGAACCGCGCTTATCGCTTATGCAGCGACAGCGAGCGCCATGTTGTCGTTGGCACTTGTAAAATGGCCCGATGACGGCGGAACCATGCCGGGCAAAAGGTGAGTCTTTACCACGCGTGTCGAGACTGTTTCGCCCCCCCATTCCCATCCCCCGGGTTTTCCGGGCGGCTGGTGGAGGCGCCGGGCACTGCCCCCGGGTCCACAACGCTTATTCCAATCACCGTTTATCGCCATAGCCGGCAAGCCGGCAGGGCGAATATAGGGTGTGGCGTGGCCGCAGAGAAGGGGTGACGTGGATGAGCCTGACCGACGAGCAACTTGCCGAGATCGAGGCCCAGCGCGCCGATGCCGCCGCCACCCGCCGCGTCACCGTGCCGGCGCTGGAGGAGATGCTGTACCGGGCGATGCCGGTGCTGGACCACGGGTTCATCCGGGTGGTGGACTATATGGGCGATGACGGGGCGGTGGTGCAGGCCGCGCGGGTTTCCTACGGGCGCGGCACCAGGCGGGTGAGCGAGGATGCCGGGCTGATCCGCTATCTGATGCGCCACCGGCACACCACGCCGTTCGAGATGTGCGAGATCAAATATCACGTGAAGCTGCCGATTTTCGTGGCGCGGCAGTGGATTCGCCACCGCACCGCGAATGTGAACGAGTACTCGGCGCGGTACTCCATCCTGGACCGGGAGTTCTACATTCCGGCGCCGGCGCATCTGGCGGCGCAGTCGGCGGTCAACCGGCAGGGGCGCGGCGCGGTGCTGGAGGGCGACGAGGCGGCTTGCGTGCTCGATCTGCTGCGCGACGACGCGACGCGCTGCTACGACCATTACGTGGACATGCTGAACGAGGGCGCCGACGGGGCGCCCGCCGACCCGGGGCGGCAGGGGCTGGCGCGCGAGCTGGCGCGGATGAATTTGACCCTGAACACCTACACGCAGTGGTACTGGAAGACCGACCTGCATAATCTGCTGCATTTTTTGTCGCTGCGGGCGGACGCGCATGCCCAGTACGAAATCCGCGTCTATGCCGAGGCGATGCTGGCGACCGTGCAAGCCTGGGTGCCGGCGACGTTCGCGGCGTTCCGCGATTACCGGCTGGGGGCGGTGACGTTCCCGGCGGGGATGGTTGCGATCCTGCGGCGGATGCTGGCGGGGGAGACGGTGACGCAGGAGGGAAGCGGGCTGTCGAAGCGGGAGTGGGGGGAGATGATGGAGGTGTTGGGAAGGGAGGGGTGATCGCGCTAAATTGTTACAATCGTCGCTCGATATCCCCGAGTCGTAGGAAATAGCTCAATGCGAGAGAGATTTGCCCAAATCCGCACCCTTCTCGATGAATTGGAGCAGGAGGCTGAGGACGGTCCGGCATCATCGGAGCGCGCGCTCGTATCTGGCCTTGAGTTACCAGACATTATTCGCGATGTTGTAGATTTTCTCCTTCCCGAGTTGAAACCTTACGAAGCATCCATATACTTGTATATGCTTCGCCATTCGGTCGTGGAGACTGGTAGCCAACTGATCCGGGTATCGCGTCGGGGGCTGCGATCGGGCGTCGTGAAGTCGGCCTATTCAGACCGTCCGAGTGGCAAGGAAAGCGATAGTGCCGCGGCGGCCTACAAGACGATCCAAACGGCGCTTGAAGGTTTGGAGGCGACCGGTGCAATTCGCCGCGAAGCTGATCCAAACCGAGAGGGTACACTGTTTAGAGTTCTGCTGCCGGAAGAGATTGAAGTCTGCCGTCGTGCCCGAGAGGCTCATGCCACCGTAGTGCTATCAACCGCCATCAACGGGGAGCGCGAGATCGATTACTATAATATCCGCGAGAACCTGGCGAAAGTATACGAACGTGACAGTTATATTTGCATGTATTGTCGGAAACAACTCACACGTTTTACAGCAACTCTTGACCATGTTCATCCCGTTGCGGCGGGCGGTGACAACTCACTCAGCAATCTCGTGACGGCGTGCCTTGAATGCAACTCGAAGAAGAACGTTCGTCCCCTGGGAGACTTTCTTGCCGAAAAGGTCTGATTAGCAAGTGTGTCGCGGGAGGGCGCCGGCTACTCCGCCTTTCTTTGAAGCGACGCGGCAGCGAGATCGGAAAGACGGAACATGCCGCACCCGTCCATCTGCTTGCTACCGCCGCGCCTCGATCTTCTCCCGTGCCGCGCTGGCGAGGAAGGCGGATCGCGTCAATCCACGGCGTCCCGCTTCGGTGTCGATCGCGGCGAGCAATCCGGCGTCGAAGGTGACGTTGGCGCGCACCGTGCGCCCCGCATCCAGCAGCACCGGCACGACCACGGCCATCTCGCCCGCCGCAGCGTCGAGGTTTTCCGCCGCACCGATTTCGGCCAGGTTTCGGGGGGACGGCAGGGCCAGCCCGGCGCTACGGCGATGCTCGACCCATTCCCGCGCCGCCGCGATGGCATCGGCCAGCGCCGCCTCCGCGGTTGCCCCGCCGCCATGGCAGCCGGGCAGATCGGGGATGCGCACGCCCCACACGTCACCGTCGCCGTCCAGAATCCCGATATAGTCGGTCATTCGCCGCCCCTCACATCCATCCGGCCAGCCGCGCGATGGAACGTGCCACGCCGGGCGACAACTCCCGGTGCCTCGGCACGACGATCAGCACGCCCGGCTGGCCTGGGTGCTCATATTTGTCGTGCCGTCCGCCGCCCGCGTTCACCCACCCGTCCCGCTCCAGCCGGGCAACGATCTTTCGCGTGTTCGTCTCGACCGGCGGAGCGCCGCGTGCCATGGATGCGCACCATAATGCGCACTGGAGCGCGCGTCAATGCTCGCCTGAACGGGCGACGATTCGGCTGGCGTGGCGGCCGGCTGAGCGCGCGGGTATAGGGGAAGGCGACCGGGTGGGCCGGCAACAGGGCGGAAGGCGGAGAACATGCAGGACGCCGCATGGCTGGACCGGCGCTACTACGGCGGTGATCTTCCGGCCGCGGCCGAGCGCGCCCTGCACGAAGCGGGCCTGGCCTGGCAGGATGAGGCAGCCGCCGAGGGGCATATCCTCGATGCCCTGGCCCTCGCGCCGGGGCATCTCGCCGTCCATATCGGCGCCTACAAATTCTATTTCTATTGGCATCGCCTGGCCGAGGCGTTGCCGCACGCGGTTGCCTGCCTCGCCGATGCCCTGCGCCGCAACCAGTTGCCGGCCGACTGGCGGGATGTCCGCGCCGGAGATGCCGCCTTCTCCACCCTGGAGCCCCGGCCGCGGCTCGTCCTGTTTGCCCTGGTGGCCTATGGCTATGTGCTGGCGCGGCTGGGCCGGGAGGCGGAAAGCCGCGCCGCCCTGGGGAAGGTCGCGGAACTCGATCCCGACGACCGCATGGCCGCCCGCCGGCTGCTGGCGGTGCTTGATCGGGCGGGCCGGGAGGACGAGGACTGAGGTTGCGACAGGATGACCGGCGAAACAACGCCTTCCGTTACGCCGTGAACTGCTCGGCGATGATGCGCTCCGACAATCCCTGGTCGGGGTCGAACAGCACCGTCGCCGCCACGCCGTGGTCCTCGCTCACCGCCACCGACACGACATGGCGCACCTCGGTATCGTCGGCCACCGCCGCCACCGGGCGCTTGTCCGGCTCCAGCACCTCGAACAGCACCTCGGCCGAACTGGGCAGCAGCGCGCCGCGCCAGCGCCGCGGGCGGAAGGCGCTGATCGGGGTCAGCGGCAGCAGATTGGCCGACAGCGGCACGATCGGACCGTGCGCCGACAAATTATAGGCGGTTGACCCCGCCGGCGTGCACACCAGCACGCCATCGCACATCAGCTCGGGCAGCCGCACCCGGCCGTCGATGCTGATGCGGATCTTGGCGGTCTGGCGCAACTGGCGCAGCAGCGACACTTCGTTCAGCGCCAGCGCCTCCTCCACCATGCCGGTGGCGGTCACCGCGTGCATGCGCAAGGGCCGCAGCACCGCCGCCTGGGCGCGGGCCAGCCGCCCGGGCAGGTCGTCCTCGCTGAACGGATTCATCAGGAAGCCGACCGACCCGCAATTCATGCCGTACACCGGCAGCTTGCGGCCGAGCAGCCGGTGCAGCGTCTGCAACATGAACCCGTCGCCGCCGAGCGAAACGACCAGTTCGGCCTGCTCCAGCGGACAGTCGCCATAGCGGGCCAGCAGGCGGTCGCGGCTTTCCGCCGCCAGCCCGGTGGGCGAGGCCAGAAACGCGATGCGGCCCACCGGCACGGTCACCCGCGGCTCAGGCCAGCCGCCGGTGTTCCAGCACCGGCATGTCCCGCCGCACCCGCTCGGTCAGCGCCTGGTCGATCCGCGCGGTCGCCCAGCCGGTGCCGTCCGACACCTTCGCCACCACATGCCCCCACGGATCGCAGACCAGCGAGTGGCCAAAGGTGAAGCGCGGGTCCTGCCGGGCGCCGTCCAGGTGCCGCCCCCAGGTGGCGGGCGCGGCAAACCAGCATTGCGTCTCGATGGCGCGGGCGCGGATCAGCGTCTCCCAGTGGTCCTTGCCGGTCTGGAGGGTAAAGGCGGCGGGCAGGAAAATCAGTTCGGCACCGGCACGGCGCAGCGCCAGGAACAACTCGGGAAAGCGCACATCGTAGCAGATGGCGCAGCCCGCCCTCACGCCGCCGGCGTCGAAGGTCACCACCTCGGTGCCGGCGCCGAAGGTGGCGCTCTCGCGGTAACCCTGGCCGTCCGGCGTGACGATGTCGAACAGGTGGATCTTGCGGTAGCGCGCCACCTCGCGCCCCTCCGGGTCGAACACCACGCTGGTGTTGAACAGCCGGTCGCCGGCCAGTTCGCCGATCGAGCCGCCATGCACATGGATGCGGTGGGCGCGGGCGAGACCGCGCAGAAACTCATAGGCCTCGCCGCCCGGCGCCGGGCTGGCGGGTGCGGGCAGTTCCTCGGCCTGATCGAACTTGGCCGCCCGGTCGCCGCCCAGGCAGGTCCACATCTCCGGCAGGCTGACCAGATCGGGCTTGTCGGAGACCGTCGCTCCCTCGATCAGGGCGCGGGCCTGGGCGATGTTGTCGGTCTTTACGTGGCCCGGGTTCATCTGCACGACGGTGACGCGCATCTATACGTTCTCCTTGGAATCAGCCGCGGCGCCGCGGCAAGACTAGGGTTCCGACTCCGAGGGAAGGAGCCGTCGGGCCGGAACCCTAGCTCTTGATTTGGTGTTCCGATTCACGCGACGGGGCGGACGCATCTGTCACGATCGGAACACTAGCAGCGGGGCCTCAGCGGGGCCAGTCAAGCCGCGGTTCGCTGCGGTTCGGCGCCGCCGGACGCACCACCGGGCGGCGGCGCGGCGCGTCGGGCACCTCCCCTTCATCCGGCGGGCCCTCGTCGGCCCACAGCGGCCGCCGGCCGGGGTCGGGCGCCGCCCGGTAGGATGGCTGGAGGGGCGGGCGCCGGGGCGGTTGCGCCGGGGCGGGCGGGATCGGCGGGCGCGCCGGCCGGTCGTCCTCGCCGCGTGGCGCCGGCGGGATCGGCGGCGGCGGGTCGGTCCAGCCCAGGTCGCCGCGACGCGCCTCCGGCATGCGCAGCACCAGGGTACGGATTTCGCCCTGGATCTCGTCGAGCCGCGCCTCGATCGAATCGAGGCGCCCCTTCAGCCCGAACACGCTGAACGGCATCAGCAGGAATACCAGCAGGTACAGCAATGCCGGTACCAGCACCGCGAACGGCACCCACCACGGCAGCCAGTCCGGCAGGGAAAACGGGAATGTCATGGCGCCATTGTAGCAGCCCCGCGCCGGTGCGGCGACCGTGATCGCGCCGGCCGGCAAGCGGCGTCACGGACACAAATCTTGACAGGGATGCGGGCAAAAGGTTTCATCCGTACAAGCCAATGTTCCGTTCGGTGTTGCCCGGCGTCGCGGCCCGCACCTGTCGTGATGGCATCGCAAACGAGGGAGGATCGGTCCGGCAATCCAGTCATGCCATGGGCATGGCGCCGGATGTTTGTTGTTTTTTGAGACCGTTCAAGAACGACAAACAATATCTTCACAAAGATATTATTTTACGTCGCGCAAACACGATCGTACTAGTTGCGCCGCCTTGGAAGCGCCTTGCCGTGTGTTGCTGATGCTTAAAGAGGGCACCTGCATGAAAATCGCATTGGTCGGCGCCGAACTCGAGGAAAATCTCGGTATTCGCTACATCGCCGCCGCGCTGGAGAGGCGCGGGCACCAGGCCGACATCATTGCCTTCAACGAGGCCCGCGATACCGACGCGGTGGTCCGCGCGGTGGTGGCAACGGCGCCGGATATCACCGGCCTGTCGATGGTGTTCACCGCGCGCGCCCGCGAGTTCTGCGCCCTGGCAACGGCCCTGCGCGAGGCCGGCTATCGCGGCCACATCATCGGCGGCGGCCCGTTCGCGTCGTTCAACTGCGAGCGCGTGCTGCTCGACTTCCCCGCCTTCGACAGCATCGGGCTTGGCGAGGGCGAGGACCTGATGTGCGCCCTGGCCGAGCGGCTCGATGACGTCCCGGGCGTGGCCGGCCTGTGCTATCGCGACGCCCGGGGGCAGCCGGCGATCCATGTGGCGACCGGCAATCCCGACCGGCTAGTTTGACAAAATCACACTTTCTGGCATGACTCTTGCTTATGCAGGTGCTGCCCTCCGCTGGGAGCGGAAGCGGGATTCGATGGCGCTGCGTCGTCGATCGTGGCGCTGGTTGATCCGCGCCACA
>Ga0302320_10000824_pt1 | contig 73581 bp, 51 predicted proteins | sample Bog_T0_3_FD_202130 | JGI IMG/M metagenome (GOLD analysis project Ga0302320, IMG submission 202130) | Peat permafrost microbial communities from Stordalen Mire near Abisko, Sweden - Bog_T0_3 | ecosystem: Environmental > Terrestrial > Soil > Wetlands > Peat | place: Sweden: Abisko, Stordalen Mire... | reverse complement strand
TTGGTCTTGATGCGTCACGGCCGATTCCTTTCGGGGTGCGAGTTGTGGTAAACTGCGCAGATCCCAGAAAGTGGCTAACGCATCAAGACCATTTTTTCTGTGTTCCCAAAAGGGTTAACGGCGTAGCATGCCACCCATCTTTAATTCTTGAATTCCCCGCAGTTCTGAATCACTACGCTAGAGGGCGCCGCCCTGGCCTGGCAGAACTTGACGCGGCGTCTTCCCGCAACAGAGAACGATCTTAGAATTCATGCGGCATGCCAACACAGGAGATGTACCGGCATGACAGATCGTTCCGAGCCACGTTCCGAAGTTGACGAAAAAGGGGGCCAGGCTCCCCCTGGGGTAGCACCGAGCGAAGCAACCGTTCGCTCGCCCGCGGTGATCGCGGTTCGAGATGCTCCGTCCGCGCAGCACGCTGCGGCGGCAGCCCATGAGGCCGGCGCCCCAGCGGACAGTGGTCCGACCCCGAAACCGGAGGGAAAGGGCGCGAGCGTCGCGCCGCCGTCGCACCGCCGGCGAAAATGGCTGCTGATTGCCCCGCTGGTGTTGCTGGGGGCGGCGGCCGCGGCGCACTTTCTGACGCCCTGGCTGCTGACGGCACTGAACACGGTTTCCACCGACGACGCCTACGTCAATAGCCACGTGACCTTCGTGGCGCCCCGGGTTGTGGGCCAGGTGAGCAAGGTCCTGGTGGACGACAACTATCGCGTGAAAAAGGGAGAGGTGCTCGTCGAACTCGATCCGGAACCGTACCAGATTCAAGTCGCCATCCGCAAAGCGGCCGTGGCCGTGGCGGAAACGGATCTGGCGGCCGCCGAAGCGCAAGTCCGCGGCCAGGTTGCGCAGGCGCGGGCCAATCGTTTCAAGCTCGAACATGCCATCGAGGACGTGGATAACCAGATCGCCAACCTCAGTGCCAGCGTGGCGATTCTCAACAGCCGCAAGGCGAGCCTGCAACTGGCCCAGGCGAATCTCAGACGGGGCCTGGAACTCGAAAACGGGGCCATCAGCAAGGAAGACCTCGACGTGCGGCGGGAGTCGCTCAAAGTGGCCGAGGCGGCCGTCGATCAATCGCTGCAGACGATCTATGCCATTCGCGTCGGCCTCGGTCTTCCGTCCCAGCCGCCGGCGGGCCACGACCTGAGCGAAGTGCCAGCGGACCTCGACCAGAACTTCTCCACGGTGCGGCAGGCGTTGGGTGAATTGCTCCAGAGCGCGGCCCAGTTCGGTTACCTGCCCACGTCGTGGACCGCCACGCCCAAACAGGCCATCGAGGCCTTTTATAAGCAAGACCCCGAGGGAAACCTCAACCGCATTTATGCACGCCTGATTCCACAGGCGCCCGCCATCAAGGAGTCCCAGGCCAAGGTCCTCCAGGCCCACTGCGACCTGGATCAGGCCGAATTGAATCTTCGCTACTGCAGCATCCTCAGCGAGATCGACGGCATGGTGACGGGCCGCAACGTCAACCCCGGAAACAACGTGCAGGTGGGGCAAAGCCTGATGGCGGTCCGCTCGCTCACCGAGATCTGGATCGACGCCAACTTCAAAGAAACCCAACTCGCGGAACTGCGCATCGGCCAGCGGGTGCGGTGCGAGGTCGACATGTACGGGAGGCGGCGGGAGTTCGAGGGCCGCATCACCGGGTTCACCATGGGCACCGGTGAAACCCTCTCGCTGCTGCCGCCGCAAAACGCCACCGGCAATTTCGTGAAGATCGTGCAGCGGCTGCCCGTCCGCGTCGAGTTGACAAACTACAATCCTGACCAGGAACCTTTGTTCGTCGGTTTGTCGGTGACCCCTTACGTCTACTACAAGGAGCCGCCCAAGGGGCTGTATGCCGGCGACGTGCTGCAGCCGTTGGCGCCGCTATTGCAAGCCCGCCGGGAGGTCAGACCCTAAGGAGCGAAAGTCGCTTCATGAGCAGCGTGGCACTCGCGCCGTCCGTGGTCGGCCGCGGCGGTCAACTCCTGGCTCGTAACGGTCGCCGTGGTGACCTGGGGCTGAAAAGAACGTTCTAAATAGACTTTCGTGATTCCAGGAGATATTTCGATACGCGTCGGGTGCCATATCCCACGCTTGCGTGGGCATGCCCGGTCTACGCTGCACTTCGGACGGGCATGGCGCCCAAACAGACCTCCTGGAATCACGAAAGTCCATTTAGAAATGCCAGCGACCACAACGCCCCACGGTGCTTCCTCCAGCAGAATTCATGTCACCGGACCTACCCACCCGACGGATGCAGAGCAGCGCAAAGTGGCCGCGGGGAGGGCGGGTCAACGCCGGTTTGAAGTCGCCGACAACAGAGCCCCCGGAAGCCAGGCCGCTTGCCGCCGATGTTGGGCTTCGCTAGGCTGTTAAGCCTAAACCATCGCTTCCGGCCGGGCGCAGCCGCCGCGGCGTGCCCAGGGGTGACCACGCAAACGCACATGCCGACTCGGCGCTGCGCGTCGTGACGGCATGCCACCCAGGCGTTGCCAAGAATGGCATGCGATCGCAGAGTCTAACGATGGAGAATGAATCATGCTCAATATGAGGTCGTGTGCAGCGGCGCTCGTGACGCTTACCGCCGTGGCCGGCGCGGCGGTGGCGGCTGAGTTTCCCCGGTTGCCGACCGATTTCGGCAAGTGTCCCCGGCAAACGGAGGCGTTCTTGCGCTACGTCGTGCAGCGCCGCGCGGCCGAGGGGCTCAACAGCATCGTGCTCAACGAAAAAGACCGGCGCTTCGAGAAGCTCAGCCGCACGCGAAAAATCGCCATCGGCACGATCTACGGCGGCTACACGGAAGATCTCAACGTCGCCTGGGTGGCTGCGGCCGCCTACCGCTTTCCCTGGAGCCGCTTCCACCACGACGCCGACCTGCGCGGCCGGGCCTTGCTTCTGATGGACAACGTCATGCGGAGCCGCCCCGACGGCGTCTGGGACGACGGCGGCCTGGATGCCTACTTCGGTCTGCATAGCCTCGCCTGGGCGGCCCTGGAGTGGATCGACACCGGCGCTGTTGATCGACCCCACGGCAATGGTCCAGCGGCTGCGGACGGGCAAGGGGCACTGATGTCGCGCCGCGACTCAGCGACGCCCGGCCGCATTGCGGTTCAGCGGATCTTCAGCGCCGTTTCGATTTCTTCGATTGCGGTGCCGACATTTTTGGACGCCTTCTTGGTCCCCTTCTCATTTTGCGATGGGGCTGCGCCCTTTTGCCCACGGGCATGGCCTTGGCCTTTCTGAGTCGTGGAATTGTTGCCGCCGAGTTCGGCCAGCACCGATTGCAAAATCTGTTTTGCCTGGAGCAACTGGGCGTCGGAAGCCGACTGCCGCTCATGCCTGGTCCTGATGGAGTCCATCTCGGCCGGCGCCGCGCCCAAGGCCTTCAGTGCTTTGCCGACCGCCACGGCCGCGCGATGGCGACGGCCGTCGTAGTCGTGGTCGGCGTCCATCAACAGGGTGTGGGCCTGCGTGAGCGTCGACACCAGGGTGCCTTTTCCGCTTGGCTGCGAGGTATTGTTGGTGTTATTTGCCGCGTTGTTTTTTGCCGCGGCCTTCGGGGCTTTCGCCTGGGCCGTGCTTTCAATCGCCACGCCCGCCCACAAAGCCAAGATCGCCAAGGCGACTCCATAAGACAGATTCCGACGCATGGCCACCCTCCCTTGAAATAAAAGGTTCCCGTGTTCGTACGTTGCCTACGGCCGCGCTACCGAGGCCCTGCCACAACGCGTGTGAGAAACGTGAAACTGCGATTCAGTAAACATCGCAATCGGCCGCGTTGCAATACCCCGCCACCGCAAAATAGCAGGCCCGCGCCGGACATCCCCCGTCGCCCCCCCAGCCCGGCGCGGTTCCTTGATCGCGCTGGATGGGACCGTTACGGTCCGCGATTCTCGTACCACAACACTTTGTTGTTGCGGCCCGCGCCGACCACGATGTCCATTCGGCCGTCGCCGTTGATGTCGGCCGCGACAACCCCTTCGACGGCAACGCCCCGGTCGATTTCCACGCCGCGCCAGGCGGCGCCGTCGGCGTTGCGATGGAAGAGCTTGATGCCGCCTCCGCCGCCGCGCCAGCCGACGACGATCTCGTCCTGGCCGTCGCCGTCGAAGTCGGCGGCCGCCAGGGCGTGGCCCTCCCGCAGCGAATCGTCCAACACCTGCCGCCTCCAAAAGCCGCGCTCGGCGCCGGGCTCATAGACCACCAGTTGGTGGCCGTGCCAAGGCTCTACGGCCGCCAGCAGCATTCGCTTCGGGCCCAACCGCACGGGAACCACTTCGCTGCTGCCTCGGGCGGCGCCCGGCGCGTCGCTCACCGGCGGAGCGCCGGGCGCGATGTGAACTTTTTGCCAGCGGCCTTGCTTCCAGTCGAAGCGGTGAATGCCCTCGAAACTGGCCGTGAGGATTTCCGCCCGCCCGTCCCCGTCCAGATCGCCGACATACAGGCCGTGGATCACCGTCAAGGTCTCGTCGATGACCCATTTCTCCCAGACGCCGCCCGGCTGACGCGGTGGGCGAAACGCCCAGAGGTGCGACGGTCGCACCTGGGCCGTCCCGCGGGAGCCGGGGCCGAAAATCGGCGCATGCACCAGCTCCGCGCGGCCGTCGCCGTCGAGATCGCCCCAGCGGAGCCGATGCACGACCGGGTCGGCGGCGATGTGCTGCGATGCCCACAACTGGCCCGGCGGCCCGGCCGTAAGCCAGCGGATTTCTCCGCCACGGTTCCCCTCGCCGAAATAGAAGCCGCTGGCCACCGCGATTCCCGGTTTTCCCCGGCCGTCCAGGTCGAAGGGGGCCAGGTCGATGTTCCGCTCGGTGCGGGCGATGGGGTGTGGTTGCCAGCCGGGGTTCTCGAACCAATCCACGCGGTTGCCCTGCGTCGACAGCGCCAGCACGTCGGGTTTTCCATCGCCGTTCATGTCGGCCACGGCCACCTGATACGTGGCCGGATAGTCGGCAATCTCGTGACGCTCAAAGCGCAGCTCGGCCGCCAACAGCACGGCCGGCAAAAACACGCCCGCGATCATTGCGCTCGCCAGTGCCAGGCGGTAAGGGAAAAGGCGTTTCATTTTCCGATTCCCCTCATGTAGTCGCGGATCTTTGATGTCGCCCATCGGATCGGGATTTCCTTATGGCCCGGGGTGTCCCTGGTTAAGCGTCTCGCGCGGCCAGCATTCTTGCGGGCTGCGGGCAATGATGCGCGACGAGAGCCAGCAGTAGCAGGGGATCGTCGCAAGCGGACCGCCCAGAAACGCCACGAACTCGAATACCATTATAGGAACGGTCACGACCTCATTGCGAGCCTTGCCGAACGTCAGGGCGGCGACCCCAATCGCGTCAGCGCTCAAGACGGGAAACGCGACGGCGGTGGCAACTACGAAGACCGCATGATTGAGGCCCCACTGAAACGGGCGGAGTCTTGTCACCGAACTGAGATCGCCGCGCACGGTCGAGCGGAGACGGGGGTGCACCCAAACCCGAACCTTGCAAAACAGTGCCGCGCAAGTTGCGCCGAGCCCGACAACCGTATTGATCGCTACGCCTCCCGCCAGCACCAGCATTGCGGCGGCGAGCTCGCCCATATGCGGCTGGACGCCGGTCATCCATTGCGCTACGGCGAACGCGGCGACGGTCAGTAATGCGGCCGCGGCAGCGTTCCAGCACGCGGCGGCAACATAAAATGCAAAGCACGTCCGCGCCCGGGGCCGACATGGATCGGATCGGAAAAGCCACAATCCCGTGCGAAATGCGTTCCATCCGCCGTGCAGGCAGGGCAGGACCGCCGCCGCTACCGCGTTCCCGCCGGCAAGATAGAGAAGCGTGGCGGCAGACAACGTCAAACCGAACAAGAGCGGCTCAAGCCGACGTTTTGACCCGCCGTCGTGACCATTCATGGCGCCGTTGACATGCTGATCCTCGCCTGCCGCGACCTTACTTTTGCGGACGAATCCGCACCAGCACCACCCCGCGCCGGTCGACCGCCGCGGAGAAACCGTCCTCAAAAACGCCCAGGTCCCGCCGCCGCCAGGGATCGCGGACGAGTTGCTTCCCCTCCACGCCGACGTCCGGCCAGCGGGCCGTGATCGTCTGCGCTGTTTGCCCGCGATTGCACAAGCCCACGGCCGTGCTGTGATCGTCCAGGTCCTTGACCATCAGAAACGTGTCATCGGACAAGTGCAACACCCGCGCGGACTGCCCCAGCGGGTCCTGGTCGATCTCGATCACTTCGGGATTGCAGAGCACGTTGACGGTGAAATCGTCGAGCTTGCCCATGTCGCCGCTGAAGAACAGCGGCGACGCCATCAGGCACCAGAGCGACATGAAGGCGTATTGCTCGGTGGCCGCGAGCGGACAGGGCCTGGGCTTGCCCAGGGTCTGGGCGGATCCGATATAGCCGATCTGGATGTAATCGGGGTCGTTCCAACTGCCGGGCCGGTTGTACGCGCGGTGCGCGGCGTTGTTCAACGCCACCTCGAAGACCCGGTTCAACTCGAAGCCCAGGTCGCCGGCGGTGCGCCAACTGTGGCCGCCGACCTCGGCCCCCCACTCCCAAACGTTGCCCATGCCGTACTGACAGAGGTTGTAGACGATGTCCCGCGGTTGCCGGCGGAGCAGCTCGCCCATCAGTTGGTAAGGCTTCTTGAGGGCCGCGAGGCTCTTGTCGCGGCCGGCCACCTGGCCATACGAGCACCAATCGTACTTGAGCAGGTCGAACCCCCATTGGGCGAACTGCCGCGCGTCTTGCGCCTCGTGCTGATAGCTCCCGGTGAAGCCGGCGCAGTCCAGCGGGCCCGGCGACGTGTAGATCCCCGCTTTGAGCCCATAGGCGTGGATGTAGTCGACCAAGGCTTTCATGTCCGGGAAGTAACGGTTCGGCCGGATGTCGCCCCGGGCGTCGCGCGGCGCGGCCACGCGCAACGGATCGTCGTTGTGGCTGGCCCGCGGCACGGCGTTCTGCCAGCAGCCGTCGATGCTCACGTATTGGTATCCCACGTCGGCCATGCCGCTGGCGACCATGCGGTCGGCGGCTTGGCGAACGAGCGGGTCGGTGATGTGCGTGTAATGGGCGTACCAGTGGTTCCAGCCCATCGGGGGCGTCAGCGCCAGCATGTCGCCGGCCACGATCTTCAGCGTCCGCTCCGCCTGGCCGTGCCGGTTCGCGGCCCGCAACACGATCCGGTACTCGCCCCGCGGCGGCGCCGTGCCGCGGAGGATGCCGGCGACGCCGTCCAATTGCAGCGAAGCGGGCAGCCCCGCGGCGGCAAAGCGGATGGGCCGCTCTCCGCTGGTCGGAACGCGATACAGAAACGGATTGCCCGGGCGGCAGCCGTAGACTTTCGGGCCGTTGATCTGCGGCGCGGGACCGGGTTTGGGCGTGAGGATGGTCTGGGCCGCCGCATGGCCCGAGAGCCCCAGCAGCGTGATCGCAATCCAGCCATACAGCGTCAGGGCGGTTCTCATCGGGATGTCCTCTACGGGATCATTGCCCATTGGATGCTTTTCCTGGTAATCCTGCAAGGCCTCAATCATCTGGAGACGGAAAAGGGTACGCCAAAGGTCTTGGCAAAATGAGAGAAGTCTAACCCGGATCATTCACGGCAAGGGACGTGCGGACGCGGTGTGCGCAATTGAAACCCGAAGCGTAAGCGAGGCTAGGCCTTGATGGTTCCCTCGCTTTCGCTTCGCACCTTCCATTGGGCCGTGAATAATCCGGGCGAACGGGCTATGAGCGGGAAACAAACGGAATTCAGTGAGGTCCCATTTTTCGCCCTCGTAGGCGTAGTTATTCACGCGGTCGGCCGTGCCGCCAATGGTCGCGGAAAGCTGTGTGGGGACGTTTAAAGGGGTCGGGAGTCTTTGTTCGTCTGCGCTTGGCCTTTTGGTGCCTCGTACGATGAATCAAAGACTCCCGACCCCTTTAACCTTCCTCGGGTGGTCAACATCGTCCAGCAGCGGACGGGGCAGGCATTTACAGGCTCCGTTTCGGACTGGGCGATGTTCGGACAAAGCACTGCGGGCGAACTTGTCGGCGTGAACTCGACGGTCGAGGCCGCGTATGGGTATGATATATCGAATGGGCAGCCGTTGGACGGCTGGCAACGCGCGCAACGGGGCGCGGCGGGAGTTTCCTCGCTTGCCGGCACGGCCGCCGGCGGGATTTCGTTGGCCGCCAAATTCCCCGCGACGTTTCCCACCGCGGCCAAGTTGGCCGGGATCGGGGCCGCCGGTGTCCGTTCCGCGAACCCCATAGCGTCGGACACCGAAGAATTCGTCAACCTCGCAAGCCCGCAACGGACTGCCCATATTCTCCAAGGTGACGCCTCGGGGGGCGGCCACTTATGGCCTGGAGCACCGGGCAAAACGCCGTTCCCCGAAACCTGGAGCGGTGAACAAATCATGCAAAACGTCTCGGACGTTGCAACTGATCCGAGCCTGAGTTGGGTTCAGCAGACAGGCAAGGCCGGGTCATGGTTCACGAAGGCTGGCGACCCTGCCCGCTTCTCCGTTACGGGGGTTAAAGACGGTGTGACGATAAAAGTCATCTTGGAGCCAGCAGGGGAAGGTATAATTACAGCTCACCCGGTTCCATAAAGGCGCATGATGGACTTCCAGACAATTGAACACTCGTTGTTGCGGCTAATCCAAACGTATTCCGGGAACTTCCCGGCCGAGCAGGCGAAGGAGATGGCCGACTTAATCCGAGCCGGTGAGCCGGGAATCGGGTTTGAGAACCTATGTACTCAACTCTACGAGTACGATGTTCCTGTGGACGAGCCGACGTTGGGCCAACTGAAAGAAATCGGTGCCCAAATGGGCATAGAGCCGAAGTATTGGGAGCGGCTAAAGACATGACGGCCCGAGGAAGCAAGGAGCCGAATGCTTATTTTCCGGGCGGTCATCGAGCCACCGCTCTGTTATGGAGTAGGCGGCACCCTCTCGGCCGCGTCGGCCTGCTTCCACACATCCGGCAGGAACTGGTCGATATCCTCCACCGACATGAAGGGCAGTTTTGCGAACACGCTCGTCAGGTAACGCTGCGGATCGACGCCGTGACGTTCGGCACTGGCAATCAACGTGTAAAGGAGCGCCGTGGTCTCACCCGCCCGGTCGTTGCCTGCGAACAGCCAGTTCTTGCGGCCGATGGCCACTCGCTTCATCGCCCGTTCCGCCGCGTTGTTGTCGATGGCCAAGAAGCCCTCGGTCGCGTAGACGCACAAGGACGTTTAAAGGGGTCGGGAGTCTTTGTTCGTCTGCGCTTGGCCTTTTGGTGCCTCGTACGATGAATCAAAGACTCCCGACCCCTTTAACCTTCCTCCGACCCCTTTAACCTTCCTCCTTTAACCTTCCTCGGGTGGTCAACATCGTCCAGCAGCGGACGGGGCAGGCATTTACAGGCTCCGTTTCGGACTGGGCGATGTTCGGACAAAGCACTGCGGGCGAACTTGTCGGCGTGAACTCGACGGTCGAGGCCGCGTATGGGTATGATATATCGAATGGGCAGCCGTTGGACGGCTGGCAACGCGCGCAACGGGGCGCGGCGGGAGTTTCCTCGCTTGCCGGCACGGCCGCCGGCGGGATTTCGTTGGCCGCCAAATTCCCCGCGACGTTTCCCACCGCGGCCAAGTTGGCCGGGATCGGGGCCGCCGGGACGGTAGGCAAGGCCCCAGGTGCACTTCGGCAAGGAAGTGAGTACGTCGTTGCTGACGCTGAGAAAGCGAGCAATGTCAACGCGGCGTTGCGCGATTTCTACTACCAGCACAATCCTGGCGGAACAATCGAGTACGCAAACCTGCCGAACAGCAACGGGTTGATTAACCCAGAGAACGGCAACATCTTGCTGGACCAAAGTCTCCTTGGTAAGTATCAGAACTTGCACGAGGGCGCTTTGAATGAGGAACTCTGGCACTTTTACCAGCTAAAGACACAGGGCTTGCTTGGTAACCCGTTGACGCCGGCGCAGGTTCAAGGGCTTGAGACGGGAGTCAAACCCTTTATACTTCACTCCGGGTTCGAGGAGCTTCCGTAAAAATAGGGATTGCAGGTGCGATAATGAGTGATTTGGAACTTGAGCAGCTAACTTTGGATACCCTGCATGGTCGCAGGCTACGGGTGCAGGGGTGTTTCGTTGAGAATCTAGCTGGTCAAGAGTTGCGCGTATGTTCCGCGGAGGCGTTGCCCGTAGTCGAGAGCGTTTTGCGCGAGACGGTTGAGCCCGCGATCTCAAGGGCAGCGGCCAACGAGACGACGTTCCTCGGCCTGATGGATCTTCTGGCGGCATACCTCCTGATCGCCGCACGGTCGGACCCACGACGCGCAGTACAGTTCCTCGGTGCGGCGTCTGAGCCGCTAATGGTTAAATCGCTCCGTTCGATGGGGACTTCCTTTTCACGCAAAGGCGACGTTTATGTTTTCGGGGTCGCGCCGCCGCCCGAGTTTCGCGCTTTTGTACAGAAGGCTACGGCGTCGGCATCTGACGCGATTCGCTCGATTGCAGAACGGGTAGAAGGGCACGTGACATGGGCATCGTGATTACTTGCCACCGTCGCTGCCGTCGGGCATCCGGTATAATAGCGACCATGAAGACGACCGCCCTGATACTGAGCGTGTGGTTGGCGATAACCGCGCCGGCGTCGGCGGCCTTTCTTGGCGCAAACTCGCCTCCGGGCGAAAGTTCCCTGAACACTGGATGCCTGCGGGTTTCGGCCGACCTAAGCCGTGAACTAATCGGGGGACACGAACCGATATTGACATATTAGGAAAGATTCGATAGATTTCCGGGCATGGCTAGGTTGGCAAGATTAGTTGTTCCGGGTTTGCCGCATCACATAACCCAGCGTGGAAATCGTCGGCAACAGACGTTTTTTTGCGATGGAGACTACGCGGCCTACGTGGAACTGATGGCCGACTGGTGCAGGGAACGCGGGGTCGAGATTTGGGCGTACTGTCTCATGCCCAACCACATCCATTTAATTGCAGTTCCACACTCGGAGGACGGTCTGGGGCGAGCGATCGGCGAGGCGCATCGGCGTTACACGCGGCGAATCAACTTCCGCGAAAAATGGCGAGGCTATCTATGGCAAGGGCGTTTTGCTTCGTTTGTGATGGACGAGCCGTACTTGCTGGCGGCCGCACGGTACGTGGAATTGAATCCGGTTCGCGCCGGTTTGACGCCCGACGCCGCCGAATGGCCTTGGAGCAGCGCAAGATCGCACTTGTCGGGCCGCGACGACCGACTGGTCCGAGCCGCTCCCCTGTTGGCGATGGTCGCCGATTGGCGCGGCTTCTTGAACAGTGCCATCCGGGAAGAGGACCTGCGCGATATACGAGAGCACGTTCGCACCGGCTGTCCGTTAGGGAGCGCCACGTTTGTGGAGCGTCTGGAGGGAGTGATCGGCCGCATCCTCCGTCCCCAAAAGCCCGGCCGTCCGTCAAAATTACTCAAACGACCATAATCGGTTCGTGTCCCTTGATTACATTGCGAGCGAACGAACTAAGCCACTGCCGGTCAGGGGCGACGACTTAGTTCGTTTGCTCGCACTCCCAGCCGACCCGTGTCCTTCCGGCAGGTGTGAAAAAGCTTTGGCGGCATTCCGGGCGTGACCGGCGAAGGATTGACGGGGAGTCAGCGGGCGCCGTCAGAGGGCGTGGCGGTGCTGATGAGCGTCTGCCGGTAGTTCCACGGCATCCAGCCCTGCGGGGTCCCGGAGAGATCCGCGGCGTGCCGGTCCAGTTCGGTGAGGTAATCGAATGGATTGGCCCCGCAGAACTCGCAGGTGTAGATCAGGCTCATGAAGAAGTCGCCGACATGGGCACCATGGCAAGTCTTGTAGAATAGGGCGTTCTTGCGATGTAGGATCGCCTTCTTCACGGCACGCTCACAGATATTATTGTCCAAGGGCGCCCCTGGCTGGCGAAGGAAGAGCGTCAGCTTCTCCCAGTGTTTCAGCAGGTACGGGAACGTTCAAAGGGGTCGGGAGTCTTTGTTCTTGTGCTTTCGGCCTCTTGGAGGCTCAACGGATGAATCAAAGACTCCCGACCCCTTTATTCCTTCGGCCACGTTGCCTGGGGCCTCGCTCCTTGATAGTTCGTCGCCAGGCATAGAAAGCCGATTCGTGGAGCTTCTCACTTCGGCAGAACTCCCGCACGGAGAGCCCGCTCTTACGGAAGGCTGCCAAGGTTTGCCGCCAGAACATCTCGCGGCTGCGGTCTCGAATGGTGTTGGCCATCGCTTGTCTCCTGATGGTGGGTTGCGATGGCCCGATCTTGACAGATCACCCGGCACGATTGAAGATGGGCTTTACCGAACGGACACGGCCGCCGGGACGGTAGGCAAGGCCCCAACCAAGCCTGCAAACCTTGCACCCGAGGGCGCTGGGCGAAGCGGGGCCTTTAGACAAGCCAAGGCGGACACGGGGATCCCTCGGAGTCAGCAACCATCGGCCGTGCGAGTTGTGCCGGACAGAACCAATCCGGGTTTAACGGTTCGCGAATACGATTTTGACATCCCGAAACAAGGTGGAGGAACGCAAAGGGTCACAATTCGAGAGGACGTGAGCGGCCACAACTATGGCCCGAACGATCCCCAAAATCGCGGTCCACACTTTAATGCGCCGAATGGCGGCCATTACGATTACTGAACTTGCGAAGGCTGACTGTCCATGCCAACAATCCGGTATCATTCCGACGCACTTGCCGATGACTTCGTCTTATTCTGCGACGACGTTCGCCGAATCGACGCGTGGCGCAAATTGTTTGCAGACGGGCTAGCCATCAGTGCCATGACGATAAAGCCCAGCGATAGTTCGTTACGCGGCACCATCGAAGCGTCGCGCGACATCCTGATCGGAAGGCGCGCGACCCCACCCAATTCGCGACTTTGGATGTTTCTAACTAGCCCGTCCTGGCAGGAAGACACACGGCTCACGAACTATTGGGGGATTTGGAAACGTCTCGGTCGCAACGGGGTAACGTGGCCGGAAGCTTTTAGAGGTCCGGAGATCGCCGTGCGTGCTCCCCATGGCGTCCGATATGTAACAGCAGGGCTGGTAGGCGACGCGGAATTCTCCAAAGCTGTAACGATTCTATTTCAAAACCTTGTTGCCTCGTTTCTGGTTATCAGCGCAGACAACCTTCTCTCTAAGTCAAGCATTCTCACACTGTTCGATAGCTCTTTTTCCGTCGTAACTGACGGCAATTACGAGACGAACCTAAACTGGGGGCGACTCATACACGCGCGGGCATTGCAAGGTGATGTGATTGCCAAGAGGGCCAGTCTATTCGATGAGTTTGCGTGGTCACTGGACCTTTTTGCCCGACCGGACATATTGGATGTAAGCGCCTCGCGGAGCGTCTAGGCCGTGGGAATAAAGGGGTGGGAATAAAGGACAGAATAAAGAACAGAATAAAGGGGACAGGCGCATATAATGGGTAGTTTCGGAGGGACGTTTAAACGGGGACGTTTAAACGGGTCGGAAGTCTTTGTTATTGCCAGAGAGAAACGGGCAGAAAAGGGGGACATTTGTTGCTTTTCCACCACGAATCGCCGACTTGCCCCTAACATCTCCCCTACGGACTCGCGTTCCACTGTAGAGCCCGTTTTACTCCGCCGGGATTACCGCCCGCCCCTGCCAGCCCGCCGCTTTTCCGTGCAATCGTCCATCCGCCCAGCGCCGACGGTCCGCTTGCCTCCGTGGCCCGGCGTTTCTTCCTTGAAATTGTGCCAGCCGATGCGGTAGGCTAAGCCGCGAGTGCCGGACGAGTCGCACACCGTGGACGTTTCGCCGCGCACAACCACGAGGGTATCCGTTTGACCCGCTTCGCCGTTTGCCCCATCCCCCGCCCGCTCGCACCCCGTTCGACCCGGCCGACGCGCCTCGCTGGAATCGCCCCGCGCGATGCGCAACCTATACGACCCGTCGAACAGCGTAACCGAACTACTCGAACGGTGGGATGCCTCCAACCACGACAAACGGTCGCCTGGACCCAAATCCTAAACTGCATCGGAGCAACGGGTTCCGGCAATTGCCCCGCCGCTGCCACCGTTTTACCGTGTACGGTGATTTCGCTGTTCGACGTTCGACTGTTCGACTCGGCAGGGGCCCGGCGGCAGGAGGCCGGGGGAAGGGGAAGCTTAAACAGGTCGGAAGTCGATTTGTGCGGGCTCGCGGGCCGGACTCCCTGCGTGTCGCGTGGCGCCGCTAGCTCGTCCGGCGGTCACGCCAGCGCGGGCGGACAACCCAGCCGTGGCACCCATCAGGAACGAATCCTGAGTCCGCGTAGCCTACCACGGGTCTCGAGTCGTCGCCTGCGCGTTCCCGCAATATTCGCCCAGCGTCACCGGCGTATCCTACGAGTCATGAGCAAGCGGATGCTTTTCCTGGTAATCCTGCAAGGCCTCGATCATTCGCAGGATCGCCGGCTCCAGCGCGGCCAGGGATGCCCCGGCGTCGGCCAGGTTCCCCTCCTTCCCCATCGTCTCCAGCCGCAACACCTCGTCGAAGGCGGCGGTCTTGCCGAAATAACGCAGCGAGCCTTTGAGGGTGTGGGTGGCCATCCGCAAGCCGCTCGCGTCGCTGTCGGCGACGGCCTGGCGAATGGCATCCATCAGACCGGGAAGCTCGACCAGTTCCGCTGCCACCACCGTGCTCAGGAGCTGCGATTTGCCCTGCAGCGTTTGCAGCGCTTCCTGCCAGTTGATGACTGCTTCCTGGGCCGTTTCGGCGGCCGGCGGTTTCAGCGGCTCCGCCGAAGCGGCAAACAGGCCTTCGATCGCGCTGAACAGCTCGCTGACGTGAATCGGTTTGGAAATATATCCGTCCATCCCGGCCGCCAGGCAGCGCTCGCGGTCGCCCTTCAGAGCGTGGGCGGTCATGGCAATGATGGGGATATGCGCGCCGTTGTGCTGCTCCCGCGCGCGGATCCTCTGGGCGGCTTCCAGGCCGTCCATCTCCGGCATTTGCACGTCCATCAGCACCATGTCGAACTTATCCATTTCCAGCGTCGCAAGCGCCTCCCGGCCGTTGCCGGCCACCGTGACCTTGTGGCCGCTGCCTTCGAGCAACGCCACGGCCAGTTTCTGATTGACGAGGCTGTCCTCGGCCAACAGAATGTGCAGGCTCCGCACGTGCCGTGGTGGTGCGGCGGTCGCCAGCAACTCGGCCTTGGGCGCCGTGATGCCCAGCGCCAGCTCGATGGCTTCGAGGAGCTCGGATTGCTTGATGGGCTTGAGCAGGTACGCGGAGATCCGCATATCTTCGCAGCGCTGCATGTCGTCGGGCCGGTCGCCCGAAGTGAGCATCATGACCACCGTGCTGCACATCGACGGGTCCTGCTTGATCTGCTCGGCCAGCATGAATCCGTCCACGCGCGGCATGTGGGCGTCGGTGAGGACCAGGCGGAAGGGTTCGCCCTTTTGCTGCGCGGTCAGCAGCAATTTGATGGCTTCCGCCGCGCTCGGCGCCGCGGTGGGCACCATCTGCCAACTGCGGAGCACTTCGTCCAGGATGCGGCGGTTGGTGGCGTTGTCGTCGACCACCAGCACCCGCATCCCATGCAGACTCACCGGCTCCGGGGGCAGGGGCTCGATGGGCTCGTTTTCGGCCAGATCGAGACGGACGACGAAGTGGAAGCGGCTACCCCGGCCGGCTTCGCTTTCCACCCAGATGCGCCCGCCCATGAGGCTGATCAACCGCGCGGCGATGGCCAGGCCCAAGCCCGTGCCGCCGTGGCGGCGGGTCGTCGAAGGGTCGGCCTGCTCAAACATCTCGAAGATCGCGGATTGCTTCTCGGGCGGGATGCCGATACCCGTGTCGGCCACGACGAAGTGCAGCGTCACGTCCTTTTCGGAGTGGGATTCCCGCATCGCTTCCAGGCTCACCTCGCCGCTTTCCGTGAATTTGATGGCGTTGCCGACGAGGTTGACGATGATCTGGCGCAGACGGCTATAGTCGCCCACCACCAGGTGCGGCACGTCGGGATGGATGAAGCAGGCCAGTTCCAGTCCTTGCTGGTGCGCCCGGATGGCGAACGATTTCATCGTGTCGCCCAGACTCTCGCGCAGATCGAACGCGCTGCAATCCAGTGCAAGTTTGCCCGCTTCGATCTTGGAAAAGTCGAGGATGTCGTTGATCACCGAGAGCAGGGCTTCGCCCGAGTCCCGCACGGTTTGCAGGAACTCCCGCTGCTGCACCGAAAGGGGGCTCTTCAGCACCAGTTCGGTCATGCCGATGACCGCGTTCAGCGGCGTGCGGATCTCGTGGCTCATGTTGGCCAGGAACGTGCTCTTGGCGCGGCTGGCGGCCTCGGCCGCGTCCTTGGCATGGGACAACTGAACGTTGGCCCGGGCCAGCTCGGCCGTGCGCTCTTCAACGCGAACCTCCAGGTCGTCATGGGCGCGGCGGATCTCTTCTTCTTGCTGTTTTCGGCGGAGCAGTTGCCACATCCCCTGCATCAAGAGCGTCAGTTGTCCGACGTCGGAAACGTCGTAGGCCCCGGGCTTGTTGCCCACGCCCGCCACCACCACGACGCGGTCGCCGTCGAACACGGGAGCATTCATGTGGCGGAGCATCTTGACGTGCCCATTGGGAAGCCCCTTCTTCAACGGATTGGGGGCCTGGTAATCGTTGGTGATGACGGCCCTCCGCTGTCGCACGGCCTCGCCCCAGAGCCCCGTGGTGGCCACCGGGTAAACGATCGGCTTGTCGATGATCGCGCATTCCTTCATGGCGGTCTTCGACCAGGAGTGCATGGTCAGCACCGACTCATCGGCGTTCATGAAAGCGAGGTAACCGATCTCGCTGTTGGTCAGCGCCACGGCCGATTCCAGGGCGAAGTCGGTAATCTCTTGCAGGGAAGCCCCGCTCATCTGGTTCAACTGCACCAACGCCTGCAACCGCGCCTCGTTGAGCCGCAATTCCTCCTCCGTGCGTTTCTGCTCGGTGACATCCCGAAACACCAGCACCACTCCAATCACCTTGCCGTCCCCGCGGCAAATGGGCGCGGCGCTGTCGGCGATGCTTCGCTCCGTCCCGCCCTTGGCGACGAGGGCCGTATGGTTGGCCAGCCCCACCACGACGCCGGATCGCAACGCCTTGGCGACCGGGTCTTCAGAGCGCTCGCGGCTGTTCTCGTTGATAATGTGGAACACTTCCGACAGCGGTCTGTCGATGGCTTCCTCGTCGCTCCAGCCGGTCAACGACTGAGCGATGCCATTGAGGAACTTCACCCGGCCCTCGGCGTCGGTGGCGATCACGGCGTCGCCGATGCTTGAGAGCGTGGTGCGAAACCACTCCCGTTGTTCGTAGAGCACGGCGGCGGCCTGCATGCGGGCCAGCAGATGGCGCCGCAGCAGAAAAACGATCGTTGCCATCATCCCCAGTGCCAGCACGGCAATGAAGTAGCGGGTGGCGACGGCCACTTCGTAACTGGCGCGCGATCGTCGCTCCCGCTCGCGCAATAAGTCGTGTTCCTCCTGCTTCAGCACGTCGACCTGCGCGCGAATGGCGTCCAAGGCCTTTTTGCCCGCGCCGGTCAGCACCGCCCGCCGCGCGGCTTCCATGCCGTTGGTTTCCAGGGCGATGTTTCGCTTGAGCGCGTCCAACTCGCCGCGGATCTGCTGTTCCAGCGGCACCAGGCGGGCCTGCTGGGCTGGATTGTCGGCAGTCAACCGCTTCAACCGCTCGACCTTCTCGTCGATCACGGCCGTGGCGGCGTTGTACGGTTCGAGGTAGCCGCGGTCGCCGGTGATAATGTAGCCCCGCTCTCCCGTTTGAGCGTCCTTCATCGTCGACAGGATCTCTTCCAATGCGTCCAGCACCTCCAGGGAATGCGCGACCCATGCCGTATTTTCGCGCAGTTGGTGAAGATTGTAGTATCCCAGCCACGTGTTGCCGATCAGCAGGATCACGATCAACCCCATGCTGACGACAAGACTCGTATTGAAAGTGCGGTTCATGCCCATCCCTCGCCTTTTTCAAGCCCATGGCATCCGGCAGTTTCAAGCCAGCACAGTCTCGTGCCGATGAGGCTGCTGATCCATCAAGATACCAGGCTATACTGTGGTGTAAACCCCCTCTGTATAGTGGTTCACGTTGGTGGCAAGAACACACCCTGTTGGACAATCGCGGAGATGGCCGTGGCCGACAAGTCGCCGGCGGCGCTTGCATCGATCCCCCCTTTTCCCCAGGAGAACTGCAAAGTCCGGACGCGGCGGCCCAAAGCAGAACGGAATTCATTCCGTTTCCCAAAAAGAGAAGGCAACGGAATAAATTCCGTTCTACGAAGCGGACGTTGCAGTTCTCCTCCCCTTTCCCCACCACATCGGACAAACCACTCAGCCTTTTCGGAACTTGCCCGACGGTTCCATCAACCGGTCCGCATCCGTCAACGTCTACCGATGTCCGCAGGTTCATCGGCCTTCGATGTTGCCGGACCTGTCCGCGTCGATCACCCGCTTGGGAAACGATGTTTGCGCGAGACCAATGTGGGCGGAAGGGCCGAATGCCCGGCCGAGCCGCACTTTGATTCGATCGCCAGAAATGTTGACCTGTGCCTTGCCGTCTTTCCAACTCCAGTCCACCACGCCCGCACGGGTGGGCAGGGCGGCGACGCGCATCAGATGACCGACCCACGATGCGGGAACTCCGCCGCCAATAACCAGCACCGGCTCGGACTGCGATTCATCAACGTGGGCGAGCATGTCGACTTGCATCGCGAGGATCTCGCCGGCAGTCCAATAGTGCGGCGTGACGTACGGCGGTTTCACCCACCCGCGGATGCCTTCCCAGACATGAAACGTGTTTTCCTCGCCGGTACCTTCCCACCAGGTGTAGAGCCCCGGCGAGGTCTGTTTGTTCCAAAACCATTCGAGGGTTTCCCAAACGCGATCGGGCTCGTCGAGTAAAACCCACTGGTGGCCCACTGCCGCGCTGAAATACGTCCAAGGTTCGAAAATCCGCGGATTGGAGAACTGAGCAAGATGATCGCGATAGAGGGACTTTTCAGGAGCAGCGATCCATGTTGGCCAGAGGCCCGAGATGTAGGTCCGCTGCTCTTTCCACTGCGTGGTCTTGAGCCATGCCTGTTGCAAGCGGTCGGCTGTGGCCTGCCAGCGATCGGCCTGTTCCGAATGATTCAAGCGACGGGCCAACTCGGCCGCGCCCCGGAGTCCGCTGCAACTGACCGCCGTGATGTACGATGACCGACAGCCAAAATCCATGCGTCCCGCGATCAGTCCATCGCGCGACGGTTCGCACACAAGATCCAAGTCTTTCCGCTTGCGGTGCAGCGGAACGATCGGACCCACGTAGGGCATCCGCAGAGGTTTGCCGGCGGCCATTTCTAAAATCAAATCGGCCTTGCGCTGGACGTGCGGCCACAGCCAGAGGTCGAATGCCGGATCGTGCAGGCGGACGGCCACGTCTTCAAGCACGCGGAGACCTTGTCCCGGCGCGTCTCCTTCGGCGCCGAAACCGCCGAAAAAGTCGTTTTCGGCAAAGTATTCGGCCAGTTGCCGGGCCACCGCGGTTTGGCCCGCGCGCACAAGGCCGGCCACCACGGCGACTCCGTCGCGCTGCCAGGCCAGCGGATAGTTCGTCGGCTCGCCCGGCGGCGTGCGGCGATCGAGCAGCCCCATCATCAGGTGCGCCACCTGGGCATTCAAGCAGTCGACGAAGCGCTGATCGGGCAGGTCCAGTTCCAACGTGGAACGCACCGCGGAGTAGACCAACGGATTGGGTTGGGGAGCTGTGGAGTCGCGGAGCGTGAGCCGAACCGCCGTCTCGCCGGCCAACTCGATCCGCGCGAAGCCCCAACCATCGTTACCGCTCCACTGGCGTGCCGACGAACGATTCGCCTTCCAGCCGGGGTCGCCCTCGTGGCCTACGTTGACGGCGGTGGGCGGAGGTGCGACGCTCACGGTCCAGCGGCCGTTGATGTGCAACTGGCTATCGTTCCAGGCGATCTTCTCGATGGGGCCGCCGGCCGGTCCGACGCTGCGGACGGCTAACTCGATCCGCTCGGGGCCGTCGCCGCGACGCTGGAGTTCGAGCACCGTCGTGCCGGCAGCCGCGCAGGACCAGGTCGCCCGGTAATACGGCGTCGTCGTCACGATCGCGGGGACGCCTTTGGGGTTCGGCCAGGAGAATCGCTGTTGAATCCGCTTCATGGGCAGCGCGTCGCTGGTGGTCTTCAGGTCGCCGGCGGAGTTCTTGACCCAGATCGATACTCCGAAACTGCCCACGGCGGGACTAAAACTGCCGCCCGGTTCGTAATAACTCTTCTCCGGCTGCTGACTGCCGGGGATTGCGAGCACGACGTGTGCCACGCCACGCGGCCAGGGATCGTCGGGCCGTTGGGCCATCGCCCGGCGGACGATCTCTCGCTCACTGGGCATAGGCTCGGCAGCTTGGACGGGCCGCTCCCAACAACCCAAGTGCAGGATGGCCGCGAGCAACAACAGAAATGTGCGGCCGGTTACTGGCCTCTTCAATATCATGTTGGAATTCATGGAACCCTTCCTTTCCTGATGAACGACTTGCAGGTTTAGCGCGCGAGGCGTGCTTCGCCGCTCTTCCAATCCAGCGTCACTTTCCGATCCGCACGCAGGAAGGTCCAAAGATCGCCTTGTTGCCGCCAGTAAACGGTGACGGGATGGTCTTTCGCAGCGGACCACGGCAAGGCGACGGCACTCCGGCAGAGCCGGCTCGTGGTCCGAAGCCGGATGGAAAACAGGCCCGGCACCGCTTTGCCATGCGGTTCGGCCGGCTCGACGATGCTCACCAGCGCCGCCTGGAGCACCCGGCCGAACGCGAAGTCTCGAGCGTGGATCATTCCCGCCCGACCCGTATCGATCACGCAGACTCCTAACCGCGACGGCTTTGTCATAACGTCCTGATCGACAATTGCCCGTGAATCTGTCGCGGATTATAATCGTTTTGATTCGGAATACAATTGTTTGGTATTGTTTTGCGTTGCTTCGTGTTGCGTGGCGACCGTACCGGCGCGATCACAATGTGTAAGTCGCGTAATTACGTGCGCAGAGGCCGCCATCGGCTCCCGTCGTAAAGGGAGTATGTCGTGCCAGAACCATTGTGCGATCGCCGTAACGCAGGCGCCACGCGGCACGGATTCATAGAGCATGCCGGCGATGCCCCGCGCACACCGCGAACCTCAAGGTCTTGCACGTCGTAACGGACCAGGCCGGGTCGGGCAACGCCCGGACAAAGAGCGTGGACCGAAACAGCGGCGTGCGACGTCCGCGGAACGGATCAACCTCGGAAACGACCGCGGCGGCGAGGGCTTACCATCGGGTCGCCGTTCCCGACCATTCGTGTCAGCCCGTGGCGGTGCTCATATTGAGCGTGCGGATGAGCGCTTTCGTTGTGGGGATCATCGTCGGAGCGACGCTCAGCCTGCGAAATCCCATTTTCAGTAAGACGGGCACGTATGCTTCTCGGCCGGCCAACTCCCCACAGATCGTTACGGGCCGATCGGCGGCGTCGCTTACGACGATTCTCAACAGCCGCATCACCGACTCGTGGCCATCCAGATAGTAATCGTTGACCGAAGCGTCGTCGCGGGCAGCGGCCAAGGTGTATTGGGCGAGGTCGTTCGTACCGACGCAGAAAAAGTCGACGTACTGCAAAAGCGCGGGAATTGCCAGCGCCGCGGCCGGCGTCTCGATCATCGCGCCAAACTCGGGCGGACTGGCGACCTTTCGCGCCGTGATCATCGCATCGAACGCCTCCCGCATCCGGCGAATATCGCCTTCCAGCGTGACCATCGGAATCAGCACGCGCAGCCGGTGCGCTCGGGAAAGCTCCAAGATCGCTCCCATTTGTGTTCTCACCAACTGCGGGTAATTCAGGAGCAACCGCACGCCGCGGCGCCCCAACCCGGGATTGGAAGTTGGGGGCAATGCCAAATAAGGCAACGGCTTGTCGCCGCCGACGTCGAGGAGGCGGATGGTCGCCGGCCGATTGCCCAACGGCGCGATCAGGCTTTCGAGTTCCCGGAATAATTCGTCCTCTGTCGGCGGTACGGGTCGTGCAAAGTAGAGTTGCTCGATCCGCAACAGCCCGACACCGTCGGCGCCATTGTCCAGCGCGAGTTCCGCGTCATCGTGGATGCCGATATTCGCTTCCACGCCGACCACCTGGCCATCGAGCGTCCGCGCCGGATCACGACAGGCCCCCTTGCAACGCGCCAGCGTCGCCCGCCACTTTTCCATTCGCTCCTGGAAGTCGCTTCGTGTGCTGGTTTTCGGCGCGATCACCAGCGTGCCGCGAAAGCCATCCACCAATAGCTCCGTGCCGCTTTCGATCAGCGATAGGAGTCCCGGAATCTCCGTGATCGTGGGAATTCCTTTTTCCCGCGCCAGAAGTGCCGCGTGCGACCCTTGACCCAGCGCTTCGACGACCACCGCCGCCACATTCGACTTGGGCAGCAATACGACATCCGACGGCAGGAGCCGCTCGACAACCAGAATGCTGTGCTGCGGAATGGCATCGAGGCCCGCGTCCGCCAGGCCACGGAGTCGCCGGATGATATTGCGCCCCAAGTCGAGCACATCATCGGCGCGCTGGCGGAGGGTTTGGCCTTCAACTGTCTCCAACTTCCGATACCAACGCTGTAATACCCGGCCTACGACCGCTTCGGCGGTCAACAGCGAAGCTCTAAGTTCGCGTTCGAATTCGCCCGACGCAAACAGCCCTCGCAGCATTTCGCCGTGCGCCCGGAAAATTCCGGCGAGCGTGGAGTCGAATTCCGCTTCGATGCGATTTGCGCGTTGATCGAGCTCTGCCAGGGTTTCCTCCACACACTGCGCAAGACGAACCAGCTCGCGGCCAACGTCGTCTTGACCGATCGACGCCAGCGGGCCGGTCCACTTCAGCACGTCGCCGACGACCCAGGCCCGCCCCATGCCCAAACCGGGCGAGATGCTCCGCCCGGAGAGCCTCACTTCCGGGGTAAGGCCTGTTATCGTCGCCAGCATCGTTTCCATGGAGTTCTCTCCACGATTCAGCGGCTGATCGACAGCAATCGATGGGCGCATGTCACCGCCATCGAGCCATCGCCGACCGCGAAGCCCACGCGTTTGGTCGACCCCGAGCGGATGTCGCCGGCGGCCAGTATGCCTGGCATGGTTGTTTCCAGCGGGCAAGGGTCCCGATCGCCGCGGGGCCACAACCCGGAACGAACGACGTCGGTGCCGGTCAACAGGTAGCCGTTGGCATCGCGAGCGATGTCGGGCGGCAGCCACTGGGCCGACGGCTCGGCGCCGATGAATACGAACACCGCCGCACAAGGCACTCGGCGCTGCGTTTGCGCGGCGTGATTCCTCAGGGTAATGGCTTCCATGTGCCGGTCGCCATGAATCGCTTCGATCTCCGTCTCTTCATGGAGAAGCACATTGGCGGTTGCGCGGACGCGCTCGGACAGGTATTTCGACATGCCGGAACCGAGCGTGCGGCGGATCAGTAAATGCACGGTGCGCGTCGGACAGCACTCGGCCAGGAACATGACGGCTTGTCCGGCCGAATTGCCGCCCCCGACCACGGCGACATCGGCGCTATCGTAGAGATCGGCTTCCACCGTCGTGCAAGCATAATAGATGCCGGCGTCGGCAAAACGCTCTGCCCCGGCCGCCTCCAGCCGTCGCCAATGAACGCCCAAGGCGAGCAGCAACACCCGGCAGCGAATCTGCGCGCCGCAATCCAATTGCAGCGCGTGCAACGCATCGACGGATCGCGCGGGAAGCAGTTTTGTGACCGCAACCGGGGCGACGATCCGGGCGCCGAACTTGAGCATTTGCAAAACGCCGCGCGTGGCCAGGTCCGCACCGCTGAGACCGGCCGGAAAACCGATGAAGTTTTCGATGCGCGACGAGCCCCCGGCCTGACCGCCGGGTCCGAGCTGGTCGAGCATCAAGGTAGAAATCCCTTCGGACGATGCATACACGGCTGCGGCGATGCCCGCGGGGCCGGCGCCCACAATCGCCAGATCGACCTCCTGCGACGGACAATGTTTCCAGATACCGGCCTCGTTGGCCAACTCTTGCAGGGAAGGGTTCACGAGAACGTGCCCGTTGCCGCATTCGATCACCGGCGTCTTTGGCGGCGAACCCAGCGCCGCGAGAACACGCCGGCCCGCCTCGGTTTCCGTGTCGGACCATATAAAGGGAACGAAGTTCTTATAAAGAAACTCGCGGACTCTGTTCGTATCGCGGCAGCGTCCCGGACCGACCACTCGCAGTCCAAGCGTGCCCGAGCGCGCCAAAAGCTCGCGGCGCCGCGTGAACGCGGTGATCAGCTTGTCGCCGAAGCTCGGGACACGATTCAGCAATGCCCTGAGGTGGCTGCCGGGAACGCACAGCAGACGCGTTTTGCCCCGCGCCACGGCGGTCACGATCACCGGACGGCCGGTGAGCAGGTCGATATCTCCGGAGAACTGCCCGGGCTCATGAACGACGATCACCTGGTGACCGTCCGCCGGATTGCGGATTTCCATCTGACCGCATTCGACAATGTACAAAGCGATATCCGCCTGGCCGGCCCGAAAGATGGTCTCGCCATCGGCGTAGTCGCAAGCGGTGCCCAAGGGCTTGACCATCGCGATTTCCGCGCCGGTAAGTCGGGGAAACGCCACCTCTTCCACCTGAGCCATTGCGCTCTCCTCGATGCGGCGACGATTCGACTTATGGCTGAATCCCTGAACTCGGTCCAACCGGCTCATTCCGCCGCGGCCCGTCGCCGCCGGCCGCTTAGCAGGTAAAGCTCCGATCGCAGTTCGGTCAGCGGGTCGCCCGCCGAGTCGATCCCGTCCACCCGCGGCACGGGATCGAAGATGATCTTCCGCCGCTCCGGGGCCAGTTCGTCGACGCGCCCGGTGATGGCGAGAGTACCGAACTCCATCTCCGGCCGACTCTCCGGCCAGAGGGCAGTCGAGTCGGTGACGTCATCGCCGGCCTCGGCCAATTGCACCAGCACGCGAAACACCGCCGGCCCCTTGGCCAGCCGTTGCGACAGTTCGACGGCGAGGAAGTCGGTCGTCTTTCGCGTCAATTGTTCGGAGGTCAGCACTTCGATCCCGGCCTCGGGGTAGAAGCGAAACCGGCCGAACCGGCTCTGGCCGGCCGGGTTGATGAATTTGAACGCGGTGATGGCGAAGTATGCCTGCCGCGCGTAGCTTGCCGGGATTGGCTTCGAGGCCTCGACAAAGGCCTTCGCGGCCGGGTGGGTGGCCAGGAACGCGGTAATGGGCGGTGGATTCGGGCCGCCCGGCCCGCTCGCCGCCGCCGCTTGGAGAAATTCCAGGAACTCCTCCCCGGTTCGGACCGGAAACCCGTTGTGCGACTGGCCGATGATATCCGTGTGAACGTGTTCTCCCAAGTGGAAGCGGACGGCGATGCCCTGCGGGGCGCCCCCCATCAAGTCGTTGTCAGCGACACAGGGCATCCCGGCCGACGCGGAAAACCGCACGGTGACCGGGGTGGATGGCCGGGACGCATGTGGGGCGCGGGTCAGTTTCACCGCGTCGGCCGACGGGGTAAACGTGCCACCGTACATCACGCCCTTGGCATGAACGGGGCGGAATCCGGGGTGAAATCCCCCCGCCACTTTATCGAACGTATTGAGCAGGTCGGTCACGAGTGCGAACGACATGACGCAAGTCTCCTTCCGGGGTAACCCGGTAATACGGAATACGTTCCATCCTCGCTCCGATCTCCTCGCAGCAAGCGCGATCGGCCGGCGGTTTCCGTTCTCCGCGACCGGTGCTGTCGAACGCGCACGTCCGATACGCCGCTGCAAACGCTCGGGGATGAGATGGCTAGACGTCTTTGGTATCTTGCCCGTTGGCATTCACCAGCGGGACGTCAACCACGTGCTCGGCGACGAACCACACCTGCGCCTCGTTGGTACGAATCACGTTGCTCACCAACAGGTCGTTCGTGCCGTCGTCTCCTTCGTCGGCCGCAGTGCGGGCCATCTTGCGCGCTTCGGCCAACAAGATCTCATGTGCTTCGAGCAGTCGCGAGATCTGCACCGGCACTTCCTCGCGTCCCTTGGGAGGCCGGGGGATCTGCGTCGACTCGGCAACGTCCGCGGCCATCGCTATGCTGACGCCGCCTAGCATCATGATCCGCTCGGCGATCTGGTCCACCAACTCGCTTTGTTCGCCGAAATGCTTGTCGAACAAAAGGTGTAGTTGATAGAAGGTGGGACCGGACACCTGCCAGTGATGCTTTTTATAGAGATCGCGGAGCGTGATGGTGTCCGCCAGTACCTGATTCAAATTGTCGACACTCTCACTGCGCGTCGCTTCGCCCAAACCGATCGGCATGGCGACTACTGTTCCAAATGCCTGGATCTCTTCGGCGTGTTGACCCGTCCGCGGCACCGCGTTACGACGGCTCTTGGTGGGCAAGGAAGTCTGCATCGCTCAATTCCTTAAGAAAAGAGTGGACTGTGCGAGGGTTGCGCCCGGTTCCAAGTTGCCGCCCTCGCCCAGATGTTTTCCGAGTATTAACGGCCCCGCATTCCGATACGGGCACCGACCTATCTTTGACGACAGGAATTTTTCGTGCCGCAAGACGAAAAATCAAGCCGCTCAATCGAAGTGGTCGTCCCCCGCGCCCGCTGCCGGCAGGCCGCCGAGACCGGGCGAGCGCGGCGTCCAGGCACTGGTCTGCCAGTTGTCGACCGGCGGCTTTTCCGGCTGGAAGGGTGGCATCGGGAACAGAAAGTACACCGCCAGGGCGTTGACGAACGGTTCGTACAGACTGCGTAACTCTGCCAGTGCGCTCGCCATCGCCGGAGCGGCGCACATCTTCACTCCTGCCCCGCAGAGCGACTCCCGTAGCCGGGCGAAATCCGCCGCCGGCAGCCGGTCCGACTGCGGCGGCAGTGGCGGCGTTTGGAACACCAGTGCCAGGTCCACCGCCGCGTGCCGCGCCATGGCAAAGGTCAGCCGGGCCTGGTAGCCGTCCGGTCCGTCCACGCCTGCCAGCAGCAGCGCGGACGTGTCGAGAATGGCGGTGAGCGAGCCGACCCAAGACTGGTTTTCGTGCTGCGAGCGATAGTAGCTCAGCACCGGAAAGGAGATGTGACTCTCCAGCAGATCCGCCGCCCAACGCTCCCACTCGATCAGGAAGGGGCCGGCGCCGGACGGGCTGCGGCCGGCGGCCAGACGCCGTAGTAGTTCGCCGGCGCTGGGCGGCGACCCAGCCCTCGCATCGAGCAGCGCGATGGTGATCTCGCGCCGTGAAAACGCCTGATAGAGCACCGGCAAGTAGCTGATGATGACGGCCAGGAAGACGAAGCCGACGCCCGACTCGGCTACGCTAAGCGCTCGCCCCGTCACGCTGGTGGGCATCACGTCTCCGTAGCCGACCGTAAAAAACGTGGTGCCGCTGAAGTACAGGTAACTCCCAAAGCCCGCGTCCGCCACCGACAACACGCTGCCCAGCGACCAGTGCAACAAAGCGAAGCCGGCAATGAGCCCCGCGGCCCACAACACCACCAGCACGAACAGGGACAACGGCCCGAAAGCACTCAAGAACTCCGTGCGCCAGCGGCCGGGCGGGAGAAGCCGCGCCGAAGTGCGTCCTATCGTCCAGGAGGTACGATAGAACATCTGGGCCAGCCGAAAGCCATGCCGCACGCGTCGTGGCAGCAGCACCACCTCGAAGGCGTCGATCAGCACGAGAACGATCGATACCGCGGCAACGAGCATCCCGACCCATCGCATGGCGAAACCTTCCCGCTCCTCGGTCACGCTTGCTGCGCGAGGCCAAGCACGCGCGTCAGATAAAGCCCCTAACGCGCTTCCCCGGCCGGATCGCAGAATCGAGAAACATCGTTCATCTTCGTTGACAACCTCAATTATGTCCTCTCATGCAACCCTACCCCTTGCGCCAGTGCGACTGCACCGAATTGCGTAATCGATGCCCGGGCTGGATCAAAATGCTGCTAACCTGGCTTTCGCACACCGGCGTCCTCGCGATGTTGCTCTCTGGGCTCTCGCTAGCCGGCGTTTTCTGCCGGTCTTCTTCTTTTCTGCGCGGAGTTACCTGCCTAGAATTCTTCTATGCTGGTTTCCGAGCGTATTCACGCGCGGCAAGATTCTTATCGAGAGCAAGTGGCCGGGCAAGGACTCGGAAATAGAAACAGCACCGATCGGACGGTGGCCCCGTGGCCGAAAGACGACACATCGACGCCGAGACGGAGCGGCTTGCAACAGACGCCCGGCGCGAAAGGAACTGGAAACGTTGGGGCCCCTATCTGTCTGAGCGTCAGTGGGGCACCGTGCGCGAAGACTATTCTCCCGACGGTTCATGCTGGGAGTATTTTCCACACGCGCACGCACGCAGCCGCGCCTACCGCTGGGGGGAAGATGGTTTGCTGGGCATTACCGATCGCGAATGCCGCCTCTGTTTTGCCCTGGCCCTATGGAACGGCCGGGACCCGATCTTGAAGGAGCGTTTGTTCGGCCTCACCAATTCCGAAGGCAACCATGGTGAAGACGTCAAGGAGTATTACTTCTATCTGGACGCGACGCCCACCTCTTCCTACTTGAAGGCCCTCTACAAGTATCCTCAGGCCGAGTTTCCTTACGCGCTGCTGGTCGACGAGAATCATCGACGGACCCGAACCGACCCGGAGTTCGAACTGTTGGACACGGGTATCTTCGCCGGCCAACGCTACTTCGACGTCTTCGTGGAGTATGCCAAATCCTCGCCGAACGACATCTTGATCCGCGTCACCGCGGCCAATCGCGGCCCGGAAGCGGCGGCACTTCACCTGCTGCCAACCGTTTGGTTTCGCAACACCTGGTCCTGGGTCTGCCAGCATGAAGGTTGCACGGCAAAGCCCGAATTGCGTCAGGTGGGAGAAGGTGCTGTGCTTTGCGAGCACCCGACCCTAGGACGATTTCACTTTCGCGCGCGATCCGATCCCGGCGGTCGCACGCCCGCGCTGCTGTTTACCGACAACGTGACCAATAACGAACGGCTGTTCCAGGCGTCCAGCGAAGGCCCATACGTCAAGGACGCATTCCACGATTACGTCATCCACGCGCGGTCGGACGCAGTCAATCCCGCGGCGACCGGCACGAAAGCGGCAGCGCACTACGTGCTGAACATCCCCTCGCAGGAATCCAGAACCGTCGAGTTACGACTCTTCGCCGAAGAAGACGCGCTGCGAGAGCCCCTTGGCGAGGACTTTGACGGCGTGTTTGCGGAGCGGATCCGCGAAGCCGAAGAGTTCTACCGAAACCACACTCCCCCTGGCACATCCGACGACGATCGCCGCATCGGCCGGCAGGCGTATGCCGGCCTGCTTTGGACCAAACAGTTTTACCACTACGTGGTCGAGAAGTGGCTCGACGGCGATCCCGGCGAGCCGTCGCCGCCCGCGAGCCGTCGGCAAGGGCGCAACAAGGATTGGGCCCACCTGTTCAATCGCGATGTAATATCCATGCCCGACAAGTGGGAGTACCCCTGGTATGCCGCCTGGGACCTGGCTTTTCACATGATCCCCATGGCCGAGATCGATCCCCGTTTTGCCAAACAGCAACTGATTCTCTTTCTCCGCGAGTGGTACATGCACCCCAGCGGGCAACTGCCGGCTTATGAGTTCGCGCTGGACGACGTCAACCCGCCCGTGCATGCCTGGGCTTGTTGGCGGGTCTACAAGATGACGGGACGGCGCGGGGCGCGAGACCGGCTCTTCCTCGCGCGCGCCTTCCAAAAGCTGCTAATCAACTTCACCTGGTGGGTCAACCGAAAGGACGTGACGGGCAAGTATCTCTTCGCCGGCGGCTTCCTGGGCTTGGACAACATCAGTCTCTTCGATCGTTCCACACAGTTGCCCAGCGGCGCCGTATTGGAGCAGGCCGACGGAACGGCATGGATGGCCTTCTATTGCGTCACCATGCTCGCCATGGCCATGGAACTGGCCAAGGAAGATCCGGCCTATGAGGACGTGGCCTCGAAGTTTTTCGAGCATTTCGTAGCCATCGCCGACGCAATGAACCGTTTGGGAGGAATCGGACTGTGGGACGAGGCAGACGAGTTCTACTACGATCAAATCCAGATCGGAGACAAGTCGATCCGGCTGCGCATTCGATCTCTGGTGGGCATCATTCCGCTGTTCGCCGTGGAGATACTGGACGACCAGACGATCGCCCGGCTGCCTGGGTTCCAGAAACGACTGCAATGGTTTCTCGACAATCGCCGCGATTTGGCCAGGCAAGTTTCCTACCTCGAACCGCAGGGACCCGGTGGCCAGGGCCGCCGACTGCTGGCCATTCCATCGCGCCCGCGGCTGGAGCGGATCCTCCGCTACGTGCTTGACGAAAACGAATTTTTGTCGCCCTTCGGCGTCCGCTCGCTGTCGCGCGTGCATAAGGATCGGCCGTACATATGCGCACCCGGCGGGGTCGTTCGTCGCGTAGACTATGAGCCGGGCGACTCGACCACGGCACTCTTCGGCGGTAACTCGAACTGGCGCGGGCCGGTCTGGCTGCCGCTGAATTACCTGCTCGTGGAGGCACTCGAGCGATACCACCACTTCTATGGCGATACGTTGCGGGTGGAGTGCCCCATCGGCTCCGGCCGGCTCATGAATCTGAAGGAAGTGGCGCGCGAGTTGGCCGCTCGGTTGGCTCGACTGGTTCGGGCCGATGAGCATGGTCGGCGTGCCTGTTACGGATCGGACGCGCGTTTTGCCACGGATCCGCACTGGAGAAATCTCGTGCTCTTCCACGAGTACTTTCACGGCGACTCCGGCCAAGGGCTCGGGGCCAGCCACCAGACGGGCTGGACCGCGCTGCTGACACGGCTGCTCAAAGACTGTTGTGCCGCGAGCGAGGGCCGCGCCCAACAAATCCAGGGTGAACAGTACGACATGCCGCAAGAAGTAGCAATCAAAGGGTAATTCCGGAGAAGGACGATACGCCCTGACCAACATGAAAACACTCGTGATTGACGTCGGTGGAACGAACATCAAATTCCTCGCCACCGGCCAACAGCAGGAGAGGAAGTTCCCCTCAGGTTCAAAAATGACAGCCGAGGGAATGGTCCGGGCCGTCATGGCAGCCACGCAGACGTGGGATTACGAGGTCGTATCGATCGGCTATCCAGGCCCGGTTGTCGATGGAAGGCCGCTCCGCGAGCCGTACAATCTCGGCCAGGGCTGGGTTGATTGCGACTACCATGGGCAATTCGGGCGGCCAGTGCGGTTCCTCAACGACGCCGCCATGCAAGCACTCGGCAGCTATCAGGGCGGGCGAATGCTGTTTGTGGGCTTGGGAACCGGCTTAGGCTCCGCCATGATCATCGGCAAGACCGTGGTGCCGTTGGAGCTAGCACATCTGCCGTATCGCAAAGGTCAGACCTTCGAGGATTACGTGGGGATTCGGGGGCTCGAACGCCTCGGTAAGAAGAAATGGCGTCGGGCTGTGGCCGACGTCGTTATGCGACTGAAGGCGGCAATGGTGGCAGACTACGTGGTCCTCGGCGGCGGCAACGCACGGCGGCTTCGCTGTCTTCCGCTCGATACCCGGCTTGGCGACAATCGCAATGCGTTCCTCGGCGGCTTTCGCTTATGGGAGGAAGACCTCTCCATTGCCTCGCCTTCTCATCCGTCATACGGCGTCCCGTCGATGCCAAGCGGGGAAGCGGAGGATAATCGGGGGACCCAAAACGGCTCGCGATCCAAGAAGCAGGCATCGAGAACCGGCGGGCAATGAGGAAGCAAGCCGTGACCATTCGCCATGGAAACTTGCCGAAGTCGTTTCGCAAGTGTTGTGCCAAAGAAGTCCGGGAACAATCCTTAGCGGCGATGGTGGACCGAAAAGTGCATGCGTGCAACCACGCCGTGGTCGTTAGAACCAGGAACCCGGTCTCTCAGGGGCCATGTTGCAACGCTTCTTGGATCGGCATTGACCACAATAGTAGCTGGTTCCATGACCCTAGTGAGAGACAAATGCCATCACGACAACTCGGCTTCCGCAGCCGCGTGGGCACGACGAGTGCCATTTTTCCCAGCTTTTGCCGCAAAACACAAGGTGGAATCCATCTCAAGCCGGCCGTCGTGAACCGGCCCCGCCGCGGATACCTGCGACCTCGCTTGCTCGGCACGGCGATTGCTTTCTTTCCGCCTTCCATCACAACGCCGGTTTCTAACGATTCACCAAAGATGACCCTGCTGTTCGACAAGGGAAGCTTATCACGAGCCGCCTACGCTTTAAACTAGGCAATGTAGGCGAGGTGGCTGTAACCTCCAGGAACCCATCCCGCTGGTCAGTGGTTGAAGATCGAAGCGAGCGGGAGAGGTCTTATCTGGAAACGCAGATCATGCAGGATAGAAACGGTCTCAATGCGACGCGTAGTCGCGAGCAAAGGAGGTCATATGGTAGTCGTCCAGGAACAAGTTGCGGTGAGTCCACCCACTGCGTGGCAGCGGTTTCAGCAATACCTCTGCCAGGTCCCGGCGCTTGGGCTGACGCTGGACGTCAGCCGGATGCGGTTCGAGGATGACTTTCTCGACCGGATGGGAGCGCCCTTCGAGCAGGCCTTCGAGGCCATGGACGCGCTGGAACGAGGGGCCATTGCCAATCCGGACGAGAAACGCATGGTGGGGCACTATTGGCTCCGCGCACCGGACATGGCCCCGTCGCCAGCAATTGCCGCCGAGATCCGCAAGACGGTGGCCGAGGTCAAGACGTTCGCTGCCGGCGTACATGGCGGCACGATTCGGCCGCCAGTTGCCGAACGGTTCACGCAAGTGCTATCGATCGGCATCGGCGGCTCGGCCCTCGGCCCGATGTTCGTAGCCGACGCCCTGGGCAACCCCGATCGCGACCGCTTACAGGTCCATTTTATCGACAACACGGATCCCGACGGCATCGCCCGCACCATTGCAGGGTTAGCGGGCCGGCTGGGTGAAACGCTCACGATCGTCACCTCCAAGAGCGGCGGTACGCCGGACACCCGCAACGGCATGCTGCTGGTGGCCGACGCCTATGGCAAGGCGGGCCTGGAGTTCGCCCGGCACGCGGTGGCCATCACCATGCCGGGCTCGCAGATGGATCATACCGCCGTGGCGCAAGGCTGGCTGGCCCGCTTCCCCATGTTCGATTGGATCGGCGGACGCACCAGCGTGCTGTCAGCCGTCGGCCTTGTGCCCGCGGCGCTCCAAGGACTCGACATCGATGGCTTGCTCGGCGGCGCTGCGGCCTGCGACGCGGCCACCCGCCGACACGACGTGCTCCACAACCCCGCGGCGCTCATGGCCTTGATGTGGTATCACGCTACCAGCGGCAAAGGCCGGAAGGATATGGTGGTGCTCCCTTACAAGGATCGTCTGTTGCTGTTCAGCCGTTACCTGCAACAGTTAGTGATGGAGTCGCTCGGCAAGCGTCTGGACCTCAAGGGCCAGCGCGTCGATCAGGGCATCGCGGTTTACGGCAATAAGGGCTCGACCGACCAGCACGCCTACGTGCAACAGCTTCGCGACGGCGTGAACAACTTCTTCGTCACGTTCGTTCGCGTTCTGGAGTCGGGTGGATCCACGCACGAGGTGGAGCCGGGCGTCACGGCCGGCGACTACCTGCACGCCTTTCTGCTCGGCACGCGCGCGGCCCTGTTCGAGAATGAGCGCGAATCGATGACCATCACCCTCCCCTGCGTCGATCCGCGGACCGTGGGGGGGCTGATCGCGCTGTTCGAGCGCGCGGTGGGTCTGTACGCCAGCCTGATCGGCATCAACGGCTATCACCAGCCCGGCGTCGAGGCCGGTAAGAAGGCCGCCGCATCGATCCTGGCCCTGCAAGGGAAGGTGCTCGCGGCCCTTTCCGCAGCGCCGCAAACCGCAGAGCAGATCGCAACCGCCGCCGACGTCTCCGACGCGGCCGAGACCGTCTGCTTGCTTCTCGAGCACCTGGCGGCCAACGGCCGGGCTCGGTCGAACGGCGCCGCCCCGGGGCAGGTGACGTTTTGCAAAACCTAAAGCCAATAAAGGAGCGATCTATGCAATTGGGAATGATCGGACTGGGCCGGATGGGCGCCAACATGGTGCGGCGGCTGCTCAAAGGGGGCCATCACTGCGTGGTCTTCGACCGCTCGCCGAAAGCCGTCCAGGCGTTGACCGAAGAGAACGCGGTGGGGGCCTCGACGCTCGCAGACCTGGCGAAGAAGCTCCAGAAGCCGCGAGCGATCTGGCTGATGGTGCCAGCGGCGGTCGTGGACCGAACGATCGCCGACATCCTGCCGTATCTCGAAGCGGGCGACATCCTCATCGACGGCGGCAATTCCTACTACGTGGACGACATCCGCCGCGCGGAGGGTCTTGCGGCGAAGCAAATCCATTACGTGGACGTCGGCACCAGCGGCGGCGTCTGGGGACTGGAGCGCGGCTACTGCATGATGATCGGTGGTCCGCAGCAGGCCGTCGATTGGCTCGATCCGATCTTCGAGACGCTGGCCCCCGGCGAGGGCGATATCCCGCGCACTCCGGGTCGAGATCAGTTCGGGTCCACCGCCGCGCAGGGTTACTTACACTGCGGCCCCAACGGTGCCGGCCATTTCGTCAAGATGGTCCACAACGGCATCGAATATGGCATGATGGCCGCTTATGCCGAGGGGCTGGCGGTCTTGCGCAGCGCCGATATCGGCAAGCAACAGCACGAGATCGACGCCGAGACGACGCCCTTGCGCAACCCCGAGCACTACCAGTACGACCTCAAACTGCCCGACATCGCGGAGGTCTGGCGGCGCGGCAGCGTGATCGCCTCGTGGCTGCTGGACCTGACCGCGGCGGCCCTGGCCGAAGATCCCGCGCTGGCCAAATTTACCGGCCGGGTCTCGGACTCGGGTGAGGGACGCTGGACGATCAAAGCCGCGATCGACGAGGCGGTGCCGGTGCCGGTGCTCACCACGGCTCTGTACGAACGTTTCACCTCGCGCGGCGAGGCGGACTACCAGGACAAATTGCTCTCCGCCATGCGTTTCGAGTTCGGCGGTCACCTGGAGAAGTCGGCCGCAAAGTAACGGCGAAAAGGAGAAATCCCGATGAGCGAATCCCACTCCGACGCCTTGGTCTTCTTCGGCGCCAGCGGGGACCTGGCCTACAAGAAGATCTTCCCGTCCCTGCAGGCGATGGTCCGCCGCGGCCACTTGAGTGTGCCGGTGATCGGCGTGGCCAGGGTCGGCTGGAGTTTGGAACAGTTCCAGGCGCGGGCGCGCGACAGCGTGGAAAAGCACGGTGGCCTTGACCAGGACGCCTTCGCCAAACTATGCAGCCTGCTGCGCTACGTGCACGGCGATTACCAGGACCCGGCCACGTTCGCGACCTTGCGCAAGGAACTCGGCTCGGCCGAGCGCCCGGCGCACTACCTCGCCATCCCGCCCGTGTTGTTCTCGACGGTCGTGGAGCAGCTATGCAAATCGGGCTGCGCCCGCGGCGCGCGGATCATCGTGGAAAAGCCCTTCGGCAGGGATCTCGCTTCGGCGCGGGCCCTCAATTCTATCCTGTTGGGCTGCTTCGACGAGTCGGCGATCTTCCGCATCGACCATTACCTGGGCAAGAACCCGGTCCAGAACCTGCTTTTCTTCCGCTTCACCAACTCCATCCTGGAGCCAATCTGGAACCGCAACCACGTCGAGAATGTACAGATCACCATGGCCGAGAGTTTCGGCGTGCAGGGCCGCGGTCTCTTCTATGAAGAGGCCGGCGCGCTGCGCGACGTGGTCCAAAATCACCTGCTGCAAATCCTCGCCAACCTGACGATGGAGCCGCCGGCCGGGATCGACAGCGAGTCGGTCCGCGACGAAAAGGTGAAAGTACTCAAGGAGATCCCGGCGATCGGCCCCGACAGCATCGTCCGCGGGCAGTTTATCGGCTACCGCCAGGAGAAAGGGGTAGCGCCCGACTCGACGGTGGAGACCTTCGCGGCGCTGCGGCTGGCGATCAACTCCTGGCGCTGGCACGGGGTGCCCTTCTACATCCGGGCCGGCAAGGAATTGCCGGCGACCTCGACCGAGGTCCTCGTCAAGTTCCGCCGGCCGCCGGCGGTGTATTCGCCGACCGCGCCGCCGCCCAACTATCTCCGTTTCCGCATCAGCCCGGAGGTGGAAATCGCCATGGGCGTGATGGTCAACGTGTCGGGAGACGCGATGGCGGGCACGCAGGCGGAGCTATTGGCGTTCCATCACGTCGGCAAGGACGAAATGGACGCTTATGAGCGGCTTCTCGGGGACGCCATGCGGGGAGACGCCACGCTCTTTGCGCGGGAGGACTATGTGGAGGAGGCCTGGCGGATTGTCGACCCGGTGCTGCATGCCGCTACGCCGGTCTACCAGTACGAGCCGAACACCTGGGGACCGCGAGACGTCGATCAGAAAGTCTCACCCGTCGAAGGGTGGCACAGCCCGATCGTTACAGGTCAACACGACCCCTCGCCCTACCCTCTGCCCTCAGAGAAAAGGGCAGGCTGAGGGGGACATTCTGCTCGGGAGGGATCGCATGGACGATTCCGCATCGAAGAAACGCATTCTGATCCTCGGCGGCGGCTTTGGTGGGGTCTACACCGCTTGCCATCTGGAACGGCTTTTCAAGCGCAGCCCGGAGATCGAGATCGTTCTGGTGAGCCAGGATAACTTCCTGCTCATGACGCCGCTGCTGTTTGAGGTTTGTTCGGGGACTCTCGACGTACGGCATTGCTCTTTTCCGATCCGTGCCTTTTTGCAGACCACGCGTTTCGTCGAGGCCACGGTCGAGAATATCGACCTGGAGCGTCGGGTCGTGCACTTCGTTGCCGCCGGGGAGAATGGTGAATTGGCCTACGACCAGTTGGTCGTGGCCCTCGGGGCGCGGACCAACCGAGCGATGATCCCCGGCTCGGAGCACGCCTTCACGTTCAAGACGCTCGCCGACGCGCTGCTGCTCCGCAACCACGTCATCGAATGCCTGGAGCGTGCGGACGTAGAGGTCGACCCGCAGCGCAAACGCCAATTGCTCACGTTTGCGATTATCGGTGGCGGACTGGTCGGAGTGGAACTGTTCGGCGAGTTGACCGCATTCCTGGACGGAATCACAGCTCTTTACAAGCACGTAGACCGCGACGAGGTGCGTTTCTTCTTGCTCCAGGGCGGCGACCGCATCATGCCGGAAATCGATCCGAGGCTGGCGGATTACGGAGCCCGGGTGCTCGACAAGCGGTGCGGGGCTGCCATCCGCACCAACACGATCGTGCGTGCCATCGAACTGGGCAAGGTCCACCTGCCGGGAGAAACGATTGAAACGGATACCGTTGTCCTGGCAGCGGGGATCGTCCCTAACCCGGCATTGGCCGGCCTACCCGTGGATAAGGACAAACGCGGACACATCGTGGTGGATGGGACCATGCGCTGCCCGAGTCATGCGGAGGTGTGGGCGCTCGGCGATTGTGCGTCGATTCCAGCCCCCGGCGGCAAACCCTACCCGAACCTGGCCCAGCACGCCTTGCGCGAGGCCAAGGTGCTGGCGCGGAACATCTTTGGCGTGCTCAATGGCCGGCCGCCCCAGCCGTTCGTCTACGAGACCCTGGGGATGATGGGTTCGCTCGGCCACGGCAAAGCGTTCGGCCAGCTCCTCAAGGTGAAGATTCGCGGCATCCCGGCGTGGTTCGTGCGACGCTCGTACTACCTGCTGCAGATGCCGGGTTGGGGCCGGCGGCTGCGGATCATGATCGACTGGAGCTTTGCGCTGCTGTTTCGGCCGGACATCGTCAAGATCAGCCTGCAGAGCGAGGTGGCCTTGCTCCTGCACGAAGCCGCGGCCGGCGGACTGGTTGTCGATCCTCGTCAACAAGCGGCAGCCCCAAACGGTGCTGTCGCCGGCAATTACCAGCACGCAACGGGAGGGAGCGCATGAGAGCCGATATGGCGTTGCCGTATACGCCTTCCCTGGTGCAAACCCGGATAGCCGATTACCTGCAACTGGTGCGACCGCGTTTGGCCTTTCTGGTGCTGGTTACCGTGGGCGCCGGCTGGCTCGTGGCAACGGCGGGGGAAGCGGATTTGCTCCCGCTGGTACATGCCTCGATGGGGACTGCGCTGCTATTCGCCGGAGCCAGCGCGCTGAACCAACTGATCGAGCGCCACGAGGATGCCTTGATGGCGCGAACCGCCGGCCGACCGCTGCCCGCCGGACGGCTCCAGCCCATGGAGGTGCTGGCCCTGGGGAGCATCCTCAGCGGCGGTGGTCTGGTCTACCTGCTGGCATTCTGTCCGCCCCTGGCGGCCGGACTGGGCGGCTTCGCCCTCTTCAGCTATGTGTTCGTGTACACGCCGCTGAAAGTGCGGACGCCGCTCAACACCCTGATCGGCGCGGTGCCCGGCGCCGTGCCGCCACTGATTGGCTGCGCCGCGGCCCGCGGCAGCCTGGATCGCGCGGCTCTGTCGCTCTTCCTGATTGTTTTTCTCTGGCAGGTGCCGCATTTCCTGGCGATCGCCTGGATCTACCGCGAGCAGTATACCCGCGCGGGATTCCGGGTGCTTCCGGTCGCGGATCCGCAAGGCGTGCACACCGGCAAGCAGATGATCCGCTACACCCTGGCGCTGATCCCTGCCAGCCTGATGCCTTGCGTCCTCGGTGTCGGGGGCTGGTTTTCGGGCATCGGCGCCCTGATCCTTGGCGCGATGTTTCTTTACCGGGCCTGCGTTTTCGCCCGCAGCGGCGCCAGCCACGATGCGCGGCGGGTGTTCCGCATGTCGTTGGTGTTCCTGCCGGCTCTGTTGCTGCTCTTGGCGGTGGACGTCGTCGGCCATGCAAGCGGCGATCGGCACAGGGTGCGTGACAGTAAGTCGTGGATCTGCGCGTCGCTTACTTCCCCGAACGGAAGCGGCTGCGGCGGGGCCGCGGCTTCCGCGGCGGCGATAGGCTGGCGACCGCCAGGACGGCCTTTCAGCAATATTCGTTGAAGGGGACGCGCGCGATGAATCCTTGGACGCTTCTGGCATACGGCGGGGGATTGGCGCAGAGCCAATCGATATTCGACCCCGCCTCGCCGGGGGCCGCAGAGATCCGCAATCTGTCCATCCTGGTCCTGGCAATTACCGGGTTCATTTTCGTCCTGGTGGAAGGGATACTCCTCTATGCGAGCGTGCGTTTCCGCCGCGGCGCCGCGACTGGAAGCGAGCCCCCACAGGTTTACGGGAGCAAGCCGATCGAGATCGCCTGGACGACGGCACCGGGCCTGATCGTGTTCGTCCTCGTGCTGGTCACGACCCGAACCTTATGGGAAATCAACCCCACCCCGCCCGATCCGCGACCCGGCGATCAGGCCCTGTTCGTCACGGCGATTGGCCACCAGTGGTGGTGGGAATACCGCTACGATCATTACGACGGCAAGGAACTTAGCTTCACCGCGGCCAACGAGTTGCACATCCCCGCAGGCACAAAAGGCGGAGCGCGGCGGGTGTACCTCGCGCTCGATTCCGCCGACGTGTGTCATAGCTTCTGGGTACCCCGGCTGGCGGGAAAGACCGACATGATTCCCGGCCGCACCAACCACATGTGGTTCCAAACCGACCAGCCCGGTCTGTTCCTCGGCCAGTGTGGCGAGTTCTGCGGCACCCAACATGCCAACATGCTCATTCGCGTCATCGCCGAGCCTGCCGCGGACTTCGAGCGCTGGCTGGCCAACGAGAAGGGAGGCCAGCAACCCCGGGAGAACGATCCGGAGACGGTCAAAAGTGGTCGCAAGGCTTTCCTGGGGCAATCCTGCGTAAACTGCCACCGGGTGGCCGGCACTCCCGCCCAAGGCACGTGTGCCCCGGACCTGACGCACCTGATGAGCCGCCAGACGCTGGCGGCGGGGATCGTTGCGAATACGCCCGAGAACCTCCGCCAATGGGTTGCCAACCCGCAGAAAATCAAGCCCGGCTGCCTGATGCCGGCTTTCGGACTGAGCGACCGCGACCGCGATCGCATCGTCGATTACCTGAGGACGCTCCGCTAACCATCCTTAACCGATGCGGGGGCCGGACATGGCCATCGTCGAACAACAACCAGAGTTGGCACGGGAACGAGAGTCCGCGGCGTGGACCGCCGTGCTCCATGACTGGGTGGTCACCGTCGACCACAAGAAGGTCGGCATCCTGTACGTGCTGATGGCCGTAGCGTTCCTGATCATTGGCGGCTGCGAGGCGATTCTGATTCGCTTGCAGCTCTTCTGGCCCCGCAGCACGCTCGTCGGGCCGGACACCTTCAACGGGCTGTTTACCATGCATGGCACCACGATGGTCTTTTTCGTGGGCATGCCGATACTCACCGGCATCGCCAACTACATGGTGCCGCTGATGATCGGCGCGCGGGACATGGCTTTCCCGCGTCTGAACGCCCTGGGCTTCTGGGCCACGTTGTTCGGCGGCCTGCTGGTTTATTTCAGTTTCGTCACCGGCGCTGCGCCCACCATGGGTTGGTTCGCCTACGCGCCGCTGACCGAGCACGCGTTTGCGCGCAGCTCGGCTACCGATTTTTGGGCCCTGGGCCTGATCGTCAGCGGCATCGGCACCCTGGCGGCGGCCGTCAACTTCGTCGCCACCATCATGGGATTGCGCGCCCCCGGCATGACGGTGCGGAAGCTGCCGTTCTTCGTCTGGACGATGCTTTGGACGTCGGTACAGATCCTTTTCGCCATCCCGCCGCTGACCGCCACGCTGGTGATGATCTTGCTCGACCGCAACCTGGGAGCGCACTTCTTCGACGTCCAGAGTGGCGGTTCGGCGTACCTTTGGCAGCACCTGTTCTGGTTCTTCGGGCACCCCGAGGTTTACATCTTGATTCTGCCGGTGTTCGGCATGGTCTCGGAGGTGGTCCCGGTCTTCTCCCGCAAAGTGCTCTTCGGCTACGAGTTCATGGCCGTGGCCACCGCGGCCATTGCGTTCATCAGCCTGGGAGTGTGGGCACACCACATGTTCGCCGTGGGCATGAGCCGGACCGTGAACCTCTACTTTGCCGCGGCCAGCCTGCTGATCTCGATCCCCACCGGGATTAAGTTCTTCAACTGGCTGGCTACGATGTACGGCGGCCGAATTTCCTTCGCCCCGCCGATGCTCTTCGCCTTCGGCTTCCTGTCGATGTTCCTGATCGGCGGCCTGACGGGCATCATGCTGGCAATCGTCCCGTTCAATTATCAACTCACCGACACTTACTTCGTGGTGGGCCACTTCCACTGGGTATTGATCGGTGGAACCCTCTTCGGCACCTTCGCAGGCATCCACTACTGGTACCCCAAGGTGACCGGTCGAATGCTCTCGGTGCGGCTGGCCCGCTGGCAGTTCTGGCTGTTGTTCATCGGCTTCATGTTGACCTTCGGGCCGATGCACATCGCGGGAATTCTGGGCATGCCGCGGCGGATCTACACCTACGACGCGGCCCGCGGCTGGGCGATTTGGAACCAACTGACCACGGCCGGCGCGATCGTCCAAGTCCCCAGTTACGCGATTTTCGTCTACAACCTGATCGTCTCCCTGTGGAAGGGCAAGCCTGCCGGGGACGACCCCTGGGATGCGTGGACGCTGGAGTGGACCACGGCTTCTCCGCCACCGCCTTACAACTTCGAGGAGGTCCCGGTCGTGCATAGCCGCCGGCCCCTGTGGGATCTGAAACATCCGGACGACCCGGACTGGAAATACGAATGAGGGATGGTCGCATATGAACGAACTGGGCCTTTCCGCCGCGCCCTTGGCTAGCGGTCGCCAACTGCTGCCTCCCCCGATCGTGCCAGAGCGCGGACTCACTGCGGCGCAATGGGGGATGGTCGGCTTCCTGGTGTCGGAGGTAGCGCTGTTCTGCACCCTGATTGTGGTCTACTTGACTTTTCTGCGGGCGAGCCAGTCCGGCCCGACGGCGGCGGTGCTGTCGCTGCCGCTGGTGATCTCGACGACCGTCTGTCTGCTTTCCAGCAGCGTCACGGTCCATTTGGCGGAGAGGTCGCTGCAGAGCCGCTCCAGATCCGGCTTCGTCCGCTGGTGGTCGGCCACCATCTTGCTAGGGATCGTTTTCCTGGCGGGCACGGCCTACGAATGGAATACGCTCATCGTCCGGCACGGCGTGACCATCAGCCGCAATCTGTTCGGGACTACCTATTACACCCTGGTCGGCTTCCATGCCCTGCACGTCACGCTGGGCGTGATCGTCATGCTCACTTTGCTCGGGCTGACGCTGAGAGATGACGTGATAGCCAGCGGGAAACAGGTTGGAGGCCAACTGGTGTCCTGGTACTGGCACTTCGTGGACGGCGTCTGGGTGGTGGTCTTCACGGTGGTCTACCTGGTGGGACGGTAACAAGCGGGGATCGCCAACCGGCACTGCAAAGGGAGTGAACGCAAATGGCAAGCAAGCCCGAAACGGTGCCGCAGTCAGCCGCCCCGGATCGGCAGAGCGCTGTCGAGATGCCGCGGCCGACGGCCGCTCCTTTGGTGCTGTCGCTGGGCGTGGTCCTCCTGGCGGCGGGAGCCGCGCTGGGCCTGGCCTTCATCGTGGTAGGGGCCCTGGTCATAGCCACTGGCCTAGGCATGTGGGTGACGGCGTTGTTGCCCGGTCGGGGCCATTTCCACGAACCCCGGGTCGAGCCGGCACGGCGCCCAAGGCCCATCACGGGTGAGGGGGAGAAGGTCGAACAACTGAGGCCCGGGATGCCCGGCTACCGGGTGCGGTTGCCGGAAGCAGTGCATCCCATTTCGGCCGGGATCAAGGGGGGCATCCTCGGCGGCCTGGTGATGCCGCTTCCCGCCTTTCTCTACGGCCTGCTGAGCGGCCACGGCATTTGGTACCCGGTCAACCTCCTGGCCGCTATGGTCCTGCCCGGCATCGGCACCATGACCACGGTCCAGTTGGAACAATTCAGCCTGCTGCTGTTGATCGTGGGCACGGTCATCCACGCCGTCATGGCGGTGGTTTTCGGCCTGCTCTATGGGGTGTTGCTGCCGACGCTGCCGGACATCCCGCGGTTGCCGCCCGCAGCGGGGCCACTGGCTTGGGGCGGCCTGCTTTTCCCGGTCTTCTGGTCAACCGTCAGCTACAGCCTTATGGGAATAGTCAATCCGGTGTTACAGGAACGGGTGAACTGGCCCTGGTTCGTCATTTCCCAATTCGTGTTCGGCGTGGTCGCCGCGGTCGTGGTGGCCCGTTCGGAAAAGATCCCTGTTCCGCCCGCGGGGCATGGAGTGTCTTGAAGCGAAACCCAGCCAGCATGTAGGCAAGGGGAAAGAAGGAGTCCCGTCCCGTGACACGGGGTGAGTCGGAAAAAACGACGCGGTGGCCGGCGCGAAGGATCAAGCGGTGTTGCATCTGCTTATCTCTCGGTCTCGTTGCGCCTTTATCATTGCTGACGGCTGGCTGCGACCTGCCCGGCCGGCCTGATCCCGCCGAGCGGCCGGTGCCGGCCGACCGGGTCCTGAAATTCGGCGTCCTGTACCGGCAGAACTGCGCCGGGTGTCACGGCGCGGACGGAAAACTCGGTCCCGCGCCTCCGCTCAATAACCGGCTTTTTCGAGCCACCGTACCGGTGGAGGAATTGAAAGACATTCTCACCAAGGGACGGAAGAAAACACTTATGCCCGCGTTCGCCAACGAGAACGGAGGAGTGTTGACGGCAGTGCAAATCCAGGTGCTCGCCAGCGAGATCAAGGGCATCCCCTACCGGATCGTCGAGAAACGGGAAGCCGGCGTGGACAAGCTGGAAGTCGTGCCCGACGCTGGCGGGATTTCTCCGGCGTGGGGGGCGCCTGGAAAACCACCCAAGGATGTGCCGTCCTATGAGCCATCGGCAAGTTCCAGTGGCAACAGCGCCGGTAACAAGGACAGAGGAGCCTTGGTCTTCGCCCGGGCTTGCGCGGTTTGTCACGGGAACCATGGGCAAGGCATCGAGCAGAAAAGCGGGACGGTCCGCACCATCAACGACCCAGTGTTCCTGGCCCTCATCAGCAATCAAGCCCTGCGCCGGTACGCGATCACCGGACGGCCGGACCGCGGCATGCCCGGCTATGCCCAAGCCCGACCCGGCAACCCGCATTTCGTGCCGCTGACCGATGAGGAAATCACCGACCTGGTCGCGCTGCTGGCTTCCTGGAGGAGAGAAAAATGACAGAACACCAGCCGGAAAACCACCGCTGCAAAAACCTTCTCGGGCGTCGCACGTTCGTCCAGTGGGTGACCTATGGGCTGTCCGCCATGGCCGCCGTGGTCTTGAGCGTTCCCCTTGTCGGTTATTTCGTCGGGGTGCGCAAAAGAGAGGTTCGCTGGGTCACCTTGGATGAGGTGGACCGCTTTCCGGTCAATGAAACGCGGTTGAAGAGCTTCGATAATCCGCTCCGCCAGCCGTGGGACGGCATGACTGCTTTCACGGGGGTTTACGTCCGCAACCTGGGCGTGGACGATCACGGAAAACCGCAGTTCCTGGCCTTCGCCGTCAATTGCGCCCACTTGGGCTGCCCGGTCACCTGGTTCCCGCAGTCCGGTTTGTTCATGTGCCCTTGTCATGGCGGCGTGTACTATGCCAACGGCGACCGCGCCGCAGGGCCCCCGCCCCGCGGCCTCTTCCGCTGCGCCTGGCGGGTCCGCGACGGCCGGCTGGAGGTCCAGGCGCCGCATTACCCCACCTTGCAGGACACTTTGGTGAAGGAGGAGGGATAAACGGTTTCTTGCATCCTTGATCGTTCAAAGAGGCTGACATGAAACAGTGGTTGCGTGCTCTTGGACAGTGGCTCGACGCCCGCTTGAACCTGCGCGCGAGTCTGGGGCCCCTGCTGCGCCACCCTATCCCCAAGGCGATCGCAGGGCCCAAGGGCTGGTGGTACGTTTTCGGCAGCGCTTCTGTCACGCTCCTCATGATCCAGATCATTACCGGGATCGGCCTGGCGCTGGTGTACGTGCCGGCCGCCGACAAGGCCTATGAAAGCCTGCTGTTCCTGAATTACGAGCAGCCGCTCGGCTGGTTCCTCCGCGCGCTGCACTACTACGCCGGCTCGGGCATGGTGGTTCTGGTCCTGGCGCATTTGACCCAGGTCTTTCTGCAAGGGGCCTACAAGTACCCCCGCGAGCTGACCTGGATCATGGGCGTCCTCCTGCTGCTGTTTACGTTGGGCATGTTCTTCTCCGGCCAAGTGCTTCGCTGGGACCCGGACGCGTACTGGGGTCTGGCCGTGGGCGGCTCGATGGCCGGAAGAGTGCCCTGGCTGGGGCCGCGGCTGGTGGAGTTGCTCCTGGGCGGGCCGGTGATCGGCGGCAACTCGCTGAGCCGCTTCTTCACGTTGCACGTGTTCGTGTTCGTCGGCTTGCTGCTGCTCTTCTTGGGCGTTCACCTCTGGCTGGTGATCAAGAAGGGGATCAGCGCGCCGCCGGCCCCCGGTGCGACCGTCGACCCGAAAACCTACGACGCCGAGTATCACCAGGAATTGCAAGCCGGCGTCCCATTCTTGGGCGAGGCCATGCAGAAGGACATTATCTTCTCCGCCCTGGCGGTCGTGGTGGTGGTGGTGCTTGCCGCGCTGATCGGGCCCAAGGGCCCCACCGCCCCGCCCAACCCGATTCTGGGCGGCGCAAACCCACGGCCCGAATGGCCGTTTCTTTGGCTCTTCGGTCTTCTGTCTCTCAGCCCTTCCGGCGCCGAAACGTTTGTCATCCTGGTATTCCCGGTGATCTTGATCCTTGCGCTGCTCCTCGTCCCGCTGCTGTCCAATCGCGGGGAGCGCGATCCGACCCGGCGGCCGGTGGCCGTCCTGGCGGTGGTGGTGATTTATACGGTTTTCGGCGCTTTGACTTACCAGGGGGCCACCTCGCCCTGGTCGCCGCAAATGTCGGCCTGGAGCGGAGAGCCGGTTCCGGAAGACATCGTGACCAGGAACACCCCGCGGCAACTCCAAGGGGCCGTGGTATTCCAGAACAAGGACTGCCGCAACTGTCACGCCCTGGAAGGCAGCGGTGGGACGCGCGGCCCGGACTTGACGGACGTCGGCGCACGGCTGACGTTCGGCCAACTCGTCGAGCAGGTCAGCAACGGAACACCGGGGGGCGGCAACATGCCGGCTTACGGCAAGCAGATCAGTCCGGACGAGATGACGGCCCTGGTTGATTTCTTGGTGAGCTTGCGGCCCGCGGGCCGGCCGCAGGCCGGTACGGTGCCCCTCGCCGCCGGAAAGCAGCGGCCATGAGTCCCGCGCTGGATGCCTTTCTGCGCTCCTGGCCGCTGGCCCCCGGGCTCCTGGCCGTGCTCGGTCTTTGCGCCGGTATTTATCTACGCGGCTGGCTGGCGCTACGCCGGCAAAATCCGCGGCGTTGGCGCGTCGGAAGGCTCATTGCCTTTTTGGGCGGGCTGGCGGTCATCTACCTGGCCCTGGCCTCGCCGATCGAGCCTTTCGCCGCGTTGTTGTTACAAGTCCACATGCTCCAGCACATGCTGCTGATGATGGCCGCGCCGCCGTTGGTCTGGCTGGGCGCGCCGCTGTCCCCGTTGCTTCGCGGCCTTCCGCAACCGGTACGCACGTATTGGGTCGCGCCCTTGTTGCGATCCCCGACGTTACGGGCGTTCTTCGCGCGGTTGACCCATCCGGGGGTGGCGTTGCCTCTGTTTGTCACAACGACATGGCTGTGGCACGCGCCGGCAGCTTACGAACTCGCGCTCCGCTCCAGCGGCTGGCATTATTTCCAGCACACCTGTTTCCTCGTCACGGGACTGCTGTTTTGGTATCCGGTCGTCCGGCCGCATCCCAGCCGCCCCCGCTGGTCACCCTGGATCCTGTTGCCTTACTTGATGCTGGCGGACGTGCAAAACACCGTCTTGTCGGCCCTGCTGACTTTCTCCGACCAGGTTTTGTATCCCCATTATCTCCAGGTCCCGCGGCTGGGAGGGCTCTCCGCCTTGGAGGATCAATCAGGGGCCGGCGTCCTCATGTGGGTGCCCGGTTCCCTGGTTTTTCTCGTGCCCCTGTTCTGGATTGGCTCCCGGCTTCTGTATGGCCAAGCGAAAGATATCAGGAGTCAGCGGACAGGAGTGGGAGCAGCAAGCGTTGGCAACAGTCGGGGATCAGCGGGCAGCGGCGCGAACGTACCGAGTGGCGGGCGGATTCCCTTGCCGCTAATCCACTCCTACCCAGCCCCTTGCTCTCGATCGCGGACGCCTGGTTTCGACCTGCTGCGCGTCCCGTTGCTGGGCCGGTTCTTGAAGTGGCGACATGCCCGACTCGCGATGCAGCTACCGCTGGCCGCACTGGCAGGCGTCCTGATCCTGGATGGGCTGCGCGGGCCGCAGGTCGGCCCCATGAACCTCGCCGGGGTTCTGCCCTGGATTCACTGGCGGGGCCTGTTGATCCTGAGTTTGCTCTCGGCGGGCAACTTCTTTTGCATGGCGTGTCCGTTCCTCGTGCCCCGGACCCTGGCCCGCCGCTGGCTCCCCGTCGGCCGCAACTGGCCGCGCTGGCTCCGCAGCAAGTGGCTCTCAGTGATCCTGCTCGTGCTGTTTCTATGGGCATACGAGGCACTGAGCTTGTGGGACCGCCCGTGGTGGACGGCGTGGCTCGCGCTGGCGTATTTTGCCCTGGCCTTTGTCATCGACGGCTTCTTCCGCGACGCCGCCTTTTGCAAGTACCTCTGCCCCATCGGCCAGTTCAACTTTGTGCAGTCGCTGGTTTCGCCGCTGCAAGTGAAGGTCCGCGACAAAGAGATCTGCGCGACGTGCCGGACCAAGGATTGCATCCGCGGCAGGGACGGAATTCCCGGCTGTGAATTGTACCTGTTCCAACCCCGCAAGGCGGGCAACATGGACTGTACCTTTTGCCTCGACTGCATCCACGCCTGCCCCCACGACAATGTCGGCATGCTGGCCCAACCGCCCGGCAGCGACCTCTGGCACGATGGTCCCCGCTCCGGCGTCGGGCCGCTGGGAAAACGCCCGGACCTGGCGGTTCTCATCGTGATCCTGGTGTTTGGCGCCTTTACCAACGCCGCAGGGATGGTCGGCCCGGTTTTAGAGTGGCGAGATTGGCTGGGTTCCTTGCTGGGGCAGCCGTCGCCGCTGTTGGTAACCAGTCTGTTTTACTTCTTCGGCCTTCTCGTGCTGCCTTTGCTGGCAGTCGGCAGCGCGGCCGTTCTCAGCCGCCGCTGGGGGCGGCTCACCGCCAGTTGGTTCGCGCTGGCGACGCGATATTCGTACGCCCTGGTCCCGATTGGCTTCAGCATGTGGCTGGCGCATTACAGTTTTCACTTCTTGACGAGCTATGACACGGTAGTTCCCACGACCCAGCGTTTCCTTGCCGACCTCGGCTGGTCAGGTCTGGGAAAGCCGCACTGGCTGGCCGCTTGCTGCCGCCGCCCCGTGGCGGATTGGCTGCCGCATCTGGAGCTGCTCTTCCTGGACTTGGGTCTGCTGCTGTCGCTGTACACCGGTTATCGCATTGCCTTGGCCCAGTCGCCGCGATTGTCGCAAGCCTTGTGGGCGCTGGCGCCCTGGGCACTGCTGATAACATTGTTGTGTGTAGCGGGCATTTGGCTCGTCTTTCAGCCCATGCAGATGCGGGGCACACTTCCGGGATGAAGGATGAACCAAACCATGCGCTCAATGATTCCCTTGCTTCTGGCTTCATCCTTCATTCTTCATTCTTCATCCTTTCTTCGGGCGGACGGGGGCACGGTCCGTCTGTCAGAGCAGAAGGGCAATTATCGGATTACCGTTTTTACGGCGCCGACCCCGTTGCGGGCCGGCCCCGTGGACGTCAGCGTGTTTGTGCAGGAGGCCGCCACGGAGGAGCCGCTGTCGGATGTCCGCGTCGCCGTCAAGGCGGTGCGGCGCGGTTCTCTCGGCGCGCCAATCTGTCATTCCGCCACAGCCGAGGCCGCGACCAACAAACTCTATCGCGCAGCCATTTTCGACTTACCCGAGCCGGGCTGGTACGCGCTCGGAGTTTGTATCGAGGGAGCTTTGGGAAAGGCGCAGGTTTGCTTGGAGGTCGAAGCGGCCGAACCCCTACCGTCATGGCCGGGAATGTGGCCATGGGTCGGTTGGCCGGTCGTGGCGATATTGCTCTTTGGCGTTCACCAACTCTTGGTCAGACGGAAGTTGCGTTGAACCGTCGACGCGATGAGATCGTCGCCAGGGCCACCCCCCGGCTCACCCCGGTCAGCTCCATGCGTTTGGAACGATCGCCACTCATATTTCCCTCCGCACCCTCTGCCAACTACCGCACGTAAATCGTTCGCTCGGTAATGACCTTGTGCATGGCCACGTCGTGCGGCAGCATGGGAATCCCGGGAACCATCTGACTCTCGAACGCCAGGGCCACAAACGGCGTCCCGCGGCGCATCTGCTTCAGCAGCCCGTCGTAATACCCCTTGCCGTGCCCCAGCCGTCCGCCCCGCGGGTCGAATGCCACGCCCGGCACCACCACCAGGTCGATCTCGCCGGGCTCGATCGCCCGCCCGCGCTGCCGGCACAACTCCGGCTTGGGCTCCAGCACGCCGAACTTGCTCTTTTCCAATTCCTCCATGCTTTCCCAGCGATAGATCTCGATCCGCCCTTCGCAGCAATAGGGGATCGCCACACGTTTCCCCTGTTGCCGGGCGATGGGAAGAAAATGCCGCGTGTCAACTTCTTGCGGCATATTGACGTAGAACATCACCGTAGCGGCCGCTTGATACTCGGGCAACTCGGCCAGCTTGCGGCAGATCTCTCGCCCCAGCGCCTCCCGATTCTGCTGCTGCCGCCGCGCCGCCAGGCCGCGGACCCGAAGCGCTTGTTTGGCGGCTTGTGCATCGTCGGCGTGTGCCATCGCGGGGGCCTACTGCTCGGTAATCTTCGCCAATGCCTTCTCGGCCGCCTCGCGGACTTCCGGCTCTTGATCGCCGCCGGCCTGCTCCAGCGCCGGCCGCACCACCTTGGCATCGCGGCCCATCTCGCCCAGCGCCCGTGCCGACGCTTCACGAACCCATTTGTCCGCGCTCCCCAGCGCCAGGGCCAACGAAGGAATCGCCAGCCGGGCCTCTGGGCCCTTGCGGGCGAGGGTTTTCGCGGCCGCCACGGCTTCAAACTGGTCGCTGCCCCGCACCTGGTGCGCCAGATCGCGGATTTCCCGAGCGGCCTTGACGAGCGCTTCCTTTTCGAGTTGCGCCAGGTTGACCTGGTAGAGCGCCTCGACGGCCGCCTCCCGCACGTCGTCCTTTTCCGCCGTGTCGCCGGCCCGCTCTTGCAATGCCGTCACGGCCTTCACCGCCGCCGGCCCAATTTGGCCCAGAGCCACGATTGCATGGCGGCGCGTATAAGGATCCGCGTGCTGGACCACTCGCAGCAAGGCCTCCACGGCCGGCGCAGCCGCGGGCCCGACGTTGCCCAAGGCATTGCAGGCGAACGACCGCACCCAGCGATTCTCGTCGCCCACGATCGCCGCGAGCGTGGGAACCGCCTTGACCGCTCGGGGCCCCATTTCCCGCAGCACGTCGACCGCGGCAACCCGCACCGCCAATTGGTCCGAGCCGATCCCCTCGATCATGGCCGCGACCGCGGGCTCACCGGCCTGCGCGAAGGCCAGGTTGACCGGCTTCGACAGCGCCAGCGTGCTCTGGTCCGCCGAGGCCTCGGTCGTGGCGGCCAGGGCCCGCATCACCGCCTCGGGACCCAGTCCCACGATCGCTTCGGCCGCCTCGCGGCGATCGCGCTCCTGCGGCCCCTTTTTCAACCGCGCCAAGGCCTCGTTGAAGGTCTTCTCACCCGTGCTGATCGCCGGCTTCACCAGGTAGGGGCGCAGCGTCTTCCCCGCAATCACCACCACGATCAGCGCCGTGAGCAAACCGATCAGCCCCAGCAGACCATAGATCGCCAGATTCCATCCGCCGCCTTCCGTCGCCTGGCCCGCGGCGACCGGGTCGGTTTGCCCCGTGGGCCTCGCGCTGGGCGCCGCGCGCGGCTCGGTCGGCGAAGACGGGGGTGGCAACCGCTCGGACGTCATCATCTGCTCGGCTCTCTACCAGAATTCTCAGACCGACCCTGTCAGTCTACTCGCCTTTAGCAAGCCCTGCCAGGGGCTATGCGCCCGCCGATTCCGCTATCAGAGGGGGTATCGAATGGAGTGACGAATGACGAAAATCAAATCACGAAGGAATGACGAAATCCGAAGGACGGCACGTGTGGCACGTCCCAGGGCGTAGCGATGGGCGTGGTTTTGTGGCCCCATACCCATCGCTTCCTTCTGGGTGTGCCAGCCAGTCGTCATTCGTGCTTCCGATTTCCTTCGTCATTGGGTTTTCGTCATTCACCATTTCCCACTCCCCACTGCTTGATGCCTACTCAATCTCAGGAAACAATTCTCCAGTTCGGCAGCGGAAAATTCCTCCGCTGTTTTGCCGATCTGTTCGTCCACCAGCTCAACGCCACCGACCAGCCGGCCGGGCAAATCGTGGTGGTGCAATCGACCGGCGCCGACCGAGCGAAGCTCTTCAACGCCCGGCAAGGGCGCTATCATGCGGCCATTCGCGGGCTCCAGGCCGGCCGCGTAGTGGACGAGACAGTGGAAGTTCGCAGCGTCAGCCGGGCGTTGGCGGCCGAAACCGGTTGGGAAGCCGTCCTCGATCTGGCCCGCTCGGAGCCGCTACGGGCGGTGATCTCCAACACCACGGAAGCCGGCTACGCCGTGGATGCGGCCGATTCGTCCCCCGCAGCGCCCCCGCGCTCGTTCCCCGCAAAACTCTTGGCAGTGCTGCTGGCGCGCTTCAACGCCGGTCTGCCGGGGCTGATGATTCTCCCCTGCGAGTTGCTTCACGGCAACGCCGATCGGCTCCGCGCGTTGGTGCTTGAACAGTCGCGCCGCTGGGACCTTCCCACCGCCTTTACCGATTGGATCGCCGGCTCGTGTTCCTGGCACAACACGCTGGTCGATCGCATCGTTTCGGCCCCCGCGGCCGGCGATCCGTTCGCGGAAAGCGACCCGCTGTTTGCCGTGGCCGAGCCGTTTGCCTTCTGGGGCATCGACGGCACGCCCGGGCGGTCGCCGCTGGTGCGGCATCCGGCCGTGCGGCAGGTGGACGACTTGGGACCATTCTATCTTCGCAAGGTGCGAATTCTCAACGGGGCCCACACGGCGCTGGTCGCCAAGGCCCGGCCCTTGGGCCTGACCACGGTTCGCCAGGCGGTGTGCGACGAGCGGATCGCCCCTTGGCTGGAGCAGTTGCTGTTCGAGGAGATCGTGCCCACGCTCGTCGGCCGCACCGACGATCCGGAAGGCTTCGCCCGGCGTACGCTGGAACGTTTCGCCAACCCGTTCCTGGAACATCGCCTGGCCGACATTGCGCTGGAACACGAGGTCAAACTCCGCACGCGGCTGTTGCCGACGCGCGACGAATACCGCGCGAAATTCGGCTGTTGGCCGAAACTGCTCCGAGAAATCGTTCCCTAGCGGCCCCAGTATAGTGATTCAGAATTGCGGAAAATTCAAGAATCAAAGCAGGGTGGCATGCCGTCACTCGGCGTAGCCGGGGGTCGGCATGTACTTTGCCGAGGAAAACATGCCGAGCGCGACGCTTCGCGTCGTGACGGCATGCCACTCCCTAATTCCGCAACGAATGAATCGGCGCGGGGATGCGGCCGCCGAAGTGCACAAAGGCGTCGCTGGCGCCGGCGTTGCGAATTTCCATCACCGGCATCGAGCCGAACAGACCGCCAAAGTCCACGCGGTCGCCCGCCTTGGCCCCCGGCACCGGGATTAGCCGCACCGCCGTGGTCTTGCCGTTGATGATGCCGATCGCCATTTCGTCGGCGATCACCGCGGCAATGGTTTCCGCGGGCGTGTCGCCGGGAATGGCAATCATATCCAGTCCGACGGAGCAAACGCTGGTCATGGCCTCAAGTTTTTCCAGCACCAGGTGTCCGCTGGCCACGGCATCGGCCAGGGCGGCGTCCTCGCTCACGGGGATAAAGGCTCCACTCAGCCCGCCCACCGAGCTCGAGGCGAACGCGCCTCCCTTCTTCACCGCGTCGGTGAGCATGGCAATGGCGGCCGTCGAGCCGGGCGCGCCGATGCGGCTGATTCCCAGGGTCTTGAGGATCTCGCCCACGCTATCGCCGATGGTCGGCGTGGGCGCCAGCGAGAGGTCCACAATGCCGAACGCCAGGCCCAGTTCGGCGGCCACTTCCCGGCCGATCAGCTCGCCCACGCGGGTGACGCGGAAGCTGGTGATCTTGATTTCTTCGGCCAGGTCGCCCAAGGTGAGGTTATTCTCCAGGCTCAAGCGGCGTCGCAAGGCGCTGGCGACCACGCCCGGCCCCGAGACGCCGATATTCACCGTGGCCTCCGGCTCGCCCGAACCGACGTAGGCCCCGGCCATGAAGGGATTGTCTTCGGGGATGTTGGAGAACACGACCAGCTTGGCGCAACCGAAGCCCTGGCGGTCGGCCGTGGCCTCGGCAATGCGGAGGATGATGTGGCCCAGTTGGTGGATGGCATCCATGTTGATCCCCGCCCGTTGCGACGCCACGTTGATCGACGCGCACACGCGGGAGGTCTGCGCCAACACTTCGGGCAGCGATTCCATGACCACCCCGTCGCCCTGGGAGATCCCTTTGTGCACTAGGGCCGTGAAACCGCCCACAAAATCCACGCCGCACTCCGCCACCACCTGGTCGAGCGCCTTGGCCACCTGCACCGCGGCCTGGCGGCCGTGACCGGCCAGCAGCGTGGAGGCGGGCGTGATGGCCAGCCGCTTGTTGATCACGGGAATGGCGTACTTCGCCCCCACCCGGGCGCAGACCTCGACCAACCGGCTGGCCCGGGAGAGGATCTTCTGCCGCAGCTTGCGGCAGAGATGCTCGACGTTGGGCGCGGCGCAATCGTCGACGTTCAAGGCCAGCGTCACCGTACGCACGTCGAGGTGTTCGGCGTGCAGCATCTGGATCGTGGAAAGAATTTCATCGGTGCGGAGCATAGCGGTTTATCCTTGTTGGGAGGACGGTGGACAGTGAAGGGCGGACAGTGGATGGTGAATCGTTAAACCGCAAGCGGAGGCCGCCCGTGGCTTGCGGTTTAACGATTTCCCTGCCGCGGCAACGACTCTGTTCACGGCCTCGCATTCACCATCCACCATTGACCGTTCATCGTTCGCCGATCCGTAACCGCATCTGGTTGGTGGCGACGAAAATGTTCTCGTGTTGGAGCTTCACCGTGAACCCCAGTTCGCTGCCCATTTGCTCCAGGTCGGCCTGGAGCATGCGGATGTCCCACTGGGTGGGCACTTCCAACTGGCCGATGAGCACGAACTCCTCGCCGCGGCGGTCGCCGTACAGATCGGTGATGTTGATGTCCTTACCGGCCAGATATTGGCTGAAGCGGCGCACGATCCCCGGCTGGTCCTTGCCGAAGGCCGTGATCACGAAGCGGTCGAATCGCTCGTCCGGCGAAACTCGCTTCACCGGCAGCACCGGCTGCACCAGCACCTGGAACTCGGAACTGGCCGCGCCCGCCACGCGAACCCGCTCGGCCAGGCGATCGGTTTCGACCGGCTCGGGCAGGCTGACGATCATGATAAGCGTGAAATAACCGCCCAACACCGTCTGGCTGCAGGAGTCGATGTTGCCGCCCAGCGATTCCACGGCATCGCTCACCGCGGCCACGATGCCGGGATGGTCGTTGGACATCACGTCCAAAACATATACGTTTTCGAATCGAGTCATCATGCTGTTGAACCATCGGAATCGACGCGGAAAATTCCTCCCGCGCGGCGGAGTGTTCAACAGCCTATCAAGATTGCCGGGCTTTGCAAGGCTTAGAACCTGTCCCAAAACGGGCACGCGTCAGGCAAGCACAGCGATTCGATCGCGTTTTGCGGCCGATTCTCAGGCAAAGCAGTCTTTTTGGCCCATCGCGGCGATAATCATCTGCACCACGCCGGCCGGCCCGATTCGATCGACGTTGACAACCAGGTCGTAAAGATGCGGATCGGCCACCTCGCGGCGGAAATAACGCCGCACAAAATCGTGGCGTTCGCGGTCGGCGTTTTCCACCCAAGTCCGTGCTCGCTCCGCGGTTTCGCCCATCTGCTGCATGATATGGCGGACCCGATAGGCCATCGGCGCTACGATCCGCACCGCCAGACCCTTATCGGCCGGCAGCAGGAATTGGGCCCCACGCCCCACCAGGATCACCTTCCCTCGCCGGGCGGCCGCCAAAACCACCCGACCGAGCCGCATCACGTACTTATCGTGAGGGATCAGCGAGGGGTCCATCCAAGTGCCCAAAACGTCGAAGACCCAGTTTCCCGGCGTCTCGTCGATCAAGGAAAGCATTTCCTTCGACAAGTGATAACGATCGGCGATGTTGTCTAAGAGATTCTTGTCGAACACCTCCCAACCGAGATCCTCCCCCAACAACTGGGCAATCTCGCTCCCACCAGCGCCCGCTTCACGCGATAAGCTGATGTAAGGCCCAATGGCTACCTTGCCGCCGGGCGGGGCGGTGGCTTGCACTTCGTGGCCATGTGCTTGCTCGCGCCGCACCCACCCCTGCATGCGGCGTTCCGCGGACGCCACGATCCGCGAGTCTTCGTGGATTTGATTCTTCATGGCTCTCTCCCGGTATGTTTGAGGATCGCCGCAGGCAGGCATTCATGCCTGCCGCACGGGGACAGACCGGGGGGAGCAGAGCAGAAGAAAGATGAGACGGAGCGCCGATCCCGGGTCGTTTCGACTGTCTGGTCCCGGGTATTTCTGTCTGTCCGCCTTTATTCTACGCGTGTCCCCGGGGCGTGCCAGAACTTTTTTTGCGTTTTCCACGCCCCCACTCACGGCCAAAATCATCCATTTTCGCCCGTGTGGCCGCCAAACGTCGCATTTTCTTGGGAAAATGGTTTAAGTGCGCAAAGTTTTCCGTCCGATAACAGGACTGCATTTCACGGTGTGTGATTGCATAGCGGGGGGGCCGCTCGTGCAATTGAGCCCAATCGATGAACCGGCACACCTTGTTGCGGCCGCTGCCCACGGGCAGTTCCTGGTCCCTGCGATCCTTTGCGGCGTCCTGGACCTTGTTGCTTTGTGCCACGCTGTTGTGGCCCGCCGTGGTCGACGCCCAGATGATGGACGACGGAGCGTCTCGGGCCCCTTGGCAGCTTCCACCCAATTCGCCGATGCGAAGCGCTCAGCCGGCCAGCGCACCATATACCACCAATAGTGGAATGGCCTACCAGACCAAGACCATGCCCGTCAGTCAGGTCTTGCCAGTCGACGATCAAGGCCGGGTCATCGCAGGGCCGGCTGACCAGGCGCAGACCGTGCCCGCGGTCGATTCCGTCGAGCCGCATGCCCCAGAGGGCATGTCCTTCGATCCGGCCCAGCCGCCATGCCAAGCCCACTGCGAATCGGCCTGTCCGGGCAATGATTGGCTCCTCGGCTTTCCCTTTCTGGCCCCGTTGGTGCCCGCCTGCCAGGATCGGCTCTGGGTGCACACCGATTACCTGGTCTGGTGGATGAAAGGCGGGGACACGCCGCCCTTGGTAACCACCAGTCCCGCCGGCACCGCCCAAACCGCGGCGGGCGTGATAGGTCAGCCGGGCACTCGAGTTTTGTTCGGCGAAGGCGAATTGAACAACGCCGCCCGCTCCGGCCTGCGCCTCACGCTCGACTATTGGTTCTGTCCCTGCCAGCTCTATGGCATTGAGGCCAGCTACTTCGGACTTGCCCCGCAGGAGACCGAATACTTCCAGAGCGGCAGCAGCGCCGGCGCGCCCATTCTCGCCCGGCCGTTTTACAACGTGCAAACCAGCGCATACGACGCCGGGCTGATCTCCTACCCCGGCGTCTCCAACGGGATCGTCGACGCCCGCCTGACGACCGATTTCCAGGGCGGCGATCTGTTGCTCCGCCGCGCGATCTACTCGCAGTGCGGCGACCGGCTCGATTTCCTCATCGGCTATCGCTACGCCCAATTGATCGATAACCTGCGGATCGGCACCAATTCCATTGCCACTTCGACCGTTGGCGCGGTTGCCACCGGCACGGCGCAGACGATCGCCGACTCCTTCGACGCCCGCAATGAATTCCACGGCGTTGAGTTCGGCATCCTGCACCAATACCACTGCAATCAATGGTCGCTGGAATTGCAGGCGAAAACGGCCGTCGGCGACACCATGAGCTATATCAACATCAACGGCTCAACGACCACCACCATTCCCGGGCAGGCAACGTCCACCGTCGCGCCGGCCGGCTTCTTGGCGTTGCCCACCAACAGCGGCGCTTACCATCGCAACGACTTTGCCATGGTCCCGGAGTTGGGGGCCACCGTGGGCCTCGACCTCACGGCCCGCATGCGTCTGACCGCGGGCTACTCGTTGATCTATTGGAGCAAGGTCGTGCGTGCCGGGGACCAGGTGGATATCAACGTGAACCCCTCGCAATTTCCCTCGGGAGCTACGCCGGGCACCTTGACCGGAAATCCCAGCCCCCACTTCCCCTACGCCTTCACCGACTTCTGGTCACAGGGTTTGAACGTCGGGCTGGACTATCGCTTCTAGCCGCCCAGCCTGGTAGGGTGGGTGCTTGCACCCACGCGGCTTTCTCGACGCCCAGTCGCGTGCGTGCAAGCACGCACCCTACGGCTAGCCATCGAGCCAGTCGTTCTGCGACCCCAGCACCTGGTCGACCGCCGGGCTGGCAAGTCCTGCCGACAGGGCGTTGGACGCGGTCTGCGGCGAGGCTGCGGCCGACGACCCGCTGGCGGCGACGGTCAGCGTCGTGGTCGCCACGGCGCTGTTGGCGGTCCCGTCGCTGGCAACGAAGGTGATCGTCCGCGGCTCGGTGTCCGGGTCGGTGGCCGTATTGTTGTAGGTGATCGTGCGGAGCACGCTCTGATACTCGGCCGTCGAGGCGATGCCGGTGAGCGTGCCCGTGCCGACATTGGCGGCAACCGCATAATTCCAGGTGAGCTTGTTGGATCCGTCCGGATTCGTTCCCGCTTGGGAAGCGTCGGCGCTCAATACTTCCGACGATCCATTCTCGGCGTTGGTAACCGTCACCCTGAGCGATGCCAGTTCGCATTGATCGGCGTGCGTGATCGTCGCCGCGGCCGCGTTGACCACCGCCACCGCGCCGCCTCCCGCGGTGAACCTGGCGCTGTAGTCGTTGCCCTGAGCGCCGTTGAGGGCCACCACCGGCACGTTGTTGATGCATTGGCTGTACAACGGTTCGCCGGTGGGCGGCGTCGAGGAGAGGAACAACTGCTGCGAAACGTAGGGCATCCGCAAACCCCAATGGCCGAAATCGTATTCCGTTCCTTGCTCATTGCTCCCCAGCACGATGTCGGAGATTTGATCGTTGCCCGCTTGTCCGCCGATACTGCCGGGCGTGTCGATTCCGTCGCGGCATTTTGCCGGCGCGGTCTCCGTGAGCTGGTACGTTCCGGCGGCCAAACTGCCGAACTGGTAGGAGCCGTTTTCATCCGTGAGGACGTTCTTTTGCCACGTATACGTACCCTTCTGCTGGACATAAAGCGAGATTGTCGTCCCGCCCACGCCGGTTTTATACACGCCCGCCGCGGCCTGCCGCTCACCCGTGTCGTTGGCGTCGATGTAGACGTAGCCGGAGAGAGAGTTGGTCGCCGCCGCAGTGTACGTGAACTGATCGGCCGATGACGTGGGCGAGGTACCACCGGGCGTAGTCACCGTAACGTCCACGGTGCCCGCCCCCGCTGGACTCGTGGCCGTGATCTGCGTGGCCGAGACGAACGTAACGTTCGTCGCCGCGGTCGTACCGAAATTCACCGCCGTGGCGTCGGTAAAGCCCACGCCATTGATCGTTACATCGGTGTCGCCGGTCACCGGGCCGGTGTCCGGGCTGACGCCCGACACCGCTGGTGTGTAGCTGAACTTGTCGGCCGCGGACGTGGGCGAGGTGCCACCCGTCGTGGTGACCGTCACGTCGACCACACCCGCCCCCGCGGGGCTCGTGGCAGTGATCTCGGTGGCCGAAACCACGTTGAACGTCGACGCCGCGGTGCTGCCGAAGTCGACCGCCGTGGCGCCGGTGAAGCCAAAACCACCGATCGTTACGTTCGTGTCGCCGGTCGCCGTGCCGGTGTCCGGGCTGACGCCCGACACCACTGGTGTGTAGCTGAACTTGTCGGCCGCGGACGTGGGCGAGGTGCCGCCCGTCGTGGTCACCGTCACGTCGACCACGCCCGCCCCCGCGGGGCTCGTGGCCGTGATCTGCGAGGGCGAGACGTACGTGACGTTCGTCGCCGCGACTGTGCCGAAATCCACCGTCGTGGCGCCCGCGACGTAGCTCGCGCCATTGATCGTTACATCGGTGTCGCCGGTCGCAGGCCCGGCGTCTGGGGTGACGCTCGTCACCGCTGGAATATAGCTGAACTTGTCGGCCGCGGAGGTGGTCGACGTGCCGCCCGGCGTGGTTACTGTGACGTCCACCGTACCGGTGCCCGCGGGACTCGTGGCAGTGATCTGCGTGGCCGAGACGTACGTGACGTTCGTCGCCGCGGCCGTGCCGAAATCCATCGTCGTGGTGCCCTTGACGAAGCCCGTGCCATTGATCGTCACATTGGTGCCGCCCGACGCAGGCCCAGCGTCTGGGGTGACGCTCGTCACCGCGGGTATATAGCTGAACTGATCGGCCGGCCTCGCAATCGGCGAAGTCTCGCCCGTCGTGGTGGCCGTCACGTCGACCACACCCGCCCCCGCGGGACTCGTGGCTGTGATCTGCGTGGCCGAGACGTACGTGACGTTCGTCGCCGCGGCCGTGCCGAAATCCACCGCCATGGCGCGGGTAAAGCCGAAACCACCGATCGTTACGTCGGTGCCGCCCGACGCGGGCCCAATGTCTGCGTTGACGCTCGTCACCGCGGGTACGTAGCTGTAGTGGTCGGCCGCGGACATGGGCGAGGTGCCGCCCGCCGTGGTGACCGTCACGTCGACCACGCCCGTCCCCGCGGGACTCGTGGCCGTGATCTGCGTGGCCGAAACCACGTCGAACGCAGTCGCCGCGGTGGTACCGAAATCGACCGCGGTGGCGTTGCTGAGATTCGTGCCGGTGATGGTTACCGTGGTGCCGCCCGATGCCGCTCCGTCGATTGGGCTGACGCCGTTCACCGCGGGCGCAGCCACGTAGCTAAAGTGATCGGCTGCGGACGCAGGCGAAGTGCCGCCCGGCGTGACGACCGTCACGTCCACCGTGCCCGTGCCCGCCGGACTGGTGGCCGTGATCTGCGTGGCCGAATTGACCGTGAAACTGGTTGCAACGGTGGTGCCGAAATCGACCATGGTGGCGGTGCTGAGGTTCGTGCCGGTGATCGTCACCGTGGTGCCGCCCGATGTCGGCCCCGTGGTCGGGTTGACGCCGCTCACCGCGGGCGCAGCCACGTAGCTGAAATGATCGGCCGCAGAGGTCGCCGAGGTGCCGGTTGGGCCGACCACGGTAACGTCCACCGTGCCCGAGCCCGCCGGGCTGGTGGCCGTGATCTGCGTGGCCGAATTGACCGTGAAACTGGTCGCTGCGGCGGTGCCGAAATCAATGGCAGTGGCGCCGGTGAAGTCCGTGCCGGCGATCGGGCTGATGCCGGTCACGGCCGGCCCACCATAGACGGGAATGGTCCAATTCGAAAAACCGTTCGAAGCGTAGGCGATATCCGACGCTTGTAGCGAGTTCCCACCGAAGATATAGGGCGCGGGGCTCCCCAGACCGGGATCCAGCGCGAGCGATCCATTTCCTTGCGCGGCGACGCGAAACTCCGCACTGAACAATAACACCGTGCTGTTTCCGGAGATATCGGCATTGGGGTCCTGTCCGCCGGCATTTTGCAGACCTGAGGAAACGGCACTTCCCGACGTAGCGAGGTCGAAGCTCCCGGGATCGATGAATGTCGAACCTACCGGCGACAACAATTGCGAATTGTAGCCGACATCGAGGTACGCCTGATACACGCCGAAGCCGCCGGGTTGGGCGTTTGGATCTTGTACGGTGGCCTGCAAATAGACATCCTGCCCCACCGTCAGGGAACTCAGTGGCGTTCCTCCCGTTTGACTGCTGCTGAACTGAAAAGTGACCTGCATGGTCGTCAGCAGCGTCCGCGCTTCCAATTGCTCATAAGCAAGGGCTCGCGGTGCGGTCCAAAGAACAGCCGCGCTCCGTCGCCGCCGCGCGGGAACATCGCGGCCGCAAAACCGCCGCAAGACATTCAACGCAGATCGGCGCGTGTTGCCCATCGCCGTGACTCCCAATCCTGCCAGTGGTGAAAAAATTGAGATGCTCATGCCGCTGCGCGCGAAACGCGGCGGCCGAACCCGTCGCGAACCGCGGCGCCGCGGTTCGCCACGAGCCAACGGCGGTGAAGAAGGGGGCGGCACTGCCCCCTTCTTCACGCCCGCCTGACGATCCGGAATCAACTATTGGGGTTGTAATTACTGTTGTCGAAACCGGACACTCCGTTGGTGGGAAGCTGGATGTCGTAGTTCAAGGTATTGCCGAGGGCCGTTCCACCATCGATGAGAACATTGCCGGTCAATGGGCTGGGCAGCGAACTGTAGTAGGTCTGTCCACTCGAATTCTTCCACGTGGACTTTACGAGTGTCAACGTATTAGCGCCGCCGGTCATGTCAATGTCGACCGAGTACGAGATTTGGACACCCTTCAACGTGACGGAATTGCTGCCCGCGCCGGTCGTGAGCTGGAGCGAGGACATCGTCGCGCTATCCAGGTCGACCGTGTTGCCGCCGCCGCCTAATGCGATCTGGACCACGGTGCCGACGCCGAACTGGGTGATGCCGCCCGTGGAGTCGGTGAGGAAGTTCACCGTGTTGCTGCCCTGATCGCCGGAGAGATAGAAAGCGGGCTCGACGACACCCTTGCTGTTAATGAGTCCGGCCGGGTTCGCGCCGATCGTGGACCCCGTGACGGTCGTGGTGCTCCCAAAGACTCCGGTGCCGCTGGCGCCGCCGGCGTCATTGGTCAGAAAAACCCCCGACGGAATTATCGAGTCGGTGATGCTGGCGGAGTCCAGGCCGGCGCCATTGGTGACCGTCAGGGGGCTGTAGCTGCTATACACGGTGCCCAGGCCGCTGCTGCCAACCGTGGTTGACGCCGTGCCCGCGCCGTTATTGACGGCTACCGCGCCATAGACCGTCGCCTGGTTCAGGCTCACGAAATTGGTGCAACCCGTGGGAGCGGCCGCGTTGGTGATCTGGACACCGCCGTATACGGTCGGGCCAACGGTGGCCGTCCCGTTGGTGAAGACGGTAAAACTGCTGCCCTGGTTTCCGGAATTGTTGCTAATGCTCACGATCGTGTCGGCGGCGGTGGGGGTCGAGGATCCCAGCACCGAGTTTCCGTTGGCATTTCCATTAACCGTAACGGTCGACGTCCCAGCGCCGTTGTTGACTTGCAGGGCCAGGTACTTCGTCAAGGTGAGATTCTGCGTGTTACCGTCGAGAGTGCAGTTGGTGAACGTGGTGCTCGCGCCGTACCCCAGGCCGTTCGCGTTGTTGACCACCGTGTCGCCGATGACCGTCGAATTGTACATGTCCAGCGTGCTATCGGCGACCATGCCCGTGGCCTGCGTTACGGTGAAGTCTCCGTTCACATTGACGTTGTTGATGATGTTCGTGTTGGTACCGCCCCCGTTGATGATGTTCAGGCTCCCGGGCAGCGTCGATCGCGAATTGGCGGCGATCCATGTCCCTTGGGATGCCGGGGGTGCGGCGGTACCCATGCCTTCGAAGTCGAATTGGTTGTAGCCTTGTCCCAACGCGACATTAATGTTTCCGTTGACCCCGTAGACCGTCTGGCTCGTCTGCCCGCTGGTCCCGATGTACGTCTGGTTTCCCCCGGCGTCGGGGAGGCCGGTGATCACATACTCGCCGAAGATATCCTGGCCGGAGGCGTTCTCCGCGGATTCGAGTTGGACATACGCATTGGAGACCGTGGCGCTCAAGGTCAATGACGTAACGGAATTCACGGTGTTCAACTGGACCTGCACCGTGCCGCTGAGCATCTGCCGCGGCTCCAACGCCTCGACTCGCAACTGCAAGGCTTTGCGCTGAGGTCGACTCGTACCACGTTTGCTGTGCCAAAACATTGCTCTCTCCTGGATGGAACGGGATGTCTCGCGTCGTCCCTGACCTGCGTTATGGAAAACCAAACCCCGTTCCATCAGAGCCTGGAGTCAAGTGCTTCTTTCGTAAGGCCAGCCAGCGCCGCGCCGGCGGCAAAACCCGAAATTGCGGCGTAACCCCTAAACTGGTGCAATACAGAAACATCACACTAGTCGCTCCATATTTACACACCCCCCCCCCGACGAATTATTTTTCCTCAAGAAACCCCTTCTTTCCAGACGCGCGTGTCGCGGCCGCCCGCTTGCCCGCGAATCTATGGGAGCACGCTCGTGCGCGCGGCGGGCCAAGTCGTTCTCAACGTGGGACGACGGAAAGGTCCGGGTGGAACCAGCCAACGTAGAGCGCATTTCACTCCGCTGACGGGGCAATGACGAGGGAACGGAATGAATCCCGTTCTACGAGGCGGGTATGAGCATCAGCGTGAGTCGCGGCGCCCGGCTTGCCAAGCGCGCGCAGCGAGACAGCAAGCACGCTTGTCTCGGAGAAACGCCGTGGCATGCCCACGACAAGCGTGGACAGGACGCCCCCATTGACCCTCTGGCCGCCCGCGCCGCGGCCTAGCCCATCCACGATCGGCTAATCCGCAAGGCTCGTCGCGGCGGAAGCAACCGTGATCGTGGTGGTGGCCACGGCGCTGCTCACGGTGCCGTCGTCAACCACCACTTGGATGGTGCGGTTGCCGGTCGACGGCGTCGAAGCGCCGTCGCTATAGGTAATGCTGCTGAGCACCGTTGCGTAGGTGGCCGCGTCGGCCACTCCGGTCAGCGCGAGCACGCCGCTGGTCGTGCCGCCGGTAAAGTTGGCGGTAATCGGCGTGTTCGTCGTCGTAGCTGCCAGTATCTCGGCGGTTCCATTGAGCGGATTGGTGATCGTAACAGTCATCGAAACCAGCGTGGGACTGTCGGGACTGGAAATCGACGCCCCCGCGGCGGCAATTGCGACAGCCGAGCCGCCCGCCGTGTACGTCGCGCTGAATCCGGTTCCCGAAGTGCCCCCGCCGGTCCCGGCAAGGTCCACGCTGGGGGCGGTATGCATATCTTGGATCAGTACGCTCGCCGCCGGGGTCGAGGCCAGGAACAGACGCATGGAGATGAACTGGAGTTGCAGGCCCTGCACGCTGAAGTCATACTCGCTGCCGCTTTGGCCCACCGCGATTGGAACCTGGATCTGGTCGACCACTCCCGCTGTTCCCCCGATGGTGCCGGTGGTGGTTCCGTTTATCTTACCTGCGCTGGCCTTCCCGTCCATGAACTCCGCCGGCGAAGTTTCCCGAATCTGGTAGGTCCCCGCCGCCAGCGCGGTGAAGCTGTACGACCCGTCGGACGCCGTCTGGATCGGCGATATCCCGCTGACCTCCGTCCAGTTGCCCGCGGTACTCTCGTGATAGAGCGCGACGGTCACGCCTCCCAAACCCGCCTGGGTTGTGCCGTCGGAATTGGTTCGCAGGCCGTCGTTGGTGGGGTCGAGGTAGACGTACCCGGCCAGGCTGCCGCTGCCGGCGACGGTGAGCGTGGCGGTGTCGGTGGCAATGCTGAAGGCCGTGTTCGCGCCATTGGTGGTGGAGTCGGCGTAAGTCCCACTGGAGCCGCTGCTCTCGTCCCACGCGCGATAGGTAATGGTTGCCTTTTCATTATCGCTCCCGTCCGGGGTGTAGCGGAGGGAAGCGCTCGGGGGCAACAGCAGGGCCGAACTGGCAGAGACCGTGCCCACCGCGGTGAAGGTCGTGCCGTCGAGGGTGTAGGCCCAGGTGCCTTTGCCCGTGGTGCCGGTCACCGCGATGCCGCCCAGCACGGCGCTGGTGTTGGTGTCGGTGACGGTCGTCGTTCCCGAACCGTTGTTGATAAAGGTGGTCAAGGCGATCGTTTTCGCCGCCGTGGGATCGGTACCGCCCAGGCCGGGGCTGGCCGCAGCGAGGACCGGCGCGATGTTGGTCGCCGTCACCGGAAGCGAGAGGGTGTCGCTCTTGGTGCTGAAGGCCGTGGTCCCGCCGTTCGTCGTGGTGTCGGCGTAAGTCCCCTTCGTGCCGCTGGTCTCATCCCATGCGCTGTAGGTGATGGTCGCCGTCTCGGCGTCGCTGCCGTCGGGGGTATAGCGGAGGCTGGCGCTGGGGGGCAGCAGCAGGGCCGAACTGGCGGAGACCGTGCCCACGGAACTAAAGTCCGTGCCGTTGAGGCTGTAAGCCCAGGTACCCTTGCCCGTGGTGCCGGTCACGGCGATACCGCCCAGCACGGCATTCGTGTCGGCATCGGTGATCGTCGTGGTTCCCGAGCTGTTGTTGATGAAGGTCCCGCTGAGGGTGATGGTCTTCGCAGTCGCGGCGTTGACACTCGCTAGCGAAGGAGCGGCCGGGGTCAGCACCGGCGCGTCGTTCACCGTCAGCGAGGCGGTGTCGGTCAGGAAGCTGTAGGCGGTGGTGCCCCCCGTCGCGCCCGCCGCCGACAGGTCGACCGACCCGGCGGCGCTGCCGCTGGTCTGGTCCCAGGCGTAGTAGGTGATGGTGGGCGTCTCGCTGTCCTTGCCGTCCGGCGTATAACGCAGGTCGGCCGTCGCGGGCAGGAGCAGTGCGGATGTCAAACCGACGGTCGGCAGCGGCGTAAAAGTGGTGCCGTCGAGCGAGTAGTCCCAGGTCCCCTGGCCGGTCGCGCCGATCAGGGCAATTCCGCCGGTTACACCCTTGCTGTTCGAATCGCTGATGATGGTCGTGCCACCGCCGTTATTGATGAACGTCCCCGTAAGGCTGACCGTGATGGGCGTGCTGTTGGTGGTACTTCCCAACTTGGGCATGGCGGCCGTGAGTACCACGTTGTCGGTGGTTGCTTCGACGGTCAGCGAGGCGGTGTCGCTGGCGGTGCTGAAAGCCGTGGTCCCGCCGTTGGTCGTGGTGTTGGCGTAGCTTCCGCTGGAACCGCTGCTCTCGTCCCACGCGCAATAGCTGATGGTCGCCGTTTCGCCGTCGCTGCCGTCCGGAACGTAGCGGAGGATGGCGGTCGGGGGCAGCAGCAGGGCCGAACTGGCCGAGACCGTCGTTTCCAGGGGCGTGAAGGTCTTACCGTCGAGGGAATACTCCCAGACACCCTTGCCCGTGACGCCGGTCAGGCCGATGCCGCCCAGCACCGCATTTCCGTTGGCTTCGGTGATGTGCGTCGTTCCCATGCCGTCGTTGATGAACGCCGCCAGGTCGGTCGTCAGCGGCGCGTTGTCGTGCGTGGTTCCCAGCGATGGGCTTGCCTCGTCGAGGACCGGCGCGCTGTGGGGCGTCGCCAGGGCGATGGTGAACGATTTCTCGGCGGTGTTGCCCGCCGGGTCCTTAGCCTCCACGGTCACGTTGACGTTGGGCCCCTGTCCCACGGTGGGCGTCCAACTGATCAGGCCCGAGTTGGCGTTGATGGTCATTCCCGTCGGCGGCTGCGCCAACTGGTAAGTCACCGCGCCGGCGGTGTCCGTGCTGGTTGTCACCGGGCACGTGTAGGCCACGCCGACGGTGGCCGACGTGACGGGAGTAAAATCGAACTGCGGCGCCACGGTGTCGACGGTGATCGAAAGCGGCGCGGAAGTCGCGCTCGCCAGATCGGCGGTGGTGTTCAGGTTGCCGACGTCGACGGCCTTGTTTTCCAAGGTCTGCGTGGCCGTGATCGCGTGAGTCCCGTCGGACAGGGTTGTCGTGCCGTTGGTGGTGACGACCACCGAAGTGCCCGCAGCGGTGGCGCTGCCGATCAGGGTGCCGTCGGAAAACACTTGCACGTCCGCGCCCGAGGCCACGCCGCCGACGGTGAATTGCAGCGTCTTGCCCGCGGCGCTGTTGTTGAGGTCCGTCAGATCGCCGGTGCCCGTGCCGGCAGCCAACGTGAGTTGGGGGGCGCTCGGCGCGGTGGGTGAGATCTCGATGGGGATCTGCTGGTTATCGCTCTCGGCCTCAGAAGAATCCTCGGCGTCGGTCTGGTTGTAAGCCACCGTGACCGTCATGCTTGCCACGCCCGTAAAGCCGTTCAATGGGGTGAGGGTTACCACGCCGGTCGCAGAGTTCGTGCTGGCCTCGACGTCGGAGGCGAATTGCGAGGCCACCGTTGCCGCGTAATACACCGTCGAGCCTTCGCTTCCGCCGATCGCGGTGGGCGCCGGGATCTGGTAGGTGAAGGCCGTATTCTCCGTGCCGTCGGCCGCGGCGCTCGCGCCGGTGAAGGGCCGCGTGAAGAACGGCGGTTCGATGGCGGCGGAACTGTCGGTGACGATGGAAACGGGAATCGTTTCGCTGGTTGTGTTGCCCGACGCGTCGGTAGCCGTGACCTTGAGGTTCACGTTGTTGCCCGCCGCGGAGGTCGGCGCGCTCAGCAGCACCTCGCCATCCTGGTTGTCGGTGTAGGTGTTGATGGAATTGATAACCACCGCCGTGTCCGGTGTGGTGCCCGCGGAGCCGCCGGTCTGCACCGCATCGATCGCCTGCAGCACGCTATTGCCGGAGGTGAGGAAGCCGACGATCGTGTAGTTGAAATCGTACGAGCGTACTGCCTCGGTGGTGACGAAGAATTGCGAACCGTTGGTGTCGTCGGTCGACTTGGCCAGCGCCAGCACCCCGCCCGCGGTGAAACGCAGGTTGGGATCGAAGTAGTCGTCGAACGTCGTCCCCGAGCCGCCGGTACCGGTATTCGTCGGATCGCCCCCTTGGATGGCACCCGGGATCACCCGAAAGAAATTCTCCTGAGGGCTGTTGTAGAAGCCCGAGCCCACCAGTTTTTCGAACTGCGCGACGGCCGGTTCGATCGCCGTATCGTTGCCGTACAACTGGAACGTCATGGTGCCGGTGGCCGCCGCGTTGCCCGCGGTCGTGACCGAGATCTGCACGACGTTCGGAGTGCCCGCCGTGGTCGTATCGCTCGTCTCGTCGGTCGTGCTGAGCAGCGTCGACGAATTGCCCGAGGAGTTGGTGACGGAGTAACTGAAATTGACCGCACCGCTGTTGCCCGTAGTGTTTAGCGCGACGGGCAGCGGCGCGCCGGCGTCCACGGTAAGACTGCTGGGCGTGTTGACAAAGCTGATGGAGAGCATCCGCCGATCGTCGAGCGTCTCGAAACGTGGGGTACGAAAGGTCTCGGCGCGTGACAAGCGTCCCTTCGCACCGCGGCTGATTCGCTTCTTCGATAGCCATCCAAACATAATCGATCCCTACTGATTTACTGAGGGTAGTGGCGGCGGTTACGCTCCACGGGCCGGTTGCCGCGACACGCAATACATAGGCCGAGTGGCCCTTCCGGTGGCGCTCCGGACGGAGGAAACCGTTCCCCCAGGGAACGGTTGATCATTTCCCCATTCGAGACTGAACAAATTGAACTGCGGCGACATTTCACCGGGGAACGAGGTCACGAAAAGGCCAAAAAAAGCGGAAACCCGAAAAAAAGAACAGACCTGCGGCAGGCCGGCTTCCATCATCCTTGTTCTATTTCGGGCTTTCGTTCGACCGTGATTCCCAATTCCTTGCTAAAGTGTCCCCCACCCTCATCTTTGATGGGATCTACAAACCTGTCAACTCGCAGCATTGGGAAAAGTCTGCCCAATCGACCGGGCTTCCCAAGCACCCCCCGCATAAACGGCACCACCCGGCCGCACCGCACCTGCGATTGCGTCGCACGTCCCCGAGGAACGGGCGTGGCGTGTCGGCAAACAACGCCGCACTCGGGGGTACGGCGATGCCGGTTCGCATTTACCGCGAATCGCAACCCCGGCCGGCGATCTCAACCCCCGTGGGGGCCCTTCGACCCCAATGCCACCTTCCACAAGTGCGCGTTGCTGCGGAAGTAAATCGCACCGTCGGCCACCACCGGGCAGGCGAGAATCTCTTTGTCGATTTGGGCCTTGCCCACCAGTTTGCCCTTCTCGCCCAACTGCACCACCTGCACCAGGCCCGCGTAATTGACGGCGTAGAGCCGGCCGTCGGCCAACACCGGCGTGGCCCAGAATTGCCCCTCCAAGCGCAACTGCCACAAGGTCTCCCCCGTGCCCGCGTCGGCACACACGAGAATCCCCGGCGATTTGATGAGGTAGATTTTTCCCGCGTGCACGACCGGGCTACAAGCTCCAGGGTGGAGTCGCTTTTCATGCCACAACAGTTTGACGCCTCCGCCGGCCGGATCACGGCCAAGCGCGCACAGCCCGTCGGCGGCCAGGTAAACGCGCCCGTCGCGAACGGCGCCCGTGACCATCGTATGGCAGTCGCCCTCGTAGCTCCAAAGCTGCCGGCCGCCGCGGGGCTCGTGGGCCGTCAGCCGCGATCGCGATTGCAAAAGCACCACGTCCTCCGCCGCGGTTTTCCCCGGCAGACACAAGGGCGACGTCCAGGTTGCCACCGCTTCGCGATGCTCCGTCCAGCGGGTCTCGCCGGTCCCCGCATCGAGCCCGGCGGCCAACGACTCGCCCTGGTTCTCCATCTGCACGACCACCGTGTCGCCGATCACCAAGGGCGACGAACCCATGCCCGAATCGTTACGCACATGCGGGTACTCATAGCCCAGCCCGCGATACCATTGCAGGTTGCCGTCGAGATCGAAACAGGCCAGATCGTTCGAACCGTAGAACGCAAAAACGCGGCGGCCGTCGCTGGCCGGGGTGGGGATCGCCACGCCGCCGAACGGGTTGCACGCCGAGTGCCCGGTGGCCGCCAGTTGCCGCTGCCACCGCAGCTTTCCCGAAGCCGCGTCGAAACACAGCACGTGCAGGCGGTCTTGGTCGCGGCCGCTGCCACAGGTGACGATTACCCGCCCCGCGACCACGATCGGGCACGACGGACCGCGGCCCGGCAGCGCCGCCTTCCAGGCAATATTCTCCTGGTCGCCGAAGGTGGCCGGCAGGTTCGTCTCGTCCGAACTGCTCGTGCCGCCGCTGCCGTGATAGTGCCGCCAATCGCCACCGGCGCAAACGCCCGTCGCTAGCGCCGCGAAGATCAACTCGATCGCTACCGCTTTCATGGAACGTGTTGCAACCGTCCACTGCCCACCGCGGATATTCATCCACGGCTGCGCCCCACAGCATCGAAGTCTTTTTGCGTCCTTCATTTTTTTCACCGTCTACCGTCCACCGTTTACCGTCCACCCGCTTCGGCCCCGCCAGCCGAAAGGATCGCCGTGCCCAGCGGATCGCACACCCGCAACTGAAACGACCATCCTCGGGCCCATTCCTGCTGCAGCGCGTTCTGGCAAACCTTGAGCAAGATCACGTTGCGGCCCGGCTCCAGCGTCGCGCGGGCGCGGTACTGGTCCAGTGCCGAACCGCTATGATTGACGTTCTCGGCATCGATCAGTTGGCTGTTGACCCACAGCTTCACCGCGTTGTCGGAGGTGCAGCGGAATTCCACCTCTTGCCGGTTCTCGGCGAAAAACTCGGCCGTTGCATACGCGGTCACCGCCTTCTGCTCGCCGAAGGCTTCGTTGAAATCCACCGTGGCGAGCTCATCGCGGCTAACGTACTCCACCCATTTCACCGGCCCGGCCTTGCCCGCATAGGTCGCCGTCAGATCGATCATCCGCTCCGGCGGGTAAACGGCGTCGAAGCCCTTTTGCTCCGCGTTGTCGAACGGCCCGATGATTCGCCAGCGCGTGATGAAGCCGAAATGCCGGGGCAAATCGACCTTCCCGCCCAGCCGTTTCACGCGGCCGGCCAGCAACCGCACCTGGTCCAGATCTCGGGCGGCGGCCAGCGCCTTTTGATAGCCGCTCGAGGCCTCCGCGGTTTTCCCCGCCTCTTCCAGCTTAACGACCTGGTCCGCCAATCGCTGCACCGCATCGCGGCGCATTTCCGCACTCGGGTCGTCGAGCATTCGCGGAATCACGCGATCCCGCAATTTCGGATCGGACTGCAACAGCCATTCGTAGGCCAGCCGTCGTCCCGGAGGTGAGTGCCGCACGTCGAGAATGTACTTCTCCATGGCCCCCGCGGGCAAGGCTTCGCCGCGCTCGCTGCTCCGCTCGGCCACCGCCTCGATTGCCGTGCGAATCCAATTGGCCGCCAGGGGATTCGCGCCATCCATGGCCTCCAACATTGCCGGCAAGTCCGCTGTGCCGGCCTCCCGCACCAGCGTGGCCCAGGCTCGCGTCGCGTCGCGGTGTCCCGCCCCCTTGGGACCCACGGCCCGGAGTGTTTGCAGGGGCGCTGCCAACTCCGCCGCATCGGCCGCGAACAGCGCCGTGGTGGCAGTGGCCCCGATCATCAGAAACGTGGCAAGTGGTCGCATCGGCCGGTGTCTCCCGCAAGGCAACCGCGTGGTACATGGCGTATTGCGCCATTGTAAAGGGCGTCAAGGACCCCAGCAATAGACAGCGGGGGAGGAACAGTGGGGGAGATCCGTCCGCAATGTCCTTTGGCGCATCTCCCCCACTCCCTTTCTCCCCCACTGCTTCTTGCCCGCCGGCCGCGCCAGGATTACCATCAATCCACGTTCCGCCAATCCACACGGCCGAGGCCGTCACGAAAGGAGCCCTGCCATGCGACGCTTCGCGATGATTACGCTCGTTTCCACGCTGTTCGTTCCCACGGCGGCCGCATGGCTGCGGGCCGAAGACCTGACCGCGCGCGTCGGGCGGTTGGTCCAGGCGGTCGCCCCCCAGGTGATCCAGTGGCGGCGCGACATCCACGCCCATCCCGAACTGGGAAACCGCGAGCAGCGCACCGGCCAGGTGATCGCCGAGCGGCTTCACGCGATGGGCGTTGTCGAGATCCGCACCGGCGTGGCGCATCACGGCGTGGTGGCCTTGATCCACGGCGGCCGGCCCGGACCGGTGGTCGCCTTGCGATCCGACATGGACGCCTTGCCCATCCACGAGCAGACCGGCCTCCCCTTCGCTTCGCAAAACGACGGCGTGATGCACGCTTGCGGACACGATGCCCACATGGCGATCCTCCTCGGCGCCGCGCAAGTGCTCGTCGAGTTGCGCGACGTGCTGCCGGGCACGGTGAAGCTGATCTTTCAACCGGCCGAGGAAGGGGTCCCGCGCGGCGAGGAAGGGGGCGCCAAGTTGATGATCAAGGAAGGCGTGCTCCATCATCCGGACGTCGCCGCGATCTTCGGCCTGCACGTGAATCCGGAGGTCGAGGCCGGCAAGCTCAGCTACTGCACCGGCCCGCTGTTGGCGGCGGTGGATATCTTTCAAGTTACGATCACCGGCAAGCAGTCGCACGCGGGAATGCCCTGGCAGGGCGTCGATCCCATCGTCGCCACCGCCCACATCGTCACGGCGCTGCAAACCATCCGCAGCCGCCACACCGACACGCGGCAGCCGGTGGTGGTCTCCATCGGCATGCTTCACGCGGGCACCGCCTGCAACGTCATTCCCGAAAAGGTCGTCTTCGACGGCACTGTGCGGACACACAATCCCCAGGTGCGGCGGCAAGTGGCCGAATGGTTCCGCCGTATCGTCGAGGGGACCGCCGCCGCTCATGGCGTGACGGCCCAGATCCGCTACGACGACTACGGTCCGGCCGTGTGGAACGATCCGGAACTGGGCAAGCCGATGCGGTCCACGTTGGTCAAAGCGGCCGGTCTGGGCAACGTCCTCGAGGCGGAGCCGATCATGGGCGGCGAAGATTTCGCCCATTACGCCCAGCAGGTGCCCGGCTTTTTCTTCTTCCTCGGCGTGCGCAACCCGGTGGTGGGCGCCATCTATCCGCTGCACACGCCGCGGATGACCATCGACGAGGCGGCGTTGCCGCTGGGCGTCCGCGCCATGTCGCTGTTGGCCATCGACTACCTCACGCAGCATCCCCCGGGGAAAGCGGCCTCGGCCGTGGGGGAAGGCCCGCATTGAGAATTGAGATTCGCCCAAAGTGTCGCGGCAATCGGCACGCGCAGTCCCCTAGCGTAGTGATTCAGACTGATGGGGATTTCTCGCCTGGCATGCCGTCACGAGGCGACGCGTCGCCTCGGCATGTCTGGCGGCTTCAACGACATGCCGACCCTCCTTACTTCTTGAATTCCCCGCAATTCTCAATCACTACGCTTGGAGTCGGCCCAGAGTCGGTCGAGTCAATCTTCACCGACCGCTTCGCCCCGTGGTTGGTCTTCCCAGCCATCGCTCGGTTCTGGTTAACGTCTGCCGTCGAGGCTCATCTGGCCTGCCCCGTTGGCCACGATGAACAGCATCGCCCCCATGATCGACAGATTCGTCATGAGGAAAAGAATGTGCTCATGCCGAGCGTGGGGATTCACCACGTTCCAGAACGTGAACCCGTGGAAGCAGTAGGTTGTCAGCGCCAGGAACACGAGCAAGACCGAGGCCCCAAACCGTGCTTTGTAGCCCACGACGACCGAAAGGCTGCCGACGACCAGCAACAAAATCGCCCCAGCGAGCACCCATGCCGGGCAACGCCGTTAAGCATTTTTTAGGCTGCGGTCGCGACATGGTGTAAGTACTTCTCCAGTTGTTTCTTCCTCGTTTTGTTCGCCGCGAGGAGAATTGGTTTTCCGGCCGAGGGAACGTCTTTCT